>Ga0326728_10017160_pt1 | contig 14572 bp, 14 predicted proteins | sample MB3enrmetagenome_FD_207602 | JGI IMG/M metagenome (GOLD analysis project Ga0326728, IMG submission 207602) | Lab enriched peat soil microbial communities from McLean, Ithaca, NY, United States - MB31MN | ecosystem: Environmental > Terrestrial > Soil > Wetlands > Peat | place: USA: New York...
GGCATTTCGGACGTGCACTCACTCTCGAACGAACGCGGGTCGAATGGCGTTCCCTATAGCGGCTGGTGATGAAGAACGTGAAACCGGCTGGATCGGCGGGCTACACATTCCCTCTTATGCTCGTCATCGTGTCGGCGATGGCCTTCGCCGCCTCCCGGCTTGAGCTTGCTGTGAGCTACCGGTTGAAACGCGACAAGGAGGAGGAGTTGCTCTTTCGCGGACGGGCCTATCTGAAGGCTATTCAGGCGTTCTATGCGCAAAATCAGCAATATCCGCGGAGATTGGACGAACTCGCCGGCGACCGGCAGTCTGCGAAGCGCCAGTATATTCGTCAGCTCTACAAGGATCCTATGACAGGAGGCGATTTCAAGACCATCCTAACCCCGGAGGGGACGGTCGCCGGAGTCGTAAGTTCAAGCACGGATACGCCCTTCCGCAAAGTGGAATTCGAGAAAGCGCTGGATGGTTTCGATAAGGCGAAAACCTACGCAGACTGGCGGTTTACTGTCAAACCTCAAGAGGAGACCGGGGCTTTGCAGGGACCGGCAAGCCAGGCGCCCCTGCCGGTCATGCCGCCGATGTTTGGGTCTGCCCCCCACTAAGACCCGTGCCCCCTGTCATCACGTGTGCGCTGCATGCAATGACGCCGCGCAAACACTCGATCTTAAAACTCCACATTACGCCAACAACTCTCCTCGCCTGGACGCCGTGTTGCCCGGCAGAGGAATTCACGGGCGGGACGAACGAACATCTCACTCAATTTTGTGCCGCCTTTTCATGACGAGGAACGCTCTGACTGCCTCCCCGTCGCGTTCTATCGAGACGCGCTCGATGGCGACAAATTCATTCAACTCCGGCAGCCCCGCGACAAACTGCCGGATATTCCCGTAGCGGCCTTTCAGAATGAGCTCGAAAAAGGCCGTGTTGATAGCGCTCCTGCGCTCCTCGCTCCGGGATGAGACTTGCTCCACCGTGGCACCGCTCTTGACTGCAAGGGTTTCGATATCGCGGACGAAAGCAGGTTCAGGCTTCACTTGACGCAGCTTACTTTCCAGTGCTTCGGCCTCGGAAAGGCGCAAAACGTAGTTCTGCGCGAGCCGCACACGATATCTTAAATCGCGAAGCTGAGCCGTTGCGCGCTCAAGCCTGATATCGGCGTTCGCGGCCCCAGCACGCGCCGGTTGCCAAACAAAGCACGCAACCATACCCAAAGCCGCCAAGGTAAGGATCAGGATCAACGCCGCTGCGATGACCGCTGGATGCCGGACGATGTGGAAAAAAACTGCTTTTCCTTGCCTCATGTCCGCGGCTCCGGATCGAACATTCGTATGGAAAGCCGGACCTGGAAGAGCGGAGCCGAGTTCTCAGCGGTCCCTGCTTGCTTCTTGTCTACGAGCCGGACGGATTTAAAGAAGCTGCTCCGGCTCGTTATGTCGAAGAAGGCCGTCAGCTCCTCGCTTGTTTCGGAAACGGCAACGAGTTCAAGGCTGCCGCGGCCGCGATCGTAATCCAAAGTCTGGAGCGCAACCGCTGGCGGCGTCAGCTGCTCAAGCACGGCAAGCACGCTCGTAGCGGACGGCGCTGCGCCAAAATCGAGAGCATTGAGCGAGGCGATGCGCTGGCGCAGCGCCTTTATCGCGGCGGCGTCCGGCTCGTCAGTATGTTGGGAGCGGAGGCTTTCGAGCTGGACACCGGTGTCCGCAATTTGCTTCAAGGCGCGTTCCGTGCCATCGCGATACGTGGCGCTTTCCTGTAACAGAACCGCCGTTGCAACGATGGCTATGATAGAAAGCCCTCCAATGGCAAGTGCCAGGAGCAGCGACGGGCGCCGCAGATCGCGCGAGAAGTTCGCCATGGGAAGATGAATCGGGCCGCTCATCGATCCGGCCCATTGCTGCGTTGATCCCGAATCTGCCGGGGAGCCGGCCACCGCAGCAACTTCAGCCCGTGGGCTGGGTGAGTTAAATCGACGGCAAATGGGCTATCGATATAGACAGCGAGAGGAGCACCTTGCGCGGCTACGATTTGTGCATAACGCTTTATCCGCGCAGCCATCCTGCGCTGGACCTCCAGATCCTTTTCGCCGGCCGTCCCGACCGTTGCGACGTGGATGATCGTCCCTTGCTTATCCCAGACGAGAATCGTGTTGCAGCCGCTCTGCTCAAAGACTGCAATAGCTGGCATTTCAAGCTCATTGCCTGCGGCTTCCGCCAAGCTCAGGAGGTACTCCGGCCCGATGACGTCGGGATATAGGCCTCTTCCTGTCAGTGCGCTTTTTATTTCTCCAAGCAGTCTTCGATCCGCCGCGAGGCAGAGGATATTCGGACTCACATTCTTAGAGTTTCTCTGTGGACATCCAATAACGGCGATGGAACTAGGCTCAAGGCGATGCTCGCGGCAGAAACGCTGAGTAATGACGAGGCCGCGGTCTGCGGCCGATGCCGGGAGCTTTACGAAGGGTAAAATAGCCGCCATGACATGAGAGCCGGCGAGGCTCACGCGAACAAACGGAGATGTCAGCGTCCACTGTGGAAGAATTGTTCCCAAAACGGCATCGATCGCGCCGCGAAGGGATGGTGCGTTTTCTTGAGGCTCGACAGCGCTAAATTCGGCGGCGGCCTCGATCTTCCTCCCCCCTGCCCAGGAGGGAGCATGCCACACGCCATGGACTTGCCGAGTGCCGATTCGTAGGAGGCAGGTTGACCGGTGCATCGTTCGTTCTCAGGTAACTCTTGCGACCTCAGGAAGCGATGTTAGCCCCTGCCTCGCTTTCGCGAGAGCGGCGTCCCGCATTTCCCGCAAACCGTTTTGTAAAGCTGCGTTGCGCATTTCCTCTGCAGGGCGCCGCTCGACAATCATCTGCTTGATCTCAGGGGTGAGAGTCAGAATTTCAGCGGCGACCGTCCTCCCCGAATATCCGGCATGGAAGCAGGTCTCGCATCCAGGTGCTTCGTGCCAAGTCTCGCTGGCCAATGAATTGTCTTTGAAGCCGAAGGCAGCAATCTCACGCTCCGTATATGTGCGCCGGCGGGAGCAGATAGGGCAAATCCGGCGCAAAAGCCGCTGGGCGACGACACAGTTCAAGGCTGCGACCAGCTCATGCAGGTCGATTTCCATGTGCGTAAAGCGGGCGATGACGTCGAAGGCGTTGTTGGCATGCACAGTGGTGAAGACGAGGTGACCCGTCAGCGCCGCTTGCACCGCAATGGAGGCCGTCTCCCGATCCCTGATTTCGCCGACCATGATCTTGTCGGGGTCATGCCGCAGTATGGAGCGCAAACCCCGCGCGAAGGTCAGCCCCTTCTTTTCCGCGACGGGAATTTGGAGGATGCCTGGCAGCTCATATTCGACCGGATCCTCGATCGTAATGACCTTCTCCTCGTGGGTACTAAACTCAGACAGGCAGGCATAGAGGGTGGTGGTTTTGCCCGACCCCGTCGGCCCCGTGACCAGTAGCATGCCTGCGGGCGTGCGGGCGACGCGCGCGAGTGTTGCGCGATCGCTCTCCTCATAGCCGAGCGCTTCAAGGGACAGCGCCTTGCGTTTCTCCATAAGGTGCGCCTTGTCGAGCACGCGAATGACGATGTCCTCGCCGTGGACGCCCGGCAAAACGGAAACGCGGAAGTCGATGTCACCCTGCCGGCCTCTCAACCGGAAGCGGCCATCCTGCGGGATCCGGTGCTCGGCTATGTCGAGGTCCGCCATCACCTTGATACGGGAGACGATCGTGGGCTGATAAGCGGGGTCGAAGGGCCCGAGCGCGCGTGTTAGCACACCATCGACACGGAAATCCACAGACACGCCAGCCGCGCCCGAATGAATGTGAATGTCGCTAGCCTGCTTTTGCAAAGCGGCGCGAATCGTTTCGTTCACCAGCCTTACGATTGGGGCAGCGTCTCCTCCAAAAGCTTCGAGATCGATGGTCTCGCTCCGGCCCTGCTCGGTCTCGCGTACGAGCGCGAGCCCGAACTCCGCGCTCACCTCCTTGAGAATCTTCTGATCGTCGCCGCATTTCTTCAGGACGTCCTCTATCGCGTCCGCGGGGCTGATTACGAATTCGATTTCACTGCGGCAGAGCACCGAGAGTTTCTGCTCAAGCTCAAGGTCGCCGGGGCGGCTTGTCGCCACATAAAGCAAGTTCCCCTCGACCCGGAGCGGAACGACGCCAAGGCGCCGGGCTTCCGCGGCAGGCAGGCGCTCAAGCGCCTCTTGCTGCACTTTCACGCCGGCAAGATCGTCGAAAGGCAGAAAGAATTTATCGGCGATTTGCGGGGTCACTTGATCAATTCCGTAAGTGTGAAAATCGGGAGGTACATCGCAACGACAACGCTGCCGACCAGGAAGCCGGCGACCAGGAGAACCGCAGGCTCCATTAGGCTTGTGAGCCGGGAGAGGCTATTGGCAAGCTCATCGTCTTGCTGGGCCGCCACAGCCGCGAGCATTTTGTCAAGGCTGCCGCTGGCTTCACCGGCCTCGATCATCTTCAGGCTCATGGGGCGGAACAGCCCGCCCTCCGCCGCCAGCACCTTCGACAGCGCATTGCCCTCCTTAACGGCGCGGTTCGCGTTGGAGAGAAGGTGCGCAAAATAGCGATCCCTGACGCTTGAGGCGGCAACGGTTAACGCTCTAGTGACCGTGGCTCCAGACGAGATCAGGATAGAGAGCATCCGCGCTGTTGCCGAAGCGGCCGAAGCCCGGCGGAAATGGCCCAAAACGGGAATGCTAAGAAGCATCTTATCCCGGGCGATCGCCCCTTCAGCCGTCGATATCCATAGTCTGTCGAGAAGCCAAAGAGAAAAGGCGGTCCCCGCGAGTCCGGCGGCTATGATAGGAAAATTGCGTTCAACGGAAATGAGCACCCGCGTCGGCGCTGGCAGTGAGCTCCCGAGTTCCCGGTACATTTCCACGAAATTCGGGATGACGGCGACGAAAAGAAAGGTAAGAACTGCCGACAAGGTCGCTAGCAAGGCCGCGGGATAGACCATCGCTTTCGTAACTTGCGCGTGCACCCTTTGTTTGAGATCCACATAATCTTGATAGCGCTCCAAGCAGACTGGCAAGGCGCCGGCCTCCTCACCCGTCGATACCAAGGCGAGATAAGGAGCGTCAAACACCGCCGGAGCTTTCTTCATGGCATCGGAGAGCGAGCCGCCGCGTTTTACCTCACTTGCGACGAGTTGCAGGGCTTTTTCCAGCTTGGGTTGCCCGGGCCGCACGGAAAGGAGCGCGAGCGACTCAGGAATCGATATCCCAGCGCGAAGAAGCACGGTCAACTCACGGTTGAAATTTGCAATGTGCTTGATGGGCGGCCGGCCGAGGGACGCAGCGCTGCGGCTTATGCGGCCGGTTTTAAGTATAAGGTCCCGCGAGGCGAGGATTTCACGGAGCTGCTCGATAGAGCCGGCCGTCTCCACCCCTTGTGCGGTCTCACCCGTCAATGTCAGCGCGCTGTACGAAAAGACCGGCACGGCTTACCGCTGCTCGTTCGAAGCGGTTGCCACCACCGTGTCCCAGCTTGTGATATCGGCGTCATTGCCGGTGCCGCCCTCGCGTCCATCGGCGCCATATGAGTAGAGATCGTACTTGCCGTGCTCGCCGGGCGATCGATAATTGTAGCGGTTGCCCCAAGGATCGGCCGGCACCTTATCGCCTTTGAGATAAGGACCGGCCCAGTTCGCAGCAGCCGCAGGCTTGCGCACGAGGGCGTCGAGCCCGTCGGCTGTCGTAGGATAGCGGCTGGCATCTAGGTAGTATAGGTCGAGTGCCTTGCCGAAGTTGTCGATCTGGAGACGAGCGCTTTTCACTTTGCTCGTTTCAAGGTAACCAAGCACTCTGGGGCCGACAAGCCCCACAATGAGACCGATAATCGCAAGCACGATGAGGAGCTCGATGAGGCTATACCCGGGCGAGCCCCGCCTGTGTACAGCCATTCCATCGCCCCCGGCGCAGTGCAGGCGCAATAAGAAACGGAAGGGTTCGCGAAATTTGTCGCCCGGTTCCAGAGAGGTGCTCATGATCTTAGTTCCCCCGGCCATCATTTGGTGTGAAAGTAGACGCTTCGCCGGCGCTATTCAATCAGAAGTTGTAGCGCGGCGGCTCTAATTGAAGCTATCCACACCCAACTTAACTCGAGGAAACCGTTGCTCTTAGACCTTGTTTGCGGCTCTCTTTTTCTCTATTGCGTTATCGTGATCGCGCGCGACGATTTCGCGTTCAGGATTGTTCCCGACCGATTCCTGTTGATCATGTTTGCAACAGGGGCGCTCCACGGTTTTCTCACCGCCGATTCGCGAGGGGAGAGCTTTGTGGAAACTATCTCCCGTCTCGCCTGGCGGAGCGCCGCTCCTGGTCTATGCGTTCTATCCGCGGCTATGCTTTACAGGCTGTTCCGGCGCAAGGAAGGCCTTGGTCTAGGCGACATAAAGCTTATGGCGGCGGCGGGGATTTGGCTGCCAGTCCTTGCAAGCTTTTACGCCATCGCGGTCGCTTCAATCGCAGCACTCGTTCTCACGGTTGCAATCGGCCTATGGCGCGGAAAGGCGATGGCGCTGACGCATTCCCTTCCTTTTGCTGTATTCCTTGCGCCAGCCTTTTGGCTATTGTGGCTACTCGAAAGAATGCAGCTTCTCCCCCTTTAGCGCCGTGTCAGAAGGCGCCCCCCTCACCGCATGCTTCCGAAGTCTTCGCCTCTCAAACATGGCGCAGCTGATATTTGCCTTGCCGCTTACTTCGGCGCGCTAACGGGTTGCCACGAGAGCAGAGCCTGCTGTTTAACAGGCTTTACGGGGTCTTTACTGTTGGCGAGGCTGAGGTTGTACTTTGGCGGCTGGCCGGGTTGCGATGGTTTGTTTAGGTAATCGAAACCCGTGCGGGTCGAGTAGCTGTCTTCGGTGCCACTATAGAAGTCCGTATTACCGCGGCGGGGCAAAGATTGGGAGCGCACGAGATAAGGCGTGATGGTGAGTATGAGCTCCGTGCGCGCGCCAGAGGTAGTGGTCGTCGAGAAGATCTGCCGTACAATACTGCCTTCGCTTAAGCCGGGTAGCCCGCTAAGGGTGCCTTGCTCGTTCTCCGAGATGAGCCCTCCGAGAACCGCTGTCTCTCCTTCACGCAAAATCATGGTCGTATGCACATTCCTGGTTCCAATTGTATAAGCGGGCTGAGTAGGCGTGCCGATGTTCTGGCCGAGAGAGCTTACTTCGATATTCAGGTCGACAAAGATCGAGCCATCGAGGTGATATTTGGGCAGAACATCCAGTTTGATGCCGATGTCGTGATACTCATACAACACACTGCTTTGACCTGTGGCTTGCTGGATTGTGGCCGACTGCAGAGGCACCCGGTCGCCGACGTGGATTTTTGCGGGCTGCCCGTCGACTGTCCTGACACGGGGATTGGACAGCGTGCGGGCATCCGTATTGGACTTCAGATAATTCAGGTTGATCGCCGGAAACGTCACGACACCTTGATTCAGGACCTCGGCGCCATGACCGCCGAATAACGTTCCAAGCGTAACTTGCGGTACTTGCGCCGTGATCTGGCTGCCCAAATCGATGCCAAGGCTGTCGGCTTTATTTCTATCGATTTCAAGAACTTCCATGTTGAGCATGATTTCGGCAGGTTTCCGGTCGTTTGTGGCGATCAGCTTTTCCACCACGTCCAGAGTCTCTCTCGTATCGCGAACCTGGATCGTGCCAAGATCGTTGTTGGCGACAGATTTAATATCCATTGAGGCTTTCAGGAGTTCGGCCATGCGATCCGCCTTCAAGGTCGAAAGGTGAAACGTTTTGAAATAGCGGTCCGCGTACAACTTTCTTTTTTCGGCTGTATCTTCGTAGATGAAAACCGAGTTCGGTCCGATGATTTTGTAGGCGGTATTGCTCGACCGCAAGATCATATTGAACGCTTGCTCAACGGTAACGTTCTTTGCACTCACGCTGACGTCAAAATTGTCCACATTCTTATCGAATACGAAGTTGAGATTGTACGGATCGCACAAAACCTTAAGCGCATCCCTCAGCTTAGCATCGCGAAAGTTGACCGTTACGGGGACCGGCGTCCGGAAGGCCACAAGCACGAATTGCTGCTCCTCGCTTTTTTTGTCGCGGTCGAGATCGGCAAGCTCCTGCTCAAGCTCTTGCTTTAGAGCGGCGTTCGCTCCGTCGACAGCCACGGCCCTTTGGAGCAAGGTCTCCGCCAGGTCGTAGTTTCCAACCGATTTCGCACGCAGCCCCTCTGCGTAAAGCCGCGCGACTTCCTTTCGCCCAAGTGCCGTTTGGCGAGCCTGCTGCAACTCTCCATTCGCCGGCTGTGCAAGGAGCCCAGCCTCAAACTTCTCGATGGCTTGCTCGTAATGCTCCTCGCGCGCGAGCGCCAAGCCTGCGGTGAGATAGTGGGCTGCAGCCTCCGATTCCGCCCGGTGCAATGCCTCCAATTCAGCGACATCGGTTGAGCCATGGTAGCGCTGGCGTAGTTCCATCACGCGCTGAATATATTGGCGGTCGTTTTCCGTCCGCGCTGGAGTCTGCTCTGCCAGGGTTTTCGCCGATGAGCCCGATCCAATCAATGGGGCCGAATCCGCAATACTTCCCGGCAGGGACGAACAGCCACAAAGGGCCGCGCAGATTGCCATGATGGCCGCTCGCCTAAAATGCATCCAACCCCCAGTGTCGAGGCGCCACCCGGCGGCGCCAGCGCCTTACAGCGCTCAACGATGCAAACGGAAGCCAACGCCGGACCAAGCTTCTGCGACGAAACATACAACGTCTGATTGCACCGAGTCATCGATGTTTGCAACGCTGCCAAATTCGCCGCTTTGAGATTGAAAGGAGTAGTTGCTCAAAGACAACTTGGAATTGTCAATATTCAACCACAGCTGTAAGCCAGTTGTACTTCCGCGTTTTAAGAGACGGGTTGCTTAAACAACCTACGTTAGCTGTACATTGTATTTCACTATCGCGGCCTGACCGGGTGCTAGCGCGCAGCTTCTTCCGAATCGCCCCCGCAGGAGGAGCCGCCCCCTGATAACGAAGTATCGCGTTGACCTTCGGCTACGTCACAGCTGCCGATCCGAGCTGCCGCGAAAGAAAAGCAGCGATTGTAAAACTACGAAAAGCGCGACTTGTATTGCAATGTCCTGCCGTCGAATAAAGTACTCATTCTTCGTTTAACGCGTATATTTTTGAGGTTTTTGCTATATCGTCTACGACCACTACGTTCCGGCCTTGAATAGACGTAACGATAAGAGCGTCACTTGCCCCAAATCGTTCGCCGGGGGCGACGGTGCGAAGCTTTGTTCCGACCTGCAAGAGTATCAAGACTTCACCAGCCCTCCGCACAAGGCCGATCACCTTGAGATCTGCCAAGAGATCGGGGGCTTGGGGCGCGATTTCGATGCGCGGTGGCGGAGCTGTCCCGGGTAGCGGGAGAGCGGGTTCCGAATTTTGACCGGACTTGGCAAAAGCAAATAGATCCCGGTGCTCCTCTGCTTGAATGCCGTAATCAAGAAACCTCAAGGTGGGCAATTCTTCCGCTGCAAAAGGCCTCCCTGCGGATTCAGGAGGAGAATAATTATCTTGCCCGAGCCAAAGGTAAGCCGCGGCTGCCAAAACTGTCGCAGTGCCGTACGCAGCGTAGCGCCATCTTATACTCAAATTAGCAGACATTCTCTCCCCTATATTAAAATCTGCGGGCGCACCCGCCTTATACATCACAAGGCGAAGCATGAGCATTATGACAGCGAACCCGGGCAAGGGCGAAACTCAAGAGGCCTCCGCGACAATGGTCGCGGAGGCCTCTTCGTCTTCGCCGCCGTTCTCTCCGCTCAGAGAGCGCTGAGGAAGTTGACGAGGTCCTGTTTATCCTGATCGGTCAGACCGATGCTGAAGCGCTGGTTGTAGAAATTCACAACATCCAGCAGCGTCGCCGCCGACCCATCGCTGAAGTAAGGCGCGCGCGATGCCAACCCCCGCAACGGTGCCACCGTCAGCCGGCCAATATCGGCGCACTTGCCGCTGATCAGCGCCATCCCAGGATCGTTGGTCCTAATGGGCAAGGTGTGGTAGGGGTTTGTCTTGCCGTTGACGCAGTTGACCTCGAAAATCGGCAGGTCCGGCGACGGAGCTGGACCGTTGTTGTCTGTCGAAGTGCCGCCGACTCCGATGTCATGCTGCGCCGTAGGGAAGCTGTCGGATCCGCTATTCGGCACGGAGTGGCAAGTACTGCAAGTCCCACCCCCGTGGCCTAGAACGTTTTGAAGAGTCACACCGGGTCCAATAGGAATGTTGTCTATCCCGGCGACATTAGCGATGGGAAAGGTTTTCTTCCCGAGGAAGATATTCATTCCCCGATAGATCGATTGCTGCCGGGCCCCCGATGCCGAACCCCACGAGTTGTATAGGTTGAATGCCGGATCACTAGTGTCGGGAACATTCTTTACCGTTGCCGCCAAGTCTACCGGACCGCCGGTGGCGCCGTTGGCGGTGAGACTTCCGGCGACGAAATCATAGAGCTGCGCGCTATATATGCCGTTCTCGAAGCTAACGATTTGCGCCATCTCTGGGGTGATCACCGGAATCTGCCCCTGCGAATTCAGCACCCCCAGCTTAGCAAGTTGCGATGAATTGGCTTGCGCATGTCCCGCCGTGGCATGCCAGGCTTGAGTTGCCAGCGTCTGTTCCCGCCCGTCCCACATGATCATGCCGCTTTCGATCAGGCCGGTGTTTAGATCTCTTGGCAGCGGCTGACCGGTAATCGGATCAGTGTTTCTAGTTTGATTGAGGTCGGTGACGAATTTGAGATCCGTCGCGACCAGCGGCCGCCGGTAGACCGACACGATCTGCGTCGGCTGATTGGTCGTGGGATCGACGCCCTGAGCATAGGCCGGGTTGGTATTGCATCCGGTAGGATCGCTCACCACCGACACTGTGATTTCTGAGTTGGCGGGGACCGGCAGGAAGATACGGAAAAGCCCCTTATTCAACAGGAGGCTATGATTGTGGGGCGTATTCGGACAATTGGCGCCATCCACCGCCGCGAACACCGGATCGATATCGCCGCTAATCTTATATAGGTTTTTAAGAGCGGCCGTGCTGATTCCCATGCCGGAGGACGGCTGGTGGCAGGAAAAGCATGTGCGGCCATTCGTGCCGAGGGACTGGAAAAAGGCGTTATTCAGTGTAACGGTCTGTCCGCCCGGCTGATAGCTACCGAGCAGGCCCGTCGGATCTATATCCGATTCGGATTGCGGGATGACGAGGGGCGGTAACGTTCCCCCAGGAACCGGCGTCCCCTTGGTCACAGGGATGCTGAGGGCCTGATTCAGCATGGGCGGGAACCACTTCGGCCACCCCCCTGCGGGCATGGAACTTAATATCGCACGTGCTTCCGCATTAACGGTTTGGGCAGCCGCCATCCCCGCTGTTAAGAAAGCCGTCCCGGCGAACGCCGCGGCGGCTACGATTGCTTTTTTCGACATGGGATAACCCCCGATTATTAAAAAGTGTTTCTGTTGGCGGCCCCAACCCAATGCCCAATGCCCAATGCCCAATGCCCAATGCCCAATGCCCAATGCCCAATGCCCAATGCGTCAAAGCAAGCGAATCCAACGCAATGATTGGGGGTAATGTGTTTCGCGGAACGCCGCAAGTAACCACCCTTAAGATCAAGTTATTTACTGCAAGATGTGTCTTATTGGCAGCACTAGCCAAGCACAACTCATGTGATTATTTGGTGGAAAACGCTTTTGATCCGGTAATACTGCAACCATTTCCCCAGATACCGTGTATTGGCACCTTTGATCGCAGGACGGGGGCTCGTTGGATGACAAGGTTCCGATAGCGGTCGATCTTGAAAAAGCATTCGAAAAATTGGCAGCCATCGTCGCACTAAAGCCAGTCAAAGCGGCATTGTGGAATAATTCCCGACAGCGGACCGGTGACGCCAGAGCAGAGTCAAGCCTGCTAATGTGAAGGCTCTCGGACGCCGGCCCGTCGAGGCTGTGGCAAGGTTCGGCATGGGCCGGCATCCGAAACCCTTCACATGACCGCCCGTTACGGCAGCGTTAGGACGCTATCGCTTCTCCCCAACGAGCAGAAACTCTTGCGAGCTTCGGCCTCGACTGTAGGTCTAGTCCGGCAAGCGGACGGTTTCGTCAACAAGGGTCATGTGCGGCCGCGTTCGTTCAGCAGCTATAGGATCCGCGCAGGAACAGCAACTTCTGATCCATCTCGGTCTCGTGGAAGATGCGTTCGTGATAGGCGATCCGCGCCGCCAATAGATCGGCCTGGGACAGAAGACCGGCCAGCCGGCCTTGGTCGAGAACGGCCACGTGGGTGATTTGCCGCTCGTTCATCAGGACCAGACAGTGCCGCACGCTGTCCGCCGGCGCGACGCCTGCCACGGACCGGGTCATCATGTCGACGACCGGCGTGTTGTTCGCTGTCCGGTTCCCCAGCAGACAATTGCGCGCATAATCCCGCTCGGAAAAAATTCCGGCGAGACCGGCGGGCGACAACACGGCGACCGCGGCCGTATCGCGCTCGGCCATTACTCGAAGCGCATCGAGTACCGTCGCGTCATCGCGGACCGTGGCGACGCCGGGCGGGCCAAAACGCGCCAACACCGATTTCGCCGTGGGTTCGGGCACGCGCGGGTGCTGCGCTTCGGGGATCGCCTGGCGTGCCGCGAGCACGCCTGTCTTTTCGCGGCCTTCGCTTCGTGGGAATCCGGACATAGTCTGCCTCGATAATCTGCACGGACCATAAACGTTAATCGGCCCGGCCGGTCAATGGGCCAGAGGGATCAGAAGACGCCGCGCGTGCTCGCAAAAAACGCGTCCGGCACTGTCCGTTGCCACAATCTCCAATCCGCTCCAACGTCCGAGTTGGGCCGATACTGTTGAAAAAGTGATTGGAGATTTGAAGCTGCCTGCGAACGCTGATTCCTTGGTCCTGAACCCAGCGGGAGGGCACGGCGATGATGGGACGGCAAACAGCGAATCAGGGTGCATTGTTCTACGAGTTCCGGCTTGAGGACCGGGTGCCGCAGCAGCGTCTGTTATGGCGGATCAACGTTGTGATCGCACCGGTATTCGCCGGCCTGCACAAAGACCTTCGATCGATCCCGAGCTCATGATCGGGATGCTGATTATGGGCCGATGCCAGCCGCTATCATGGGGTCGCGCCGGAGGAAGCCGATTGGTCCAAACCGGAACGGCAGACACGCGCGGTCCGGGAATATGTCGCTAGCCTCGAAGATCAGATGCTGGATCCCGCCCGCCAGACGCCCAAGCTGATCTCGCGCTCGGACCCGGCCTCGGCCTCGACCGCGAAGGTGTCAAGCCGCTCGATATTGAGGGGTTTGTTGAGCGCAATTTCGAGGGGCTCTTGGCAAGAAATTGGCAAACTCCTTTTGAACTGTCTTCTCAAGTTCTTGATTTGAAAAGGACAAAATCAGCCAATGAGGATTGAATCGCTTCCTCCCGGTGGGGGAGGTGTCCCGCCGGTGTGGTTTTCAGCGCTATGCTAGGATGTCAGCGGATTGTCTAATCGCCGCGTGCAGTTTTTCCGCCGCCAACAGGCGCCAGGCCAGGAGGGGTTTTCGGCGGCACGGGAAGCTCTCTTGCCACGCGGAAGCTCAGCGTTGGCGAGCGCGCATCGGCAAATTCCCTTGCTCTTGCTGCAATTCGCCGCCCCCCAAATTGGCCGCCAGGTGCAGCGGTGCCGCGCACTGCGTGATAGGCGCAGTCCCCGTGCGCTGCGGACAGCCAGGGCGAGCCATCGGCTGGCGCTTGCGCGTAGTTCGCGTGCCAGCAGTCCTCTACCCACTCGAGGATAGTGCCTGGCAGAGGTTGCAGGCCCCAAGCGTTTGGCTTGGCCGCGAGCTTGGCGGTTGAAAGGCCGTAGTGGAGAAGTCCGGGCCCGGTTATCGGCTCCGGCGATGCGCCATCGGGCTTGGCCGCTGCGCCTTCCAGAGATTTGCTGCCGGCCTGGGCCGCGTATTCCCACTCGGCCTCGCTGAGCAGGCGGTAGCGCCGGCCCGTGCTACGCGAAAGCCAATCGACATAAGCTTTGGCTTCGAACCAGGAAATTCTCGTTGCTGGAACGCCTGGGCCGACGGAAAGATAGGAGGATATCGTAGGGCGGCAGACCCCTGCCTCGACGCAGGCACGCCAGTTCTCGGCAGAGACGCCGTGTTTCGATACGGCAAGCGGTTTGCGGATCGTAATTCGATGCGCGGGCGCTTCCTCAGTACGGTAGCCGGCACTTTCGGGCCGCGATCCGATCACCGCCTGCCCGCCCGGAATTACAACCATTTCTGGGCAGCTTGGACAGTCGGAGAAACTTTGTGCAAGGCCCCTGCCGGGAATCAGCCGCAGAACGGTTTCACTCGCATGCGGGCCGGCAGCAAACTCGACGGCGCCGTCATCCTCTTTGAGATGCGGGGCTCCGGGATGCGGGGCTGCGGCGGCGGCATGTTCCTGAGGGGAAAGATCGCCCGGACGTTCACCCGGCGTAGCGGGCGCTTCTTTCTGCCCGGCCTTCAACGCCGCGATGCGGTTTCGGATCAGATC
>Ga0326728_10017161_pt1 | contig 14571 bp, 7 predicted proteins | sample MB3enrmetagenome_FD_207602 | JGI IMG/M metagenome (GOLD analysis project Ga0326728, IMG submission 207602) | Lab enriched peat soil microbial communities from McLean, Ithaca, NY, United States - MB31MN | ecosystem: Environmental > Terrestrial > Soil > Wetlands > Peat | place: USA: New York...
CTCGTGAATCAGACCATGCAGTACATAAAACGCTACAATGAGACGAATGCGGCACCATTCAACTGGACTTACACCGGCAAACCGCTGGTTGCATAATATCAAGGAACTTAAGGAATGCTACACTAGGGGCCGATCCTCCGTTCGATTATGTTCTGGAATACGTCTGCCTCGGCCGAAAGGTTAAGATCGAAGCCATGCCAAGTGGTCATACCAAAACCACGGTGGATGGCAAAACGGTTTCACACAGACAGCTGGCCCAGGTGGAGGGGCAGCGGTGCCTGCCGAATTACGTCTTCGGCTATTACTCCGGTCCAAGCAACCGGATGGAGGAGCACTTTGAGAAACACCAGGAGCGCTTCTACCGGGACCTGTTGGACGGCAAGGACCAGCCGTTGCGCCCTTTGTTTTACGGGCGCCCGATTCACAGTCAGTTCGTTTTGTTGGCGTTCTTCCTGAAACAGGAAGGGGAGACGAAGCAGTTCCTTCGGGAGCATCTTTGGGTCGAAGGGCTGGATTCGGTTTTGTTCGTGATGAATGAGCCGCCCTGGAAGAGCCGAGAGGGCGATGAGCGCTTCTGGAAGGCACGCGGAACGGTGAGCCAGTTCCTTGATCGGCTCTACGAGCTGGCCTTGGCTCCCCTACGTTTGGAACGGCGGGTCAGTGCCGGGTTCCGCAAGACGATATCGCGGGAGCACCTGTACCTCTACCTCAAGGATGTGGCCGCCTTGGGTGGCCTTGCACAGCATTACGGAACGCAGCAGGAATTGTTCAAGGCTCTGGAGAGTACATACATCTCGCAGCTCATCAGCGAGGTGCGAATCCGCGTGAAGGCTCGAAACGTGGACGGATCGTTGACCTTCCGCGAACTGAGCGAGGGTGAGCAGCAGCTTCTCATGGTGCTGGGCCTACTGCGTTTCACGAAGGAAGACGAATCGCTCTTCCTGCTGGACGAGCCTGACACGCATCTGAATCCGGCCTGGGGCCTGCGTTACTTGGAATTCCTCCAGCAGATCGCCGGAACGCAGGAAAACAGCCACATCATCATGGCTACCCACGACCCGCTCGTGATCGCCGGCCTCACTCGGTCACAAGTGCAGATTATGCAGCGAGATGAGCAGACGGGTCGGATCACGGCACAGTGTCCAACCGACGACCCAAAGGGCATGGGTGTGGCGGGGCTTCTTACCAGCGAGGTCTACGGCCTACGGTCGGAACTGGACCTTGAGACGCTGGGGTTGCTCGATGAAAAACGGGCATTGGCGGCAAAGGCAACACTGACAGACGACGAGCGCGCCAGACTGAGAGAGTTGGACGAGCGACTCGGCGGCCTTGACTTTACGATCACAGTACGTGACCCGATGTACAAGCGGTTTGTTGAGGCTTTGGCTGAACGCGAAAGAACCGAAGGACTTCAAGTCCCCGTGCTGACAATGGAGCAGCAGGAACGGCAGAAGGAGCTTGCGCGTGAGGTTCTGGCCAGCTTAACTACGAACGGGGGCAAAGGAAAGTGAGGTATATCAACCCGCAGCTTGTCGGCCAAAACCTACCGAATGGCTGGAGCCAGCAAGCGCAACAGGCTGAGGACGCCGTCGCCGCTGCAGAGCCTGGCAACAGATCGGCCGAGGTGGACAAACGCAGCCAAGTCTGGCAGGCCCTAAAGAATACGCTGAAGAGCGCCTCGCACGACAAGTGCTGGTACTGCGAGTCCATCGACATCCGTTCCGACAACGCGGTGGACCACTTCCGGCCGAAGAACGCAGTGGCCGAATGTCCAGAACATGAGGGCTATTGGTGGATTGCCTTCAAGTGGGAGAACTACCGTTTCTGCTGTACTTATTGCAACTCCTTCAGAGGCAACAGGGCGGCCGGCTTGGGTGGAGGCAAAGACACCCACTTCCCACTGAGGAACGAGGCACAGAGAGCGAGAACACCTACCGACAGTCTGGACGCCGAAGAGCCGATGCTTCTCGATCCCACAATTTCGGCAGACCCCGGTATACTCTGGTTCGATGTGGATGGCCGGGCAGCTCCTAATCCAGTGTGCGGCGGTCCGGACAGTTATACGCACGAAAGAGCGCGCATTTCAATCTGTGTTTACCACCTTAACCACCGCGCTGTTGTCGATCAAAGAAAGGCACTCTGCCATGAGATTCGTGCTCGTGTGGAGCAGACGGATCGGTACTTCAAGAAATACGATGCAGGCGATGGTACCGCCCGCGGCGCCTTTGATGATGCTATCCTCCATCTGAAGGGGATGCTCGGTGAAAACGCGCCATATTCATCAACTGCGCGAGCAATGTTAATGGGCTTGCGAGGCACTCATCCGGTTGTGGACGTGGTTCTGGCGGGATGATGGAGTGTCTGCGAAGCCGCCCACTGCAAGAAAGGGAACGGCCCAGTAATAACATGTATCGTGCAGCTGCACGCCGTAACTGATGTCCGTAGTTAGCAGGGGATCAATCGCAGGGCAGCATTTCAGAATGAGGATAGGACGGAGGCTGACAGCAGCATGGCTGAAATTACGAATCAACGTAAAGGTGAACTTCTCCAAGGGATCTTCAAGATTTTGATGTCAAACCAAGAGGGGCTCCAAGCCAAAACAGTTCTTCAGAAGCTTTCAAGTATTGTCCATCCAACAGCTTTTGAGGCGGCATGCTACCCAGAAAGGCCAACTGTTCGCAGATTCGAAAAGATTACCCGCTTCTCAACCATTCCAGCAGTTAAAGCGGGGTGGCTCTTAAAGGATAAAGGTCTTTGGTCTCTCACTGATGAGGGGCGAGCGGCATTTAGTAAGTATCCCGATCCGGAATCCTTGTACACTGAGGCGAGGCGGCTGTATTGGCAGTGGAAACATGTTCAACCTGATGTGGCTGAGATTGAAAAGGCCAGTGAAGAATCTGCTGAGTCAGCTACAGCGCTCGAAGAAGCCGAAGAATCCGCATGGTCTGAAGTTGAGGGCCATCTTTCCAGGATGAATCCCTACGACTTTCAAAATTTAGTAGCCGGACTACTTCGAGGAATGGGATATCATGTGGTTTGGATTGCCCCACCAGGGCCAGACAAGGGGCTAGATATACTGGCTCACACTGACCCTCTCGGCGTGCAAGGTCCCCGCATAAAAGTCCAGGTTAAACGCCAGTCCGATAAGGTAAATGTTCAGGGCATCCGGTCTTTTATGGCTATTTTGGGGGAGGGTGATGTTGGCCTTTTCGTCAACACTGGCGGATTCACCAAAGATGCCGAAGATGAAGCCCGCCACCAGGAAAAACGGCGATTAATGCTAATTGACCTGAAGAGGCTATTCGACTTATGGGTAGAACACTACCAGCACATTCCTGAAGAATTCCGCCGTTTGCTCCCACTGAAAGCGGTGTATTTTTTGGCACCTAGTGAATAGAAAGTTCGTTGGCCCGGTTTTCTGAATCGTGTTCGTCGCTTTTGTCCCCTGCCCTGTAATTCTAGTTGGGAACGTATAATCATCATCTGCTTTTTGCCGCTTCTATTGCCGTTTCTATTGCCGGATGTATTGCCGCTTCTATTGCCGTTTGGCAAAAGGAATTTCTTCTGAAGTATGATCGAAGCGAGAGGAGGGGCCGGTTTAGAATAAAAATGGAAGCGGGAAGCGAGAAGCGAGGAGCGGGAATAAAGGCGAAAGCGAGAGGCAAGATCCGTTATTCTCCTTGCTCCCCACTCCGGCTGTGGGAGGGATGGGGCGCGGACTATATGCGTCGCCCGGTTCCACTGCGAGATGTGTCGCAATCGAACTGGAGCAGAAAATCCCTTCGTAAAGCGGGGAAAAGCCCCTGGATTCCGGCTCAGAAGCCCTGCCGGAATGACGATCCTCACCATTTTAACCCACTTACAGGGAATTTCCCGTTGGCCAATCAATTGCGACACAGTCTCCGCGTATCACCCATCCAGCACCTGGGATTGGGCACTGCGACTTTATGGATGGAGTTAAAAGATGCCAATGGTTCCGAATGAATTTGTTCCGACTGTGGTTCCGCAAGGCCAACTTAACTATCAGGACGTTCGCGCCAATCCGCAGGATTTTGGAAGCCAGCTCGGACAGACCCTGAACGTTACTGGAGAGATGCTCGAAAAGCACGCCAACGAGCGTCAGCACATTATCAACAAAGCGGCCGCGGACGATCTCTACGCGACGCAGTACATCCCGGCCCTGGCCGATCTCGTCAACGAGTTTTACTCGCTCAAGGGACAGGATGCCGAGAACCAGTACAAAGACTACCAGCAGAAAATGATCAATTTGCAGCAACAGTTCAGCAGCTTGGCGAAGAACCCGATGCAAGCGTTCTTCTTTGGGGACATGGCCAAGGGTAGGCTCGCCATTGAAATGGACAGGATGGCGAGGCACGCAGCCGAGCAGAGCACCTCATGGCAGTTTAACGCCAACGATGCCGTGCTCAACGCAGTAACGCTGGACGGCCAGCGGTACTGGAACGATCCGGCTGCAGTAGAGAAGGCATACCAGAACATCTTTGACCAATCCCATAAATTCGCGGCCCTGCACGGCTTGAATGCAGATCAGGCAAATAAACGTGCCGAACCGTACGGGGACAAACTGCTGTCTTCGGTACTGACCTCAATGGCACAACACAATCCCGACCAGGCTCAGCAATACCTCGAAAAGTGGTCAAGCGGGCAATTGCTTACTCCCAACGTCGCCAACCATATGCAGACTTACATCCAGAGTCAGCGCGACAAAAACGACAACGTTCGCGTAGACGCGGCCACTACCGCCATCAGGCAAAACTTCGATCTCGATAACCCCGCCTCGAACCCGGCCGACGCGATGGCTTACGTTCGGAATCCTCAGAACTGGAAGGAACTGGGTGTCAACCAGGCCCTGTCCGAGAAGGTCGCCAAGAGCCTGTTCGTAAGCTGGAACGAGAACCGGGAGATCGGCAACGCGAACCAAAAAACGGCGAACGAGAATTTCTTCCGCGCCGCGGCCCTGGACAAGAGCATCCCGGTCGACAACTTCGGTTCCTGGACCGATCAGCAGACGGGACTTCAGCCCACAGCGGAAACCGTGGAGCGGGCAAAGAACGTCCTTGCAACCGAGAAGAGCAGGCTGGAACGCGTCGATCCCGACGTGGTTGGCCGCCTCACAAACCAGATTTACGGGGTGGGAACAAGCGGTATCCCAACGATAACGCGCGAGGACCAGATTGCTCCTTATATCGGCCATGGGATAACCCCGACCCTCTTCAGCGAAATGTCAAGCTGGATAAGGAAACAGGGGGATGTCGCCACCAACCATTGGATGACGGACGTCCTTGCGAACTATGACGCGAGGTACAAAGACGCCAATGGGAACATGATCCCCGGCGCCGCGTCCGCCAAGCTCGGCTTCATTGTGTCTCTCAACAAAGCCATCAAGGAAGGCCAGGTCAAAGACGACCAAATCCTGGACTACGCACAAAGAATTTACGACTCCGTCGATAAGGCCGTTCTGCCTACACTGTGGGGCAATACCTTTATGAACCGGCAGGCCACTCCGGCGCAGGAAATCGACTGGGTCACCAAAGCCGGTGGTTGGCCGCGAGTGGAATCGAACCAACAATTACAAGGTCCCCTTTCAGGTACGCCGAAAGAGCCGAAGCGGGAAGCGGGGAGCGGGGAGCAGGAAGGAAAACCTGCTTCGAATAGTTCGTCGCGGCTGGAAGCCCGCACCTCGACCCTTACGGGAGATGGGCAAAGCCGCGACAAGCGAGGTCTTGACTGGGTCCGCTACGAACTCGGCCTGGTGGATGACAAGCTGGTAAACGACGACAATATCAACGCGCGCTACGATCAACTGAAAGCCTGGGACCCTCATTTCTGGGAAAAACTGGAGTTCCGAAATGCCAATGAACCCGCCTCCACCCCTGGACGTTAGCAAGCTCCCAAATCAACCGCCAGAGCCTCCGGCGCTTAGTGTTTCAGATCTACCGAACCAGCCGGCTGGGCCGCCGCCCCTCAGGATATCCGAGCTACCGAGCGTGCCGGACGAGCTGAAACCGCCATCGATAACGGGGGTGCAGCCTGGCCGCGAGTCGCCGATACCGACGTTGCCCGGGAACCCGTATGCTCTTCTACAACCAAAGCCCGAGCAAACAATTCAAAACCCCGTGGTAAACCCGGAGCTTTATGACGAACTTACCCGGAATGCTACTTCGAACGAGGAAGTCTGGAATGCCATCTACGGGAAGATGGCCTGGGACATTCTCAAGCGGCAATACGCGAAAAACGACGAACTCCGCGCGGCAAACATAGCGGCAATCGCGGCGAGATATCACGTCAGTCCGGTAGTGGTTGGAGAGAACTATGATGCCTGGAATATGGTGGCGACCGGAAAAAACCCGACCGACCGAGCCTGGTGGACAACTGCGCCGATGCTCGCCGGCACGGGATTAATGCTTGCCGGGCGCCCGGAAGAGGGGCTTGCCCTGTGGGCGGCCGTTGGCCATCAGCTCGGCTGGCTCGCCCTGGGCACAGCGGGTTTTGAAGCCGAAGAGGGTGCGAACAGGTTCATCAGGTCGCGCATTGAAGGGAAATCCTTTTCGGAGACGGAACCATACGGACTGCACGACTTGGCGCCAAAAGATGCGGACGCGAACGTCAAGGGCGCGCTGGACCTCTTGGATATGCTCGTCAAATTCAAGGTCATGCACATGGGATATAACGGCCTGAACAGTCTTTGGGACGCCATGGCCTATGAAAAGCTGTCTCAAATTATCCCTTCGCAGAAGCTTTACATCCCCACCGAGGCAATACGAAACTACTCCGGCGCGGGAGTTGAGGGAACCGAATATTACGACATCCTGCAAGATCTAAAAAAGGCTGGGATGCTCAATAACGACCAGATCAGGGACGCGGTCAAGTACGGCCTCGACGTCGAAGTCCCGCTCTCAAAGGTCGTAGGCGTTGCGGACAGACCCTGGTTCGCTCAAGTGAAAGGGATCTTTAAGGGAACTCCGTACAGGGAAGTTCAGACCTTTACGTACGGATCGCCACAAGTAAGGCTCCATGTTTCCGGCGAACTGCCCGCCCCGGCATTGAAAGAAGCACCAGGCGGGGCCGCTCTTGAGGCAGAAACTCCGCCACAGCCTGGAGCCGGCGAGGAATTCGTACCCGAACTCGAGGGCAACGGACCGAACGGACCCGGTCCGGCCGCGGCGGAGCAGTCGTCCGGGAAGGCCGCTCTCGATAGCCTTGAGCGGGCTCTGGTACAGCAGGAGAGTGGCGGGCGGGATTATCAAAAGGACGGGAAGACGCCGGTCGTTTCGGTTAAAGGCGCTAAGTACGCCTGGCAGGTTTTGCCCTCGACCGCGGCAAACCCAGGCTTTGGAATCAAGCCGGCCGCAAGCGACACACCAGAGGAATATAACCGAGTTGGGAAAGAACTCCTGGAAGCTCTCGTTAAACATTACGACGGGGATCAGGTCCTGGCCCTGGGAGCTTACAACACCGGGCAGGGGACCGTCGACAGGCTCGTTGCCAAATACGGCGACCCGCGCAAAGGGGAAATCTCATATCAGGACTGGATATCGAAGCTGCCAGTCACTCGGGATGAGAATGGAAAGATCATAAACGACGCGCCTGCCTACGTTCGAAATATATTAGCGAATGCCGGTCATGAATCCGTCCCGCGCGGCATAACCCGCGATCAATTCATTGAGGGGCTGAGCAGAAACCCGAATCTCACCGACGAGCACATACAGACGCTGGCCGCCCTTGCTGACGGTATCGCGCGAAGCTGGGCGGAGACGTACGACAGGACTCCAGGAGAATGGTTTACCACATTTCTTCATTCGCGAAATGCCGAGAGCCCGGAAGGGGCACCAAGGGGGGATGATTCGGCTAACGCCGTGCTCAATCGGACAGAGCCGGGCGGGATTGGACTGCCGGAAAAAGGAGTTACTGCCCAAGGCAAAATTGATAAGGCAATGCTCGACTCCGAACTGTGGAACGCGGCCAAAACCGACAATCGGGCGGCAGCCGAGAAGATTGTGGATCAAGTGTGGAGCAAGAAAGCCAGCGATCGATTGGCTTCGATGTTAACGGACCCGCAAAACACGCTGGTTATCAGCCAACCAAGCACGAGCGGCACGAACCGAATCGCGGAGGCCCTCGCCATACGGATCGCGCAAGACCTGGGGACTCCGCATGTTCTTAGTGGCGATAGACGTTTTGACGTAGCGCACCGAAGAGAGATAAAGAATTTTAGCCAGTCCGCGAGAATCTATTATCCCAAGGAGTATAATCCCACAGACATTCAGGATTTGAAACGCAGGATAGGCGGACGGGAGGTAGTGATCGCCGAGGACGTCCTTTCCTCGGGCGGGTCTGTTGCCTCCCTCGTTCACACGTTGAACGAGCACGGCATACCCGTCAGGACCTTTGCAGGCCTTTACGGGTTCGACCGTCTCGCCATCAGCGGTAGCACGGAAGCCAAGTTGAAAGAGGGCCTCGGCAGCCTGGGGATAAACCCGGAAATCGCCGAGAACATCACACGCGAATTGACGCAAACGGAAGCTTTCCGTATATATAGAGACATCGGATCCGCAAGGAGCGACAATGCCAGACAAAAACTTGCCGAAAAGCTACAAGGGATTTCCGACCGACGAATTGCTCGGGCTCTTCGACCAACTCCACAAGCCGGAGGGGATTCCCGAAGAGGTGCCGCGGGAGAAGGTATTGGCAATGAGGCACCTTATCAGGGATTACAAACTGACAAGGTTGTTCCAGGACGATCCGGAACAGATCGCGCTTCAACGGAGCAAGAAAAGCATCTCGCAAATCTTTCAGGAACGGACAGACTCGACCCTGGAACGACTGCGACAGTTGAAGACGCAGAGCAAATCCGAATCATCTTCGGGGCAAAACTCCCAGTCCAGACAATCGTCACCATCAAGCAAGCCCAAGACTGGCTCGAAGCGCACGGATTCCCAAGAATAATACCCCAGGGCGGCTCGCGGAACGCCATCGGCGAGCTGCTCAAAAATCCCGCCTTTCAGTCCCTGCCTATATTCGATCGGATTCGAGTGGCCGCGCAACTGGAGAGGCCGCTACGCGAGCACGAGTACTCTCCGCTAGATCAGCCGGCAACGAATAAGAAACTTTCAGGGGCACAAGGGATTCATGATGTAAACGCCAAAGTCGCCGGTTCGGGCATCCTCGCCGCAGACACTGTGGCCGGGTGCGATCAGTTCTGCTTTAGCTGCTACGGCCTGACCGGGGCAGCGCAAGCGCAGATATGTCATCAACACCCCGTGCTAAGGAACCTGAATGGCATTCTCCGCACAGGTGAGTTCCTTCGCATAGGCGAGGTGGGTGACCCCTCGAAGAATTGGCTGCACACACACGAGCAGGTAAAGGCTCTGCTCCAGCGATCAATCGCTGCAGGCCACGATGTCTCCTCGGCCGAAAACGTCTACTACATTACAAAGCTCCTGAACGTTACCGATTTCAACCCTGAAACAGCGCGAAACCTCCAGGTCAGCCTTGACCCGTTTTATCCGGCTCACATGTGGCGCTCCATGGAGGGCATCCTCCGAATCAAGGCGGCCTTCCCCGAGGTGAACATTGCAAGCCGCGTCCGGTCTGTTGAGACGACGGACCCCGACCTCCTTGAAGCGATGAAGGCGGCGGTGGACTTCTGCAACCGATTCAAGCTGCCTGTGCTTGAAACACGGATGCGCTTCAATCGGGCGAACAGTTTCGACCTGCTGAGTCTCGACAGGTCCCAATACAGATACCTGGGGCAACGATATAAACCGACCGGCTCAGCACTGGAGGGCGTTGCGGACCATTATTATCTCTGCGATGTGGGCGAAAGCGGCTGCCCGGCATGCAAGAACTGCTTGCGCACGATGTTTACCGACAGGCCCAAGAACCTCCCGAAGCAAAACGCAATCATTGATGCCGAAGGGGTTCGCGGAGTTCCTCTCGAGGAAACCTCCATTTTCGATCCGATGGGCGGAGATGTTCTTTTCTCGGGAGAAGGCAGCCATAAAGGCGCGGTCGAGTTCACGGACTGGGGGCAGGCAGTAATTCACCTATTCGAGAATGCCGACGTCAGCACCATTGTACACGAGCTGGGACATATGCTTCGCAGGCAGCTCAGGGGAGACGACGTCGACGTTGTTGAGAAGTGGGCCGGAGTCAAGAACGGCACATGGGCAAAGCCCAACGAGGAGAAGTTTGCACGCGGCTTTGAGAAGTATGTGGCGGAAGGCGTCGCGCCGTCTTCCAAGCTCCGTTCCGTTTTTCAGAAGATGAAAACCTGGCTGCTGGAAATCTACAAGACAATCAAGAACTTGAGGGTAAGGCTGAATGACGACATCCGCTCGGTTTTCGACCGGATGCTCAGCACGGAGGCAGAACGCAAGTCAAACGTCCTTTACCAAATGAACGACGAGTATGACGAGGCCCCCGATGGATCGCTTGAAGCCGAGGCCCTCAAACGAGCGAATAAGACAGCGGAGGAAAAGCGTGGCAGGCTCTTGAGCAGATTCGAGAAGGACCTTCGCCGAGAGGCTGAGGCGAACTGGAACGAATCGCCTATCCCAAGGCTCGTGCGGGATCTATCCAAAGGCGGTATCAGTCGAAAGTCATTAATGGATTGGGACAAGCCGACCGTAACCGAACTGATTCGCCGGTGGCCCGGTCTGGTCAAGAAGAGGGACGCCGCGTACGGGATAGACACGGCGGCGGAGTATGCCGGTTATGAATGGAGCGAGCAGCTCATCACTGTGCTCCTGACACATCCCACTAAGAGTGAATTTATCCAGCGCCACGTAGCCGATGGGATGGCAGCCTATGAAGATGAAATCCAGCTTGATGAAATCGAACTGCTCGCCGCAAGGGTCGAAGCGGAAATCCAGGTCCTCAAGGAATCGGAGCCTAGCCTGGCGGATTACCTGTACGGGGTAAGACCCGAGGGCTACGGGTCGATAGTCGAGGATTTTAGACGCCGACGTGTTAGCGATATCGCCACGGATACGGATTACGACAACCTCAAAGCGGCCATCCGGATGGCGGCCAGAAGCGCCAAGGAGGCCTACAACGCAGGCATAATCGCAGGGAAGGCCGAGCATAAGACTCGTTCGGACAAGACGAAGGCTCGGTTCATGGAGAAAGCCCTGAAGGAAAAGTTGAGACAGAAGGAACTTCTCGAAAATCTGAAGGCCAGGATTGCGGCGCGCGAAGAGGTGAAAAAGCTCACCGCAAAAATCAGTGCAATATCCAAGGCAACGAATTTACCTATCGATTACCGGGAGCAAATAGCCTCGATTCTCTCCACCGTGGGTGCCCGCCAATTGCAGACAGGCGTTCCAGCGGAAGTAGAGCCGCTGGTCACCTGGGCGCAGAGGAAAGAGGAAGAAGAAGGAGAAATCTTTGACATCCCTTATGACGTCCTCGAAGGGATCAGGGGTAAGACCATCAGGGAAATGAGCCTCGACGAACTGCGAACGCTTCATAGAGTTTTGAACGAAATCTACACAAAGGGCAGGAACGAAGACAAACTGCTTGCGGCGGAAACCGAGCGGACGGTTGAAGCGCAGGCGGGCGAGATGGCGGAGCGGATCGCCGAGAAACATTGCGCCAAGGCAGTTCAGGGCAGGTCCGTGACATACGGCGGCCGGGTATATCCGCTGGTTCCCATGCCCGGCATGACGGAGGCTGAAAAGACCACCATCCTGGGTCTACATGCGGTCCTTGAGTACGGTGGCAAGCAGGCGGCTATCGACGCAATAAACGAGGCACTCGCGCCTCAGGCCAAGGTGCAACGGCCCGACGAGGTGATCGCCGGGCAGACGGTCTCCTGGGCCGAACAGCCTGCCGAAGAAGAAATCCCGGAGGAACTGAGACAAGCCCTGGAACAACAACTCGCCGCGGTACAATTGCTCGATGAGTTTAAGATCAAAATGCCGCATCCTTCTCTTCGCCCCTGGGCGGTAAAGGAGAGCCGAATAAGGCGGATCGCCGGCGCCGGCGATCGGATGCTTGCGGAACTCCTAGAGATGGAGACAGTACTTTCCTGGGCGGACGGATTTACGGAAGACTTCGGGCCGAACTGGGAGGGGATTTGTAAGCCAATAAACGACGGGTACAACCAACTCTACCTGCTGAATAACCAGGACCTCCCGGCTTTGGAGGAAATCCTAAAGCCTTTCAAGACCACCGTGGGCGGCCTTTCGGGCTGGGCGAACATGAAGACGGTCTTTCCTGAGCTGGGGAACGCACCGCTAACCAAGATGGAAATGATGTCCTGGGCTCTCAATTGTGGCAACGAGGGCAACTACAATGCCCTGAAACGGTCTTTCAAAGTACACGGACGCAATCTGACCGACGCACAGATCCAGGCCGTGACGGGGAGACTAACGAAAGAAGAATGGGACGCCGTCATAAAGCTCGGGCGGCTGGTTGATTCAGCCGAGCGCTTCGACCAGATATCCCGGGTCTATTTGAGAATTACCGGGAACCGGCTGACCAAGGTCGAGCGATGGACCGTCAAGACGCCATACGGCGCTGTGGATGGGTGGTACTATCCGCTGATCGACGATCCCGACGCATCCTACGCCATGGAAAAGCGGGCGGCCAGGACGTCAGCTATCGACCCTTACATGTACAAGTACAACCCGAAGAGCCCGCGCTCGGGATTTACAATCGAGAGAAAGCAAAGGGCCGATCATATCCTGGATATGAATTTCCCGGCCGTCATCGCCAGATTTCTGGAAGACAGAAACCGTTACATCTCTCTCACTTTGCCTGTTCGAGACGCTCAGAAGCTGGCCAACAACAATACTTTCCGGAGCACCGTCGAAGCGTACCTGGGTAAGGACTTTCATCGGATGATAAATCCCTGGCTGCAAGATATGGCGAGGCCGCTCTCCGGGGATACCACCTGGATCGAAAGGGTCATGGGCATTCTGCGGCGCCGAAGCACCATGGTTCATATCGGGCTAAAGATTATCACGGCAATAAAGCATTACCCGATGCTTTTCACCACTATCGACCGGGTTGGATTACCGACCGTGGCGAAGGCGTTCTCGGCATACACCAGGCATCCTTTTGAGACCAGAGCCTTCATTGAGGCGCGGGACCCATTCATGCGAAACCTCATGGCCAAGTGGGACAGAGATATCGGGGAGACGATGAGGAACTTCGACCCGGAGCGAAGTGAAGCAAGGGTTTTAACTACAAAAGTAGCGTTTACTCCGATTGACACAGTCATCGGGTTTGTGGCCAGGGTGAGCTGGTTGGCCAGCTACATGAAGGCCATGAAGACGTTCGAATGGAATGAGGCCAAGGCAATCGATTACGCACAGAAATGCGTACGCGACACGGTAGGGACATTCGAGGCAAGGACCTGGCCAAGGTCAGGCGTGGATCGGAACTCCGGAAGCTCTTCACGATGTTCTATCCGTACGGCTCATCGATGTTCCAACGATTTTTCGAACGGGAACAACAGGCTTTTTCGCTGAGGGAAGGCACGACTGGGACCGAGGATGAGGGCGTGCAGCCATCCGGATGGATGAGGACGTTTAAAGGCGTGAGGTCTTTTATGTGGCTGATTGTAGCGGCCGGCCTGGTTGACGAGATGATGAGTCATAGGAAAGCTCCGTCTCCGGATGAGGCTGTGAAGGGAATGGGAGCTGTTGCCGCAAACAGCGTTCCTTTCGCGCGAGACGTGGTTGGCGCAGCCCTCGGAGAAAGACCCTACGAGATAAGCCCTGCAGTGGGATTCGGGCGCGCCTTGACCGACATCGTAAAACCTGTTTTCACCGGCGACCAGAGCAGGCTGGATCGTCACCTCTTCGAGAACAGCCTTACTGCGCTGGGGTACATTTTCGAGCTGCCGACTGACCAGATCGCCGCGACGGCCGAGGGGATTTATAACTGGGGCAATGGTGGATATGAGCCATGGAATGTGCTGTGGAAGCCGCCGGCGTCGGGGCATGGGAAGAGGCGTTGGGGGCGTTGAGGGGGTCTCGGGTTAAGGATGGGGAATACTCTGAGGCAATCTTCAAGCCAGCCTGAGGCGAAAAGAGATTGTGCGAGACCTGGATAGCCTTCTTAGGCCAGATGATTTTGGACTGGTTGGTCATTCCCAAAAGGCAAGGGGTTATTTGCAGGACGTACAGACCCTTCGTCGGAAAATAAAAGAGACTTGGCAGGAAATGGTGAACTGAGAAAGCGGAGACTGATGAAGCTAAGTTCGCCAAGTTTGTTTCTGAAGCTGATGCTTCTAAATTCAGCCTTTCCTTCAACGCACCGCCGGCCACTATGAAATCACCGCCGATTGAAATTTTTTCCAAGATGGGACAAGATGTTGTCTGTTCCTCGTCCGGCCTGCCGTGTGAGGCGAGGCAGCGTACGGCATTTGCCCTTCCTATGAAAATAACTGGACAGTTCCCCGCAAACTGTCTATGTCTAGTGTTGCATTCCTTAAATAAATGTATATAATGTGCCTCCTTAAAGGGGGGCATCATGAGAAAACCTGCAAAGATTGAACTGACCGACGCACAGCGTTCCACTTTAATGATTTGGGTCACCGCT
>Ga0326728_10017162_pt1 | contig 14570 bp, 11 predicted proteins | sample MB3enrmetagenome_FD_207602 | JGI IMG/M metagenome (GOLD analysis project Ga0326728, IMG submission 207602) | Lab enriched peat soil microbial communities from McLean, Ithaca, NY, United States - MB31MN | ecosystem: Environmental > Terrestrial > Soil > Wetlands > Peat | place: USA: New York...
AGGTCGCAAATCTTCAGGATGATCAGGGTGCCGGCGATTGCCAGAACCCAGGCGATGCCGGTGGCGATGAGCTGGTTGACCACCTGGCCGGCTTTGCCGTCGATCAGGCCGAGCGGCAGCGCTTTGCCAGCCGCGTCTTTCAGGTTGTCGTTGACCACGCAGGTGGCGAAGACGCCCGTCAGGAGAGCCCCCAGACTTCCGCCGCAGCCGTGGACCCCGAAAGCGTCCAGCGAATCGTCGTATCCCAGCTTCGGTTTGATGGTAACCACCATGAAGTAACAGAACAGCCCCGCCGCCAGGCCGATCAGCAGCGCGGGGAACGGCTGCACGAAACCGGAAGCGGGCGTGATCGCGACCAGCCCCGCCACCGCGCCCGAGATGCCGCCCAGCACGCTGGGCTTGCCGCTGTGCATCCACTCCCCCGCGATCCAGCCGAGGGCCGCCGCGGCCGCGCCGAAATGCGTGGCCACGAAAGCGCTGGTGGCCAGCCCGGAAGCCGCCAGGGCGCTGCCCGCGTTGAAGCCGAACCAGCCCACCCACAGCAGACAGGCCCCGATGAAACTCAGCACCAGGCTGTGCGGCTTGATGGGCATCGAGGGATAGCCGACGCGCTTGCCCAGGTACAACGCGCACACCAGTGCGGACACCCCCGAAGTGATGTGCACCACCGTGCCGCCGGCAAAATCGAAGCAGGGGAATCTGCCGCCCCCGAATGCGTTCAGCAGGCCGCCCTTGCCCCACACCATGTGAGCCATGGGGAAGTACACAAACAGGCTCCAGAGAACCGTGAAAAGCAACATCGCGCTGAACTTCATGCGTTCGGCAAACGCGCCCGAAATCAGGGCCGGCGTGATGATGGCGAACATGAGTTGGTAGACCATGAAGGTCTGTTGCGGAATGGTGCCCGCGTAATCGGCGTTGGGCGCGCTGCCCACATTTCGCAGGAGCGCGAAATGGAAATCGCCCAGGAACGGCGACGACCCGCCGAACGTCAGGCTGTAGCCCACCACCGCCCACAACACCGTCACCACGGCCATCAGAACGAAGCTCTGCATCATCGTGCCCAGGACGTTCTTGCGGCGCACCAATCCACCGTAGAAGAGCGCCAGTCCCGGCCCCGTCATCATCAAAACCAGGGCGGAGCTGACCAGCATCCAGGCATTGTCGCCCGCGGACTGCGCCGATTTGGTGGCGGCGTCGAGGGCCGCGACCTTGGCTTCGAGAGCCGGGTTTCCCTGAGCCAACAGGGTGACGGACGTCAGGGCCGCCGCTAACGTACACACTTTCAGTAGTACTCTCATCGTGGGAGCCGTTTTGGATTCTTAGGACCTATTGTCACCCGCGCTCCGGCGGCATCCAAGATGGAACTTTCTATGGTGGGGATTGGATTTTTTTATGGATTTGAGACAATGCCTTCTCGAAAGCCTCCGGCTTGGGTAAAATTGCTGACAACGCCTCGGAAATATGGCAACCGGTTTAATTCGCAGCCCCTCCATCGATGCCCGCTACTGCCGCTATAAGCTGGAAATCCGGGAATCGCGCATCCACCGGCGCGGGGTCTACGCGCTGGAGCCCATTCCGGCGGGGCGCAAGGTGATCGAGTACACCGGCCAGAAGATCGCCCGGCGGGAAACCAAGAAGCGCGGCCAGGGGGATATCACCTACCTGTTTACCCTCGACAAGTATTGGACGCTCGACGGCGCGTTCGGCGGCAGCGGCGCCGAGATCATCAACCACAGTTGCGATCCCAACCTGTACGCCTGGATCTTCAAAGGGCACATCCTGTACATGAGCAAACGGACGATTCGCCGGGGCGAGGAGTTGACCGTCGACTACATGTTCTCCGACAAGATCGAGACCGTGCCGTGCAAGTGCGGCGCCCGGAAATGCCGCGGCACTATCAATCTGCCGCGGTAAAATAAGCCATCAGCCCTCAGCCGTCAGCCATCAGCCATAATGTGGGGCGGGCTGTTGCGCGCTGCCGACTTAGGCTGTAACCGGAGCAATCATGAAACCTCTTCTTCGAATCTTCCTCGCCGCCCTCGCCATCACCGCCGCGATTGCCCAGACCGTGTCCCTGATGTCTCAGGTCGGCGAGCGCCTGACCGCCAACGGGCTCAAAGCGGATGTCTCGTTTCTGGCGTCGGACGCCTTGGAAGGCAGGGCCACGCCTTCCAAAGGTCTGGACATCGCCGCCGAGTATGTCGCGGCGCAGTTCCGCCGCGCCGGGCTGGAACCGGCGGGCGACGATGGGTACTTTCAGACGGCGCCGTTTGCCAACGTGACGCCCAATGCCGACGGCCTGGAGTTCACCCTGGAAACCGGAGGACGGACCATGCACGCCGACCCGGCGGCGATGAGTATCCAGGAAGGCGCGGCGCTGGATCTGAGCCACGCCGCGGCGTTCAAGCTCTCGGCCACCGACGCGGCGGCAATCGACTCACTCGCCGCGGAACAGGTAAAAGGCAAGGTGCTGCTGGTGGATGTCCCCGACCCCGCGGTCCAGCCGGCCGGCGCGGGGCGCGGCGGACGCGGCGGCTTGGGAGTCAATCGGAGGCTGCTGCAAGCTGCCGCCAAAGCTCAGGTGGCGCTGGTGGTGATGGTCCGGTCGGCCGCGCCGGCGGCCAGCCGGAATCCGCAGTTGAGAGATACTGCCTCGGTCTCGGTGCCGGTCGTGACCGTGGCGGATGTGTCGATCCGCGCGGCCGTGGCGGCCGCCCAGCCCGGGCCGATGGAAGGCGCGGTCTCGGCTCACATAGCCGCGCCCACCGTGGAGCCGGTAAAACTACGCAACGTGGTGGGCGTGCTGCGCGGGTCGGACGCGGCGTGGAAAGACACCTTCCTGGTGCTCACGGCGCACTACGATCACCTGGGCATTCGCGGTACCGGCGAGGGCGACCACATTTACAGCGGCGCCAACGACGATGCCAGCGGCACGGCCTCGGTGATCGAGATCGCGGGCGCCCTGAGCGGGCTGGCCGGCCGTCCCAAGCGGAGCATAGTCTTCATGGCGCTGTTCGGCGAGGAGCGGGGCGAGCTGGGTTCGCGCTACTATGCGCAGCATCCCATCTTTCCTCTGTCGAAGACCGTCGCCGACGTCAACCTGGAACAACTCGGGCGCACCGACGAGAACGGCGAAGGACAGAAGATCGGGCAATTCAACCTCACCGGGTTCGATTTCACCAACCTGGCGGCGATTTTCCGCCAGTACGGCGAGCAGGCCGGCATCCAGGTGGTGAAGGACGAGGCCAAGAGCGACGCCTATTTCGGGCGCAGCGACAACGCCGCGTTCGCCGACGTGGGCGTGCCGTCCACCACCCTATCGGTGACCTACGCCTTCGGCGACTACCATGCGGTCGGCGACAAATGGCCCAAGCTGGATTACGAAAACATGGCCAAGGTGGACCGCGCCATCGCGCTGGCGGCGTATCATATCGCGGACAGCACCGAGGAGCCGCGCTGGAACGCGGAAAATCCCAAGACCGAGGCCTACCGCAAAGCGCGCGCCAAGTAGCGATGTGGGGCGGGTTGCCAACCTGCCCCACATAAGAAACGCCTAGTCGAACAAATCGCCCTTCCACAGGCGCTGTCCGCCCATGGACACTCGCAGCGCCCACAGCCCCAACAGCAGAATCCCGGCTTGCATCAAGAGCGGGTAGGCGAAATACCAGGCGGCGGTGTCCGTCGAAGCCGGCGCATCGCCCACCACGCCGGCGCAGATAATCAGCACGGCCATGGCCAGCAAACCCCAGCGCAACATGATGACCGCGAAGAGGCTGCAGATGGCGAAGCTGATCGGGTAAACCCAAATGGTGTCGTGGGACTGGAGAGCGGTGAAGATGACCGCGAACGCCCCGCCGGCCAGCCACTGCTTGCGCAGGAGCACGCGCAGAAGGAACACCAGAAAGACAAAGATCAGCGCATCGCGGATGCCCCTCGGCACATTGCCCAGAACCACTCCCGCGGTGGCCCGCAAACCATCCAGCACCTCGAGGGATCCGCGCGACGGGGATCCGTTGGCATACGCCATGTCGGCGGCCTTCAGCACGGCGCGGATCAACGCCAAACCGGCGCCCATGGCCACGCCGATCAGGACGTCGCGGCCCACAATGGCGTCGCGTACGCGGCCGGAGAGCACGCTGGTCCAGGAGATCAGCGACTGCGGCCAGCGGCGCCGCACATAGGGCTCGGCCGCCAGGTAAACGGTCCAGGCGACCATGCCGTAGAACACCGCCGTCACTACCGCCACAATGAAGACTCCGAACGTGCCCAACGACGGCGCGAAATGGCCGCGGCACAACCACAGGCCGAGCTGAATCAAAAGCACGAACCAGGCCAGCCGCGTGGCGCCCTTGAGATCGCCGCGGCCGGCGGCCAGGTTCTTTCGCGCCAGCCAGGGCGCGGCCAGGAACACTACCAGCACCAGGGAACAGAGGATGAGAGTCTCTTTCTGCCGCCAGAGAGGCGGCTCCGGAGACGGGTCGCGCCAGGGAGTGGACCACGGTCCCATCATTTTGAAGTACACCGGCTTGGCGCGCGCCGCGCCCGCTTCGATCCGCAGCGGGTAGGTGGCGCCGGGCCACGTGCCGGTCCACGCCACGCGCGTGTCGGCGGCCTCCGTCCAATTCCAGAGCGCTTCGGCGGGCTGCAATTTGGACGGATCCACTCCGGCCGCGGCAAAGAGCGGGGACCAATCGGGCAAAGGCGGCGGCTGTTTGACCGGCTCCAGCTTCTGGGGCGGCATGGCTTCGAACTGCTGCAGGCTTCCGGCGGAGTCGAGAATCACGTAGATCATGCCCACCTCAGTGGGCGGCGGATCGTCGGCCCGGATCTGCCCGGGCGTGAGCAGGTCGTCATGGAAAGCCACGGGAAACAGGGGCGCATCGGCCTGGCGGTACCAGAAACGCAACGGGGAATGCTGGCGCTTCAGCACCTCGTCCCAGTTGGGCCGGGGTTTGCCGTCGAGGTGGTTGAAGTAACGGATGTCCCATTCGAAGCCGGCGGCCTCGTCGGCGGGCTGGGCGTTGTAGCTGAGCCGTTGTACCAGGTCTCGGGCCTTCTGCGAAAGCACCTCCGAAGAGTAGCGCGGCCGAACGCGCTCCAGCGCGCTGGCGTGGTGAGAGAGCACGAAGGTCGCGGCCATCATCGCCACGATGGAAACGAATAGGGGGATGGCGATGCGGGGGGAAAGTCCAACGCCTTCGCCGGCCGCCGCGACCATCTCGGGCGAGGGCGTTTCGCCAGCCGCCAGCGCGGCAGCTAAAGGGTCGCCGCCGGGCAAGGCAGCCGCTACCGAGAGCGCGGAAGGTGGCCGCAGCGCGGGCTTGGCCTGAAGGCAGCGCAGGATGACGCGCTCCACGGCGGGATCGAGGTCCTTGACCAGCGTGGTGGGGCTGACCGGATTGCTTTCCGAACGCGCGCGTACCAGCCCCGCTAGCGTGGGGGACTCGAAGGGCGCCTTGCCGGTGAAGATTTCGTAGAGCACCAAACCGAGCGAGTAGATGTCGCTCTTGATGGTGACTTCCTCGCCCGAGAGCTGCTCCGGCGCCATGTAGGCCGGCGTACCGTTGCGGATCTCGGCGCCCTCGATCTCGCCCGACAGTCCGGCCAGGCCGAAATCCGTAAGCAGCACTTGGCCGCGGCCGTCGAGCATGATGTTGCTGGGCTTCAGGTCGCGATGCAGCACGCCCTTCTCGTGGGCCGCCGCCAAGCCGGCGCAAAGCTTGCGGGCGATTTCGAGGGCTTTGTCGGCGGGCAGGCGGCCGATGCGGCGGAGCAGCGAGGCAAGGTCCTCGCCATCCACGTATTCCATGGAAAGGACGTACTGCCCCTCGATTTCCGACAGGTCGTAGACCCGGCAGACGTTAGGGTGCGACACCTGGCGCGCGGTGCGGACCTCGTTGCGGAAGCGGGCCGCGGCCTCGGGGTGGTGGGTGAGGGATTCGGGCAGAAACTTGAGAGCCACGGGCTGTTCCAGCGCGAGGTCGTCGGCGCGGTAGACTTCCCCCATGCCGCCCTTGCCCAGGAGGGCCACGATGCGAAAGCGTCCGGCCAGCAGGGCGCCCGGCGCAAAGCGTCCTTCACGATTGCCGGAAGTGTGGCTGGACGGGGGCCGCGAGGGCGTCGAAGGGGCGACGGTCTGGGTGGCGAAGCCTTCGCTGGGGGCCGGACGGCCGCAGGATGGGCAGAAGCGGGCTCGCTCCGCCAGCGGCTCGCCGCATTGCTCGCACCGTGGTGCGGGAATCGGCATGGCTCCATTCTGCCACGACGGCGACGGAGGCGCACGGGGTGCGGCATATTTGTGGCGCCGCGTAGTTCGGGCGTGCAACGTAACACAGCCCCACCCGCGTTCCATCCTATAATTGAGCTTTGCCTGGCAATCTGAAAGACAAGATCGTTCTGATCACGGGCGCGGGACGGGGCATCGGCAAGCGGCTGGCGATGGGCTTTGCCGAGGCCGGGGCGCGGGTGGGACTGCTGGCCCGCAGTAAGGCCGAGCTCGACCTGGCAAAACTGGAAATCGAACAGGCGGGCGGCGAAGCCCTGCGGCTTCCGGCGGACGTGCGGGAACCGGACCAACTGGCGTCCGCGGTCGGCCTCATGCACCAGCGATTCGGCGGTCCCGACGTCCTGGTTGCCGCCGCCGGAGTGCAAGGGCCAGTCGGGCCGTTCGTGTCCACCAAACCCAAAGCGTGGGAGGACGCCATCGCGACCAACCTCATCGGCGTGGCCAACGCGTGCCGCGCCGTGCTGCCGGGGATGATCGAAAGGCGGAACGGCAAGATCATCGTCATCGTGGGAGTGGGCGCCGCGCAATCGCGGCCGAATTTCGGCGCGTACGCGGCGTCGAAAGCGGCGGTGGCGCGCTTCGCGGAGTGCTTGGCGGACGAGGTGCGCGACCACAACGTGCAGGTCAACTGCATGATGCCGGGCGACGCGTACACCCACATGACCGATGAAATCCTGAGCGCCGGCGAAGAACGGGCCGGCGTCAAAGAGTACGAAGAGGCCACGAGCGTGCGCATCACCGGAGGCATCGCGGCGGAAAAACAGATTCGGCTCGCTTTGTTTCTGGCATCGGAGCGGTCCAACCACATCAGCGGCAAACTCCTGCACGTCAACGACGATTGGAAGCGGCTGGAAAAGGAAAACATGCGGCCGGAGTTATACACCTTGCGGCGCGTGCAGAAGATGTAGCCCGTCAGCGCGAGACGATTTTGCCGACCGCTTTGGCCAGTTGATGGAACTCCTCGTGAGAGGGCGATCCGGGAGCGTATTCGCCGATGGTGAGGCCGCTCGCCACGGCTTGCGCCAAGGCGATCCGCTGGCTGATTCCAGGCAGCACCTTCTTCCCCATCTTCTCCAAGGAAGAAGCCAAGCCGCGTCCCAGGTTGGTGTTCATCAGGACTCTGGAGGGAACCAGCCGGATCCGCGGTTTCTTGGAACGGCGGGCGGCGCGCGCATGGAGCGCCAGAGACAAGGCCTCCTTGAGGGCAAAGATGTCGAGAGGGGAAGGCCCGCAGGGCAGCAGCGCCAAATCGGCGAGCAACAGGGCTTGAGCGGTGGTCTCGGGCATGCCGGGAGGAGTGTCGATCAGAACGATGTCGGCGGCCTTTTGGGCGGCGCGCGTGAGGGCCTTCAGTTCATCGGGGTCGCCGCGCTTCACGGCTTCGACACAAGCGGCCAGGACGCCGGTACCCTGGGCGGCCCATGCCGCGAGACTGTGCTGCGGGTCGGCATCCAGCAGGGCGACGGCGTATCCCATGGAGACGAACTCGCCCGCCAGGTTGCCGGCGATGGTCGACTTGCCGACGCCGCCTTTTCGTCCCGCCACTGCAATGATGGCCATAGCACCCTATAGGATACTCGGCCAGCGGGGGAAACGGGTGCGGCCCCATCGCGCCGACGGAACCGCAACCGTGGCTGAGACGACGCTCGGCGGGAACGCTATTTGTTCTTCTTGGGTGCGGGCTTGGCAGCCTTTTTCGGCGTTTTGCAGGCCATTGTGATTCTCCCTATGGCGCAATGTAGCATGGCTCCGGCCTCCGGAAAAGGAATTTCGAGCTACGTGACCGGACCGGGGTTGAAGGGAGCCAGGGCGTTGGCGAGACCCCAACGCTCAGCCCAGGTCTTCCGGCTGCCGCTCGCCACTTCCAGGATGGCTCGAAAGATGTCCCAGCCGACGTCCTCGATGGAGGCATGGCCGGTGGCAATGCGGCCGGCATCGATGTCGATGAGGTCGTGCCATTTTTCGGCCAGCGCGGTTCGCGAGGAGACCTTGATCACCGGAACCAGCGCCAGGCCGTAGGGGCTGCCTTCGCCGGTGGTGAACACGTGCAGGTTCATGGAGGCGAGCTGCCCAGTGCCGCAGATGAAATCGCTGGCCGGAGTGGCGGCGAAGACCAGACCCTTGGCGGTGACCTTCTCGCCATGCGTGGCTACCGCGGCGATGGCGGTGCTGCCGGCCTTGGCCACGCTGCCCAGGGCCTTCTCGACGATGTTGGCCAGGCCGCCGCGCTTGTTGCCGGGAGTGGTATTGTCGCTGCGGTCGGCGCGTCCGCCGGCCAGGTAGTCGTCATACCACTGCATCTCGCGGATGAGCGCGCGCGCGATTTCGGGAGTGGCGGCGCGCGGGGTGAGGAGATGGATGGCGTCGCGCACTTCGGTGACTTCGGAGAACATCACGGTGGCGCCGGCGCGGACCAGGAGATCGGCGGCATAGCCCACGGCCGGGTTGCAGGTGATGCCGGAGAACGCGTCGCTGCCGCCGCATTGCAGGCCGACCACCAGATCAGACGCGGGGCACGTCTGGCGATGGCGGGCGTTGAGGCGCGCCAGCCGGGATTCGGCGGCGGCGACGATGGCGGCCACGATCTCCGCGAATCCGCGCAGGTCCTGCAGGCGGATCACGTTGGGGTCGCCGAGTATTGGGAGATCGTTGCCGAACAGCCGCGCGGGCTGGAGCTTTTCGCAGCCGAGGCTCACGACGAGCGGTTCGCCAGCGAAATTGGCGTGCAGCGAAATGTGCTTCAGGGTGCGGATGGGGATTTGCGCGCCGGGAGCGTCGATGGCCACGCCGCATCCGTAAGAGTGGGTGACGGCCACGACATCGTCGACGTTGGGGAAGCGCGGCAGGAGTTCCGCCCGGATGCGGCGGACGGCGTACTCGACGGTGGGCGCGACACATTGCACGGTGGTGGCGATGCCCAGAATGTTGCGGGTCCCGACGCTGCCATCGAGGTTGCGATAGCCTTCGAAGGTGTAGCCGGTGAGGGGAGCGAGCGGCGCGGGAACCGCGGTGGACAGCGGCAACTGGTCGAGCGCGGGCGCGGCGGGGAGATCGAGGTACTCTTCGCGAACCCAGCTTCCGGCGGCGATCGGCCGGTTGGCGTACCCGATGGCCTGGCCATAACGCAGCACGGCGTCGCCGGACGCGATATCGCTCAGGGCGACCTTGTGCGCCTGGGGGATGCCCTCGCGCACCCGGAGTCCGCCGGGGAGAACGGCGCCCGAGGCGACGCCATCGGGGTGCACGATGATGGCCACGTTATCGCGGGGGTTCACGCGGATGTACATACTCAGATTCTATCGGGGTATGGGGCGTGGGCGATAAACAAAAGTTGGAACGCCATCTCAGAAGTTTGGTGTCCCGCGCGGGCGAGCTGCGCTCGCCGGGCCGATTGACAATCGGCCGCAGGTTGACAACCTGCCCCACAAAACCGTCGGAAGCTGGGGAGGTTTCGAGCGGTGGTAATGCAAACGCCACGGAACACACGACTGCACGGGATGCATTGGGTTCGCGGAAACTCCTCGCGGTTACCTCGACGGACTGGCGGGGCGGCGCTTGAAGATCAGGCTGTCGACGGCCAGCTTGCCGGGGCCGAAGATCAGGATGAGCAGCGACGCAAACAGGAAGGTATACGGGGCGGCGGCGTAAAGTTTGCCGGGGTCCGAGAAGACGGAGAAGAGCGCTTCGCGGTCGGCCGTCAGAAACGCCACCAGCATGTTGCAGGTGAGCAGCAGGGCGATGGCGCGCGATCCGAAACCCACGGCCAGCAGGATTCCGCCCAGGAATTCGAGCGTGGCGATGCAGGGCGCGGCTATCCCCGGAGCGGGAATCCCAAGCCGGGTGAAGAACGCCGTGACGCGGTCCAGGTGATGCAGCTTGCCCATTCCGGTGTGGTGGAATTGCCAGCCCCAATAGAGCCGCACCGCCAGAAGAAAGGGCGATTGCAGGCATGACGCCGCACGCTCCAATTGACCGTAGAGCCGTTCGATAGTTTTACGCATTCGCAATCTCCTCGGGAAGACACAACCAACCCGACTCGGACCAGCCGGCGAACCATTGTTCGACCTTCGGGCCGAGTTCGCCGGCGCAATCCTCCAATGCTTCGCCGACGGACTTGCCGGCGCGCAGCGCTTCCAGGATCGGGAACTCTTCGCGGTCGAGCCGGCGGTAGTAGACCGAGCAGTCCTTGCGGTACACCGCCAGGTAGACCGGTTCGGGCCGGGCTCGGCGGAAGCGGCGGGCGAGGGAACGGGGTTTGTAGCCGCCCACCGCGTTGCTCGAGGCGCCGTGTTCCGCGCCGGCCTCTATGCGGAAATCGTCCACGGGATAGCGCAGCGCGAGCAAGGTGAGGTGGGGTTGCAGAGCGAGCTGCAGATCGGGCGCGGGCTCCAGCAGATCCTCGGGACCGAGCGGTTTGGCTTCGGGGCCGTCGAATGCCTCGACGTGGGCCCACTCCAGGCGCGCCATGTCGACAGCCAGCGCGGGCACCGGCCCGGCGAATTCGGGATGCGCCTCCAGCCAGGCGGGAAGGCGCGACCCCAGGTTGCGCATGGAGTACGACCGCGACGGGCATTCGGCCAGGTATGTGCGGGCGCAGCGGCGGAAGGCGCGGGTTCCCAACACCGCGACGAGACCGGGGAAATCGTCGTAGAGACCGTCGAGGATGCGGAACCAGTAACTCCGGCTGTAGATTTCGAGGCGCTCCAGGGACGTGAGACGGCCGTTGGGCTTGATCAACTCGCCCGCCTCGGCGCGCATCCTCTTGCCGCCGGCGGTACGGGGCGCGATGGAATCCGAGCCGGTCAGCGGACTCATGATGGCGGCCGCCACGCGCGACTGCAACTCCGCCAGAGTCATCGGGGACCTGCCATGGAGAACGCGGGAAGGAACTTCGCGGCCTTGCGAGCCTCGGCATGAACTTCGTCGAAAGACGGAATGCAGTCGTCCCATTCGAGCAAGGTGGCGGCGGAGCCCACGCGGCGAATGGCGCGGCCGTAGAGTTGCCAGACGGGGCCGATGACGGGGTGGTCGTGGGTGTCCAGAATGTAGCGCTCGAACCTGGAGTGGCCGGCGATGTGGATCTGGGCCACGCGTTCGGGCGGCACGGCATCGAGGTACTCGCGCGGGTCGAAGCGGTGGTTCCGCGAGGAGACGTAGATATTGTTGACGTCGAGCAGGATGCCGCAGTCGGCGCGCTCCACCACTTCGTTGAGGAACTCCCACTCGGTCATTTCGGAGACGTGGAACTCGGCGTAGCTGCTCACGTTCTCGACGGCGATGGGCACTTCGAGGAAGTCGCGGGCTTCGCGGATTTTGCGCGCGGCGAGCGCGGCGGCCTCGAAGGTGTACGGCATAGGGAGCAGGTCGTGGGTGTAGCGGCCGTCGACGCTGCCCCAGCAGAGATGGTCGGTGAGCCAGGGGGTTTTGGTCCGCGCGACCAGGCGCTTGAGGCGGCGCAGATGTTCGCGATTCAGGGGATCGGCCGATCCGAAGTACATGGACACGCCGTGCTGGACGACGCGATACCGTTCGAGGATGCGGTCGAGAGTGGCGAGTGGCCGGCCGCCATCGACCATGAAATTCTCGGAGATGATTTCAAACCAGTCCACCACCGGCTTGCGTTCGAAGATGTGCCGGTAGTGCGGGATGCGGAGGCCGATGCCGATCCCGTAGTCGGTATAGCCGTTGAAGCGGTTGGCTGGCATGAGAATTCGGAAATCCGCGAAATCGGGAACGGACGGCCAGGCCCGTCCCCGAGCTCGCGAAATTTGTCCGGACGAACCTTAGGACTTCTTCTTGGAGGCGCTGCCGTCGGTGGCGCAGCCGCCCTTGCCGGAACAGGAATTCTTGCCGGCGCAGGCGTGCTTTTCCGTTATCTTGGCGGCCGCAGCCTTGTTGTCTTTGGACCCGTCGGTGGCGCAGCCGCCCTTACCAGCGCAGGAATTCTTGCCGGCGCAAGCGTGCTTTTCCGTCTTGGCGGTGTCGCTCTTCGAGCCCTGCGCAGCCGCGCCGGTGGGGGCCGCGCTGACGCGAGCCATAGTTCCGCCGAGCAGACCGGTGAACGCGGCCGTGAGTACCAACGAACGCTTCGAAATCTTCATGGTTTCCTCTCCTTGTGCTTAGAAACGACCTTTACCCAGTATTGACGCCGGTGGTTGCCCACCGGGATGCAGACCAGTATACCGAAGATTTCGAGTTACAAGTGTTTCGCAGGGGCCGCCGGGGCCGATGACTCATCTTCCCGGACCTCCCCTGTCGGGGGGGCCGAGCGATTTCCAGATGTCGACGTCTTCCTCTTTAGTAGCGGCGGCCACACCGGCGAAGTCGTTGGCCAACAGGGAGACGGCGGACTTCTGTCCGGGAGCGACGGACAGGAAAACCGCGGTTCCGGGCCAGGCGACGCTGTTGCGCAGGGTCACGCCCTGGACGCGGTCGAGGCGCACCACCGGGATGCCGGGTTTGGGGTTGCGGGTCTGGATGCCGTCCAGATCGAGCTGCTTGGAGTCGCGGATGAGGAAGGGCACGCCGCTATCGGGATCGATGCGCACGTTGTGCAGCTCCAGTCCCACGGTGTTGTATGCGCGCAGGCCTTGCTTGGCGTTGGCGACAACGTCGGTGAGGCGCAGGCCCTCGATGGGCATCTCGGGAAGCCCTTCGATGCTGACCGCGATGGGGCAACGATTGACGGTGACGTGACTGATGGCGAAGTTGCGGAAGATGGGGGTGCGCGCGGACACCGGCTCCTGGGGAGCGTTGGTGTAGTAGTTAGTCACTTCGATGGCCGCCCCGCGCGAGTCTTCGATCACCCAGTTATCGAAACGAATGTTCTCCATGAGACCGCCGCGGCCGCGCGTGCTCTTGATGCGGATGCCTTTATCGGTCCCCACGGAAACGATGTTGCTGGCCACCACGTTGCGGATGCCGCCGGAGGTTTCGCTGCCCAGCACGACGGCGCCGTGGCCGCGGTGAACGGTGCAATTGGTGATGGCGACGTCCTCGGTGGGACGGTTGACGCGCAGGCCGTCGGCGTCCTTGCCGGACTTCAGACAGATGCTGTCGTCGCCGGTGTCGAAATAGGAATCCGAAATGCGGACGTGGCGGCAGGAATCGACATCGACGCCATCGGTGTTGGAGCCGGGAAAGCTCTCGACCATGACGTCGCGGATGGTCACGTTCTCGCAGTACAGGGGATGGATGACCCACATGGGCGAGCCGACGATGTGAATGCCCTGGATGCGCACGTTCTTGCTTTCCACGGGGCGGATGAAATCGGTGCGCAGGAACTTCTCGGCGGCGGCGCGCGCTTCGGCGGGGATGGGCTCGGGCTTCTGCAGCAGGTTGAGGAGGTTGGTCCAGGCGGTGCGGCCGGATGGATCGGCGCGCACCAGGGCGAGCCAGTCGGCATTGCTGGCGGTGACGGTGCCATGGCCCTCGATGGCGATGTTCTCCAGCTTGTAGCCGCCGATGTTGGCCGCGAGCGTGCGGGTTTCCACGCCTTCGTAACGGCCGTGCTCGAGCATGGGATATTCCTTGCGGTCGGCGACGAAGCGGACGGTGGCGCCGGCGTCGATGTGGAGGGTCATGTTGCTGACCATCTCGATGGCGCCGGAAAGGTAGGTTCCCGCGGGGATCCACACCGTGCCGCCTCCGGCCTTGGCGCAGGCCTGGATGGCGCCGCGGATGGCGGCGGTGCTGGACGCCGAACCGTCCGGTTTCGCGCCGTAGTCCAGGATGTTGAAGAACGGGGAAGTAGAGGCGGCATTTTGGGCGAACGCCGAAAGGCCGAGACACAACAGGGCTCCAGCCAGGGCAGACTTAGTCATAAGGTCTATCGTAGCGCACCGCCAGCAACCGGCCGGCGCAGTTCTTGGGTGCGAATCGCCCGAGTGTTCGGAGCCGGCGACGATGTTGCGGAGGCGGCGGGCGCGGCGGGGCAGGAAGGTGACGGCGACGATCCGGTCTGGGGAAGCGGCGGGCATTCCCGAATCTTTCCGTGCGGGGCACGAAGTCTTGGGTGGCGGGGTGGCGCGCGGCGGGCGGCCGATGGACAAGGGGCGGCGGGACCAGCGGCGGACGGGGCATCGGTGATGGGAGCGGTTGAGGCGGCGGCGCGCGGCTCGGCAGGGGATTCGGGTGGGTTCGTTTCGGGAGGGACAAGGAGCGTATTTTCTTCAGGTTGGGGCTCGATATTGGGTTCTTCCGAAAATAACATCTAAGCCTCTGCCTTTTTGCTCCGTTTGGGGCGCGGGACGAGCGCGGTTTTAGGTTTCGCCGGACGGCA
>Ga0326728_10017163_pt1 | contig 14567 bp, 12 predicted proteins | sample MB3enrmetagenome_FD_207602 | JGI IMG/M metagenome (GOLD analysis project Ga0326728, IMG submission 207602) | Lab enriched peat soil microbial communities from McLean, Ithaca, NY, United States - MB31MN | ecosystem: Environmental > Terrestrial > Soil > Wetlands > Peat | place: USA: New York...
GGACCCTGCCACAGACGCGCCGTGAGATCCAACGCCTGTTGTTCACCTGGACCGGAGAGTGTGCGTATTGTGGCAGCATGATTCGCAAGCGAAACCGACCACCCTAACTTAACGTAGTAGTACTAGGAAGATACGCACGCAAGAAGGTTCTCTTTGGCGAGTTCTATGAAACGAACGGCTTGTGCACGGCTAACCGACGGGAACCCTTTAAGGAAGTCGTCCAGGGTCGAGTTACCTTCAAAGTGGTCTATCAGGGCTTGGATGGGAACTCGGGTTCCCTTGAAACAGGGTTGTCCACCCATGCGGTCAGGGTCGACCCACACGATCTCATCTAGCTGGAGTTTTTGCTCCTGAGTCATGCGCCCAGAATACACGAAAGTGCCTAGGTGCGCAAACTCAAAACAGTCTTAGGGGTGACCCCGCGGCAGCCCACGGCAACCACGAGGGATGCTGCGACAAGCGAGGAAAATGGCTGAGAAGGTAAAGGCAGTCCCGGAGGGCGTGAACACCATCACGGCGCGCTTGTCCGTGCGTGGGGCAGCCCAGGCGGTCGAGTTTTACCAGCAGGCATTCGGCGCTGAATTGACCTTCATGCTCAAGACGCCCGAAGGCAAAGTCATGCACGCCACCCTGGAGCTCGGGGATTCTCGCTTCCAACTCGGAGACGAGTTACCAGGAATGAATGCTCCCTCGCCACAAAAGCTGGGCGGCAGTCCCATTGTGCTGCACATCTGCGTGGAAAATGTCGACGAATTATGGAATCGGGCCGTCGCCGCTGGCGCCAAGGTGACGATGCCGCTGGCTAACCAATTCTGGGGCGCTCGCTACGGCCAGGTGCTTGACCCGTTCGGCTTCACCTGGGCTCTTTTCTCGCACGTCGAGGACGTTTCGCAGCAAGAGCTCAATCGCCGCGCGGACGCTTTCGCCAAAGGGACGGAAAAGAAGGCGGGCGCTTAGCCGCGGCCGTCCGAGTCATTTCGTAAGGGCGGTCCGCGAACCGCCCCTGCCTCTTACCGGAGAAAGGTGTGAAATGGACCAAGTCAATCCCAAGAACATGATAGTCGGTTTTGACGTCGGCTCCACCACGGTGAAGTCCGTGGTGGTCGATAGCTCAAACGACCAGATCATCTGGAGTGACTACCAGCGCCACGACACGAAGCAGCCGGAAAAGTGCCTCGAGTTCCTGAATCGCATGGAAGCCGAGGCCGGCATCAAGGCCGGCGAAACCCGGATGTTTGTTACGGGGAGCGGAGGCGGCCCGGTCGGACAACACATTGGGGCGAAATTCGTACAGGAAGTGAACGCGGTTTCGCTCGCCGTAGAAAAACTTTACCCGGAATGCGGCTCGGTCATCGAATTGGGCGGCCAGGACGCCAAGATCATCATCTTCAAGGAAGATCCCGAGACCGGCCGAAAAAAGAAAATCCCCTCCATGAACGACAAGTGCGCGGGGGGTACGGGCGCGGTCATCGACAAGATTAACGCCAAGCTGAGAATCCCCGCCCAAGAGCTTTGCAACATGGGCTATGTTGGCCTGAAGCTGCACCCGGTGGCCGGCAAATGCGGGGTATTCGCGGAGACGGACGTCAATGGCCTGCAAAAAAGCGGCGTGCCGCCTGACGAGCTCATGGCGTCGCTCTTCGAAGCCATCATCCAGCAAAACCTATCCGTGCTCACGCGCGGCAACACGCTGCGCCCGGTAGTTCTGTTGCTCGGCGGACCGAATACTTACATCAAGGGAATGAAGGACTGCTGGAAGTTCAATATCCCCAAGGTCTGGGAAGAGCGCAACTTCCCTCTGCCGCCGGACAAGGATCCGCAGGACCTGATTACGGTTCCGAACAACGCCCAGTACTTTGCCGCTCTCGGCTGCGTCCGCTTTGCGATGGACGAAGATCCCAACCTCGGCATTTACGCAGGCCGCGAAAAGCTTGAGTGGTACATCAACGTCGGACGCACGGAGGAGAAGAAGAAAAAAGGCGGCTCCGGCCTTTACAAGACGGAAGACGAACTTGCCGCATTCAAAGATCGGTACAAGCCCAAGAAATTCGTTCCACACCAGTTCCATCCCGGAGACCAGGTTCGCGCCTTCATGGGGATCGACGGCGGCTCGACTTCCACCAAAGCGGTCCTGGTCAACGAATCGGGCGAGGTCATGGTGAAGTGCTACCAGCTTTCGAAAGGCAATCCGCTGGAAGACACCATGGAGATGTTCGCCAACCTGCGCACGCAGGTTGAATCGCAGGGTGCTTCGCTCGAGTTGCTGGGCGTGGGCAGCACGGGATACGCCAAGGACATTCTCAAGGAGGTTCTGAACGCCGACGTGGCCCTGGTCGAAACCGTAGCGCACACCCAGGCGGCTTTGCATTTCTACCCGGATGCTGATGTGATCTGCGATGTGGGCGGGCAGGACATCAAGCTCATCATCCTGCAGGACGGCCGCGTGAAGGACTTCAAGCTGAACACCCAGTGCTCAGCGGGCAACGGCTATTTCCTCCAGTCCACTTGCGTGGGATTCGGGCACGATGTGGTGCAATACGCCGACCTCGCCTTCAGCGCCAAAGCCATGCCCATGTTCGGGTATGGCTGTGCGGTCTTTATGCAGTCGGACATCGTGGACTTCCAGCGCCAGGGGTGGAAACCCGAAGAAATCATGGCCGGCCTGGCCAACGTGCTGCCCAAAAACATCTGGCTTTACGTCTCGCAGATTCCGAATTTAGCCTCTCTGGGCAAGACCTTCATCTTGCAAGGGGGGACGCAGCACAACCTGGCTGCCGTCAAGGCGCAGGTGGACTTCATCGAATCGCGATTCAAGGACAAGGGGCAAAAACCAAACGTCATTGTTCACGAACATTGCGGGGAAGCGGGCGCCATTGGCGCCGCCATCGAATCGCGCCGGCTCTATCAAAACGGACATCGAACCAGTTTCATCGGATATGAAGCGGTCGAGAAGATCGCTTACGTCACCCATCGCAATGAGAATACGCGCTGCTACTTCTGCAAGAACAAGTGCATGCGGACGTTCATCGACGTCAAAATCGCCAGCGCGGACGAATCGTGGAAGAAGTCGAAAATCCCCATCCTGCCGGGCGTCAAGCGCCTGATCGTCGGGAACAGTTGCGAGAAGGGCCTGGTGGAAGACGTCGCCGACATGCGCGAGATCAAGAAGGGCCTGGACGCCGCCAAAAAGGACAACCCCAACATGGCGGAGGTCAGCGCCAAAGCTCCCTTCAAGTCCTACGCGCCCGAGCCGGTTGTTGACCCGTTGCCAAAGTTCGCGTTTACCGGGAAGCAGAAGAAGCGCATCGAGTTGATGAAGAAGCGCAAGGACCTGCGCATCGGCATTCCGCGCATCCTCAACATGTACTCCGTGAACCCCATCTTCAGCGCCTACTTCGAGGCGCTGGGAATTCCCGCCGAAAACATCGTCTATTCCGATTTCACGAACGAAAGCCTCTATAAAGAAGGAGCCAAGCGAGGCGCCATCGACCCGTGCTTCCCCTCGAAGGTCGGCATCCCGCACGTCCATAATCTGCTCTATGTGATCCACAAAAAGAAGCCGCTCGACATCATCTTCTGCCCCATGATTGATGACCTTCCGAGCGACCTCCCGTACGCGCAGGCGCACCGCTCCTGCCCCACCGTGGCCACCACGCCGGAGTCCATTAAAGCGGCGTTCATCAAGGAAGGCGATATCTTCAAGGAGAACAATATCCGCTTCCTCGACACGTTCGTGAATCCGGGCAAGCCGGCGCTATTGGCCAAGCAGCTCTACGATGAGTTCGTCGACATCCTCGGCCTTTCGTGGGAAGAGAATTACCGCGCCGTTCAGGCCGGGTTAAAGGCGCAGGAGGAATTCCAGAACAAGGTCCTGCGCGCCCAGGGCAGGGAAATCCTGAAACGGCTGGAGGCCGAGGACCGCATCGGCATCGTGCTTTTGGGCCGCCCCTACCACAACGATCCGGGCATCAACCACGAAATCCTCGAGGAGTTCCAGAAGATCGGCTACCCGGTTCTCACCTTGCAATCGCTGCCCATCGACGAGGACATCATCAACCCGCTCTTTGAGGAAGACGTTAAGGCAGGGCTCATCAAGCATCCCATGGACATCAGCGATGCCTGGAAGAACAGCTACAGCGAGAATACCTCGCAAAAGATGTGGGCCGCCAAGTACACGGCTCGGCATCCCAACCTCGTGGCCCTCGAACTCTCGAGTTTCAAGTGCGGCCACGACGCCCCCATCTATACCGCCGTCGAGGAAACCGTGACCAAGTCCGGCACGCCTTACTTCTCCTTCAAGGATATCGACGAAAACAAGCCGACCGGCTCGATCAAGATTCGCGTCGAGACCATCAGCTACTTCCTGAAGCGCTACCGCGAAGATATCCTCCGCCGCAAGCTGAAGCAGTCCGAAATCGATGCCAAGCTGAAAGAGTTCGAAGCGCAACTGCGCGCCCAACTCGATGGCATGCCTGTCATAGCACCGCCGCCCGAGCCTTATGAGGTCGAGACGCCGGTGGGAATAAACGCCATCCGGCGGGAAGATTGAATGAAGCATTCGGTCTCGCCCTGCTGTGTTATACTCCCCGCGAACAGGACAGCGCCGTTCGTGGGGGAGTTGAACTATGCCGCCAACCGGTGAGGGTTTTTCGAGGAGAGCAGGGATCTTGAGGAGAGTCCTCGAATGGGTGAATCAAGATAGGTTCCAGGATCACGACTCGTGGATGCTCTTTGGAAACAGGCTGCTCTGGAGCATAACGGATAGCGCCGGCGGCGAGCGAGAAGAACTATCTGAACGCAACAAGCCTGAGCATGAACCAGCCTACCAAATGTCGGGGGACCTCCAGGTCCATGTGGGGAAGGTACTCGATGCTAAGCGAACGTCATTGGATCGCCAACCCCCTAAGGCGGCTGTTCGCGGCCTCGAAGACTCGGCGGATATGGAACCTGGCCCGGATTGGCGAACCAAGGAAGAATCTGATCCCGCAGAGGTGGCCGAAGATTTGGACGCCCACTACTCGTTGCAGATCATAGGGAAGCTCGACAAGATAGTCGACCGCGCCACATCACTCGATCCGCACAAGGTCGATGCGAGTCAAATCCCCGACCCCAACATCCGTGCTTATTTTGAGGAGGCGCATCGTTGCTATCTTTACGGATTCAATGCTGCGTGTGCGGTAATGTGTCGCGCGATCCTCGAATCTGCTCTCAAAGCAAAATTCGATCCGGATGGCAGGATCGAATGGGAGTTGTATAAAGCAAAGATCGGTCCACAAGGGAGTGCCGAAACGCGCTCGCCAAAAGAGAAGTCTCTGTTCTACGTGCTTATTGAGAGATCAAGGTTAGAGCAAGCCCTGAAGGATGGCGCAGAACAAGTAAAGAGGGGCGGAGATTTCGCAATTCACAATTACCAAAGATTTCAAAAGGAATATCAAAGCCAGGGGTTGGTGGAATTGGGCCTCACTGCGACGCGAGATGTGCTTGCCAATCTCTACCCTCAACCCACGGACGGCGGGATTTGAAGGCCCCCCAGCACCTACGAATTTGAGCTTTTTAGCAGACCGTCAGGAGCCAGTCACGTGGGCGGGATGAACCTGGCGCTCAATCGCAACTTCCGCCCCAGAGCGTCTTTCGACCTCGAGGTCGAAGAAGTTTTGCAGGTTGAGCCAGAACTCGGGATTGGTATTGAAATAACGCGCCAAACGCAGGGCGGAATCGGCAGTGATGCGGCGGCGCTCGTGGACGATTTCATGGACGCGGGTCGCGGGCACGTGGAGGTCGAGCGCCAGCTTGTTGATCGAAAGGCCGATTGGCTTCATAAAATCCTCTCGCAAGATCTCTCCTGGATGGACGGGCGCCATTAGACCCTCGGATTTGCCCATAGTCACTTCTCCTCAGTGGTAATCCACGATCTCCACTTCGTGGGCATGACCCTCGCGCCAAACGAAGCAGATTCGCCACCGGTCATCGATGCGAATAGCGTGCTGCCCTTTCCGGTCACCACGCAACGCCTCCAGGTGGTTCCCAGGCGGGGAAGCCAGAACCCTCAAGTCCGTGGCGGCATGGAGCTGAAGGAGTTTGCGCAACGCCACACGCTCGAAAGAACGGAATCGCGTGACGTGATGATAGTGAAAAAGCTCCGCGGCTTCCTTCGAGCGAAAACTCCTGATCACTCCTCAAAGGTACTACGCGTCACGTAATACGTCAACGTTAACGAGCATTGACCGATGCCCTTATCTCTGCTATCAAAGATAGAGGGCATTAGGGAACAAATCAGCGGCTGAATGTTTTTAGCTAGCCCCTAGCCCGTAGTCCCGAGGTACTCCATGCCATTCGAATTAGACAAGATCATGTTTGAGGTTTATAAAGAGTCCACCTACTCCGGGAAGTACCGCGTGGTCTATTTCACGGAGTTGCAGGACCACAACAAGGAAGCGGAGATCAACCGCGCCATGGCGGGAGAGCATTTCCTCGACGGCTTCATCCGCGCCTACCGCAAGGACCAGGCTAAACAGGTCATCGACAAGCTGCTCAGCCGCCTGAACGATGGCGAGGCGATTAGCAAGGCAGATTTCGAGCAGGAACTGAAACCCTTCACGCCGAATTGAGCCATCGAGTCATTGAGCCATTGAGAATCTGCTCTGCGGCGGGAAAGGCGTTAGTTCAATGACCCAATGACTCACTGACCCAATGGCTCAATCGCCCAATGGCTCAATGGATCAATTGATCCAGCGCATCCGCAGGCCCTGAGGCGCTCAGCTCGAGGCGTGCTCCTTCCCGGCGAGCCTCCAGGTTCTGGACGATCGAGCTCGGTGCGGAACCACCCGCCGCAGCCGCAAACACCGGCGCCGACTTGAGCAGGTTCAAAAGCTGGAACAGCCCTGCGGCGGTTTCGGGCGAGTTGCAGACGACGCTGATGTGAGCCACGAAGCCGCCGTCCCAATCGATGCGATAGAGGACGGCCTGCACCGGCTGCAGAAAGGCCGTCAAATCTACGCTAGTCTTCTTGCCTCCTGCCAGCCAGGGCGTCGCCGCATCGGCCGCAGCCCTCCCGGTCAGGATTCCCCACTGAGGAGACGTTCCGTCGAGTTCGGCTTCGTAGCCTTGGAGGGCCTGGTTTGCTTCCAGGGGCGGCGCGTAGCCCTCGCGCACGTCCAGGAGGGCTTTCAGGTCGTGCAGTCGGCCGAAAGCGGCCAGGGTGGAATCGAGAAAAGTGAAAAAGGTATCGTCCTGGTCGGCCCCCGAACCAAAAGCGTAGAGGTCGCAGCCGTCGTATGACCGGACCGGCAACTGGGTCTTGGTGAAATACTCGCTCACTTTATCGGGTTCGAAGCGTCCTGCCGCGACGCCGAAACTCCCCGGACCGCTCGGGGAGTCGCCGCGCCAGCCCAGCATCACCTCATCAACGTCCTTCTCGGGGTTGATGCCCAACGAGTGGAGGAACTCCTGAAATCCGTGCAACTGTTGATAAAGAACATGCCGGCGGATCTGCGGATAATCCGCCGAAGAACGCAGTTGTGCGAAGCTCGAGTAGGCAATCTGCTGCGTGTCAGCGGGAAAATAGGCCAGCCCCGTGCGCGCGGCTTCCTGGGCGCCAAGCAGGCTCGAAAAGGCCAGGGCCATCCCGACGCACCACAGTGCGCGGGCCAGCAGCGACTTGGCATGGTCACGATGCGACATGGTCTGAGTTACGCGTGCTCCCTCGTACTCCCCTATAGGATGCGGAAAAACGCTACGGAGTCCGCCAATAGGAATCGCCATCGGCGTCGCCCCCGCGAAAGCGGGGGCCCATCGTCCGTGTGGTGGATTCCCGCTCCCCCGCTTCCGCGGAGGACAAGTTTCGCGGGAATGACAACCCTTGCGTTCGGAATGACAACGTTCACGATAATCTTAAGGCAACTGGTGGACCTCCGTGGCCACCTGAACTTCGGCCGGCACGGTCCAACTCTCCACTCCGTACGTCGTAGCGCTCTGCTCATGGAAAAGCAACCCCTTGGCCAAGAGGAAATGGGCGCCAGGGTTGTTGAGGCTGGACAGATTCGCAAGGCCGGAATAAACGGTTTGCTGGTTAACGAGGGCCGTAATCGGCGCGCCCTGAAACAGAGGTGAGCAGGGAACCAGGGTGAAGCCTCCGTCTACGCCGTCGTTGGCGATGCTGACAGGGGTGCTCGGGTTCGTGGACAGGTTTCCCAAAACGGACTGCAAGCCCAGAAACACCGCGCGCGCCGTGGCACTCGAGACCGTGGCCGATCCGCTGGGGAGCGTGCCCTGGACGACCACGCGCTGGCCTACCGCGAGGCTGTTGGGGCCATACGAGAAGCTGGCAAAATCCGCTCCCGGCGCGCTGATTCCGAAAGTCGTCGATGCCGCAGCGACATTAACCGTCAACAGGGAGAAGACCGGCACCCGGCTGCTCACGTCGGGATTCTCCTGTTGCACCAGCATAGTGAATTGCGCAGCGTTGCCCGTCGGCGGCGTCACGGCAGTGATTAAGCCGGTAAAAGCTGCTTGGCCAGTTCCCGCGAAATCTTGAGCCTCGGGGACAACAGTCTCCGCAACAATATTCAGATACGGGTCGAGGACGGCGCTCATTTCCACAAAGGTCCCGGGAGTCAGCCCACTCAGGCCGGAAGCCCCCGCGAAGCTCGTGGAACTGTTGACCTTGACCGTGAAGGTTGGAGCGTTTGGGCTGGAGATCGTGAAGCTTCCATTGAAGGACGGATTGGTTGAACTGGTGCTGACACTCTGAACGACCCCGCTTAAGTCGTCAAACTGGGCATAACCCGCGCTTCCCGATGCCGATGCCACAGTAGCGCTGAAAGTCGGGGTGGCCGTGAACAGACCGCCGGCGCCGGCGGTAACCGAATTAAGGAGGTTGAAGTCGAGTTGCAAGGCAAGGCTGCCGGCGCTGGCAACAGTAATTGCCGGGTTGAAGGGTAGACTGACTATCAGGGTTGGCATGGCCGGGACGACAGTCTTGATCGAGGGCGGGTTGGTGGACGTATCCATGTACGTCAGTTGCGGGTTGGAGAGGGTCATTCCCAACGCCGTGTAAGTTCCCGGAGGAACGTTCGAAAGGCTAAACATGGTGGCGAGGTCCATCAGGGAAGCAAAATCCACTGTCACCGGCGTGCCACCGGAAAGGACCGATACCGGGGTCGAACCTGATTGCGGCGTCAATGTCAGGCCGGTGATCGTGACCGTGAAAGAAAGCGCGCCACAGAAGGGAGTGTCGCCACCGAATATCGCCAGCGTTCCCGGGGTAGTAACGATGTGTGTCGTTCCGGACTTACCCGGACCGCTACAGCCGTTCTCCAGAAGAAGGCCAGCGGCCGCTACCAACGCCATTGCCAACATGTACTTCTTCACCGGACGTTACCTCCCGCCAGGGAGCCGTGGCCGAGGGTCACGGCGGTCCTGTGTAGCCGCGTGTTCGCCACTGTCCCCGCCTCTCCAGGCGACTTGCAGGTTTCGGTTGGTTTGCGCAAGATGTGGCGTTTTTTGCTCCTGGAAGGCCTCAATTCGTGTTGATTTGCACGCAAAGAACACGAAATTTGCACCATTCAAAAAAGTGATGTCCTTTGTTTTCAGCAAGTTCTTAGCTTCGTTCCCACTGTTTTTGCATTTTCTCGGACGCCTCTGGATCTCCGCCAGTCGGGCAATCTCCAACTTGGCCGCATTCCCGCACCCCGAACCCGGGCCGGAACGCATTCGGCGTCAAAAAGCTCGAATTCTGTGTTTAACGCGCGCATTGAGCACTTAATGTGAGTTCGTTTTGAGTTCGTTTTCGAAGTGCCTCGTTTGTTTTCAATAAGATACTGGCTTCGATCGTAGTATTTTCTATTTGTTTTCAATCCCGGCTTTCCCGAGTTCCGGGACTATTGCGCTTCTCCTCGCGGTCCGAAGCCTGCCCACGACAATATGTCCAGAAAATGACCACAATTATAGGCTAGCATGTTTCCCCGGGCTTGTCAAGCGAAAAATGCAACGAGGAAAAGTGCCAACAAAAAAGCGTTAATGAAGTGCCAGCGCCAGATGGGACTAATTGTCCGCGCAGTGCCTCGCCGATCATGCGACCGATCAGGGCCCCGGGGGGTTGATTTCCTTGTATCTCTCTGGTATGTTGGCTCATCAAATGTTATTGGCGTGAGGTAATTCATAAAGGAGTATTCGATGAAAATTGAGCTTACCCCCAAGGCCGTTTCCAAAGTGAAAGAAATCATGGCCCAACAGAACCCTGCCCCTGCAGGTTTGCGCGTCGCCGTAGTGGGTGGCGGATGTTCTGGATTCTCCTATCAAATGAACTTTGAGAACCAGACCAACGGGGTGGACAAAGTGTACGAATTCGACGGCCTGAGGGTGTTTGTTGACCAGGCCTCCCTGATGTACATCACCGGCACCAAGATCGACTACGTCGAAACCCTGGAAGGCGCGGGATTTAAGTTCGAGAACCCGAATGTAAAGACCACCTGCGGCTGTGGAAGTTCTTTCAGCGCCTAGCCGCGAAGGCCGAAATTCGAAACTCGAAAATCGAAATTCGAAACTCGGGTGCGCCTTTTGAAACGGCACCTCTTGACGGTTTCGGGGCGCCTTCAGTGATAGCGGCGACGGGATTCTCACCCCGGTGGGAATCCGCAAACCGCGGACACCAATCGCAGATCACCAATCACAAATCACCAATGCCATGAAGATCGCCCTCGCCCAAATTAATACGACGGTGGGGGATTTTGCCGGCAATATCGACCGCATCCTGAAGTATGCGCAATGCGCGCGGGAACGGGGTGCAGACCTGGTGGTGTTTCCGGAGCTGGCGATTTGCGGATATCCGCCACGCGATCTGGTGGAAAGGCCGGGTTTCATCCTCAAGTCGGAGTCTGAACTCACGCGGCTGGTTGACCTGCTTCCGCCCATCCCGACGTTGGTGGGCTACGTGCGGCGCTCCCACGCGGCGCACGGCAAAGCCGTGGCGGACGCGGCAGCGCTGATTAAGGATGGCAGGGTCGTGGTGGATTATACGAAAATCCTGCTCCCCTTCTACGACGTATTTGACGAATCGCGTTACTTCGAGCCCGGCAAGTCGATCGAAGTCCAGGAGTTCAACGGCTTCAAGCTGGGAATCACCGTCTGCGAGGACATTTGGAACGACAAGCACTTCTGGAGACAGCAGCGCTACGAACGGAATCCCGTTGAGGAGTGTGTCGGCGCCGGAGCCAACCTGCTGCTCAATATCGCCTCTTCACCTTACAGTAAAGAGAAAGTTCAACTGCGCCACGACATGCTCAAGGCCATCGCGGAAACACGGCATATTCCGGTAGTCTACGTGAACCAGGTGGGCGGAAACGATCAACTGGTCTTCGATGGCGGCAGCATGGCGTTCAACGCTCGCGGCGAGATCTGCGCGCGCGCCCGGTCGTTCGAGGAAGACCTGGTGATTTTCGATACCTCCGGCGGTCACCGCGATCTCCACCCGGCGCCCGCTTCGGAAACCGCAGGCGTCTATCAGGCGCTCAAACTGGGTGTGCACGACTACGTGATGAAGTGCGGGTTCCGGAAAGTGATCGTGGGCCTGAGCGGCGGCATCGACTCGTCACTGGTGGCCACGCTCGCGGCGGACGCCCTGGGCCCTGAAAACGTCACCGGGGTGGGCATGCCGGGCCCTTATTCTTCGCCCGGAAGCGTAGGCGACGCCGAAGCGCTGGCTCGCAATTTGCACATCAACTTCCAGATTATTCCCATCACTCCCATCTATGAGGCCTATCTTCAGGCGCTCGAACCCACCTTCGCAGGAAAACCTCGCGACGTGACGGAAGAGAATATTCAAGCCCGCGTACGCGGCAATATTCTGATGGCCTTGTCCAATAAATTCGGCTCCCTGCTCCTCAGCACCGGCAACAAATCGGAGTTGGGCGCCGGTTACTGCACTCTTTACGGCGACATGGCCGGAGGTCTCGCCGTGATCGCCGACGTGCCCAAGATCATGGTCTACGAACTGGCGCGCTACGTGAATCGCGCCGGCGAACGCATCCCGCAGGCTTGCCTTGAAAAACCGCCTTCGGCCGAATTGCGTCCCAATCAGACCGACCAGGACAGCCTTCCCCCGTATGAGATTTTGGACGCCATCCTTAAGGATTACATCGAGGAGGCGCTCTCCGCGCAGGAGATTGCCGAGAAGCACCATTTCGACCTCAACTTAGTGAAGAATACCGTACGCATGGTTGCCGGCGCCGAATACAAGCGCCAGCAGGCCCCTCCCACACTCAAAGTCACCGCCAAGGCCTTCGGCATGGGGCGGCGATATCCCATCGCGCAGAAATACACCGAGTGAGGCAAAGAATCGAATCATTGAGCCATTGAGTCATTGATTCATTTTGTCTGCGAAACTCGCCTCGATGATAAAATGTGATTTTCGCACTTGTAACGCTGACCTGACAGGTTGCTGGAAAGACCCTCTCGGCACTGTCATTCCGAGCGAAGCGAGGAATCTCGCCCTGAAAACAATGGCACTGCGAGATTCCTCGTCGCCTGCGACTCCTCGGAATGACACACTTCAGGGGCCTTTCAGTTGCCTGCTGACGGTCGGGGCGCTACGCGTTAGGAGCAAGTTGTCCAGAATCTTCCACAAAGCCCACATCGCGCGTTTGGTTCTTGTTACGGCTGGTCTCTCTGTTCTGGGAGGGATTTGTTGGCAAGCGAAAGGCGCGGTCACTCTGCCTCATACCACGGTCCGCCAACTGACCCTTCCGAACGGTCTGAGCGCCTGTCTTATTGAAGACCAGCAATCGCCGGTGGTGGACGTGCAAGTCTGGTACCACGTGGGCTCGAAGAATGAGGTCCCGGGGAGGACGGGTTTTGCTCACTTGTTCGAGCACCTGATGTTTGACGGGACGACGAACATCGGTGCGGAGGACTTCTCGGACTACATCATCCGCTCCGGGGGCATCGACAACGCCTACACGACCGAGGACACCACCGTCTTCTGGGAGACAACTCCCAGCTCGCAGCTCCCTGTGGTTCTGTGGCTGGAGGCTGACCGGATGCGCAGCCTGGACATTACGCAATCGGTTTTCAACAACGAAAGGGAAGTGGTGGAAGAAGAGAGACGCCTGAAGTTCGATAACCCGCCGTACGGCACGGTCGTGGAGACCCTCTATCAACACGCCTATAGCGTGCATCCCTACCAGCACATGACGATTGGCAGCATGCATGACCTGGACAATGCACGGATCGAGGACATAAAAGACTTCTACGACACGTACTACGTGCCTAACAATGCCACGCTGGTGATTGTCGGCGATCTGGATCCGAACGAGACGGAATCCATGATCCAGAAGTATTTCGGCCCTCTCGCACGGGGAGCGCGCCTTCCTGCAAATCACATCCAACAGGAACCGCCTCAAACCGCCAAGCGAGTGGTGAAACTCGATTTGAACGTGGCGCTTCCCGCCTTTATCGAGGGTTACCATATGCCGGCGGACGGAACCCCGGATGCCTATCCCTTGCGGCTGGCATCCAACATCCTCTCGGAGGGCGAGAGTTCGCGGATCTACCGCCGGCTGGTCTATGACAAGCAGATTGCCCTGGAGGCGGAGAGCACCGGCAACTTTACCGAAGATCCCAACCTCTTTTTTGTTTTTGCCGTCTTGAACCAGGGCCACGCGCCGGCTGAGGGTGAGGCTGAGGTGGAGGCGGAGTTGATGCGGCTGAAGAGCCAGTTGGTCACTGACGCCGAGCTGGAGAAAGCCAAGAACGAAACCCTGCGCGATTTCATTCTGAGCCGCCAGACGGTGCAAACGCGGGGCGAGGAACTGGGCTATGCGGCGGTGGTTCTGAAGGATGCAAACCTGGTCAACACGGAGCTGGCCCGGTTCCTGGCGGTGACGCCGGCGGATATTCAGCGTGTGGCCCAGAAGTATTTTGTGCCGGAGAATATGACGCTGGTGGAAGTGTATCCGAAGAATGCGCAAGGCGGGAGCAAATCGACGGGAGGGCGATGAGGGCACAAAGTAAATTGCGCGAGCTTGGGATGTGGTGCGGGCGTCTCGCCCGCAGTCGTGGGAGTGTCGCGCTCCCACAACCAGGAAGGCGCGGGCAGGATGCCCGCGCGACCGCGGGCGAGACGCCCGCGCCACGGATTCTGGCGCTGGTCGTCGGCCTTGCAGCGTTGCTAGGCGCGATTTCCGGCACGGCTCGTGACTTTCCCCCTGCGGCCTTGCCTCCCAAGCCGCTGGTTCTTCCCTCGCCGGAGTTGCGCGTCCTTCCCAATGGCCTGAAGCTGGTGGCCGTTGAAAGACATGCGCTTCCTCTCGTGACGCTGCGCCTGATGGTAAAATCGGGCGCGGAATCAGACCCGGCCACGCTGCCGGGTACGGCTCAACTGGTGGCCGCGTTGCTGACGGAGGGGACTCCGACGCGCACGGCAGGCCAAATCTCCGAGGCGATTGATTCCATCGGCGGGTTGGTCGATACGGGGGCCGGTTGGGACGAATCGTACATAAGTCTGAGCGTCCTGAACGACCATGAGGAGTTGGCTTTCGATCTTCTCTCCGACATGGTGATGCATTCCACCT
>Ga0326728_10017166_pt1 | contig 14567 bp, 16 predicted proteins | sample MB3enrmetagenome_FD_207602 | JGI IMG/M metagenome (GOLD analysis project Ga0326728, IMG submission 207602) | Lab enriched peat soil microbial communities from McLean, Ithaca, NY, United States - MB31MN | ecosystem: Environmental > Terrestrial > Soil > Wetlands > Peat | place: USA: New York...
CTCAGGGTCGACTAGGAGTTTGTCCTCGCCCTGCATCCCTTGACGCAGGTAGAGTTTCATGACATCTTCCGTGGGAAGGCGCTTACGAACGAGGTAAAGATCGCCCGGCAGCGGTTCCGCGTAGACTCGCGGGACCGCCTGGTCGAGTTCCTGGATACGCGCCAAAAACTGAGCGCGGCCGGGGAGGCTCGTCAGTGCCGCCCGCGTATAATCGTTTTGGGCCTTCATCCAGGCTTGCACTTCCGGGTCTTTCAGATTCTCCATGTAGCGGTAGGAGTCTACAGTTTTGGTCCCGTAATAGTCGTCGGTGGCCGGTTTAACCGGCGCCACGGGAGGGGAAGGCGCGGAAGAGGGTTTGACAGACTGCGAACGCATTTCCAAGGTGGGCGCGCTCAACAGAAGCATCGCAAAGGCGAATGGGAAGAACACAAGCCGTGGGGCTCTCATAGGGGACTCCTCTGGGGATTAAGAGTTTCGCCACAATCTATGACTTGTCGCGGCTGGTGTCAAGAAGAAATCTCCCTTGTGTCTACGCAACTCCAACTCCCGAGTTCGGGTTTAAGATACGTGGGAAGAGGAATTATCCTCCGCGGGAGAGGGAAACCATGATTGAGTCATTTCCGGAACTCGACACTGATTTGCTGTTTGTTTATGGTGCCCTGCGGCGCGGGTTCCCACTGCACCATCACCTGAGGAGAATGGGAGCGGAATTCGTGGCAGCGGGGGAAGTGCAGGCTGAACTGTTCGACTCCGGAAAATTTCCTGGAGCACGGAAATCCGCCAAGCCGGGGAGAGTGCTTGCCGGTGAAGTTTATCGTCTTCGCCGGGCGGAGAACGCGTTAAAGGTCTTGGACCAGGTGGAAGGGTTCTCACCTCAGACTCCGGACAAAAGGTTGTTTAAGCGCGCGACTACTGAGGTTGTCTTGCCCAACGGAGAGAGGCGAGCGGCGTGGATATACTGGTTAAATGAGAGGGCCAGCGCCAGGCGCCGGGTCTCCTGCGGCGGCATCGCACGCCATCGGACGCTTTCCGATAGCCCGGAAGCGTAACAAGGGCGTCTGGAGCCGTGAAATGATCAACTGCTTTTACCACAGAGACACAGAGACACCGAGAAAAAGAAAAAAGGGACCTTGTTTTCATTCTCGGTGTCTCTGTGCCTCTGTGGTGAGAAGGTTCTCTTATGCTTGAGGCGCAACCAAAGGAACTAAGTCCGGGCCAAGTTGCCGTGCTCGAGTCGCTTTTGAAAGCGGGCTTCAGGTTCGTGACCTTCGAACGTTACGCTCGCTATCTGGGGGTGGAGAGGAATGGATTCGTGGCCCTGTTAGAGACAGGCGAAGGAAAGGTCAAGCTCTTCGGCCAAGTGGGATATCATGTGGGAGAAGGGATCGCGATGCTGGTGGAGCGAGCCGAGGGGAAAGCCTTCGTCTGGAAGGGCGAATCCGTGGCCGCCACGCCGGAACTGCTGGCCGGTTACGAGCGGTTTAAGGTTGACCTGCGGCGTCTGGTGCAAACTGTAACGGAGGGAGGACTCGATTCGGATGAACGATTTGTTTGACTTGCTTGTGGTGGGCGCCGGGCCTACGGGCTTGGCTTGCGGTATTGAAGCGTTGCGGGCTGATCTCAAGCTGTTGATCCTTGAGAAAGGCTGTTTGGTGAACTCCTTGTTTCATTATCCGCCCAACATGACCTTCTTCACCACGCGTGAGCTGTTGGAGATCGGTGACCTTCCTTTCACGAGCGTCAATGTCAAGCCCACACGCGCCGAAGCCCTGGAATACTATCGCCGCGTGGCAGGGTACTACCATTTGCCCATCCACTATGAAGAGCGTGTGACATCCATCGGGCAGGGAAACGGCGCCTTCGTGATTGGCGCGGAGTTGCGTGGTGGCGACCGCCGCAAGTATAGCTCGCGCAACGTCGTGCTGGCCACCGGCTATTACGATCTGCCCAACCTGATGAATGTGCCGGGAGAGGATCTGCCCAAGGTCTCGCATTACTACCAGGAACCGCACCAGTTTTTCGGGCGGCGGGTGGCAGTTGTGGGGGGCGGGAATTCCGCCGCGATTGCGGCGCTGGACCTCTATCGCTATGACACCGAGGTCACGCTGGTGGTGCGGGAGCGCGAACTGAGCCGGCACATCAAATACTGGATCAGACCTGACCTTGAAAACCGGATCAAGGAGGGTTCGATCCGGGCCATGTTCGGCAGCATCCTGACCGAGGTTGCGAACGATTGGATTCTGGTGCGCGATTCCAATGGCGAAACGCTGCGCCTCGAGAATGACTTTGTTTTCGCTCTTACCGGATATCATCCGGACTTCGACTTTCTTCGAAGCGCCGGAGTCCGGATTGACCCGAACACTTGCCGTCCGCAGTGCAACCCGGAGTCGCGCGAAACTAATGTGTCCGGCCTGTATCTCGCGGGCGTTATCATCGCTGGTCTGGATACGAACGAGATCTTCATCGAGAACGGCCGGTTCCACGGTAAGCAGATCGTCGCAGATATTCAGCGGAAATGGTCCAACAGAAGTCAGTAGTCAGTTGTCAGTTGTTTCTCACCATTCAGCTAAGGGCCGTAACTCTCAGCTCTTGAACTCAAACTCCGCTGCACTTCGTCATTCTGAGGAAGCCCGCCGCTTTGTGGCTGGCGAAGAATCTCTGCAGTTCCCGACTTTTGATCTTCGATTTTTGATTCTTGATTAGCCGCCGCGGAAACTGTGGCCTGACAACTGACTACTGACAACTGACTACTGACTACTGCTTAATGGGTACTTTCTTCGCCATAGTGTCGCGGGGAATAACGAAGGTCATCTCGCAACCCTGAGGAAGAACGAGCTCTTTGTGCTTTTTTAGAAGCCCGTGAGCCAGACCCGCCGCGGCGCCGATTCCCATGCCGTAAAGGGCGCCTGTTCCACCGTGGGCAATCGCCCCCACACCCGCACCCGCCGCGGCGCCCACACCGGCTTCTTCGGCCGTTCGCTTTTCGTCCTTACCTGGCCCCTGCATGGTCCCTTCTGCATCTTTCACCTTGGCGCCCTGGGCGTCCTCGAGGGTTGCCACGATGTTGTACTTCGATGCGTCCGGAGTGCTGATGGAATCTACGATGAGCCGCATTTCACCCCTATCGTTCACCCGGCCCGAGGCTTTCACATAGGTGATGTGACCATCCACGGTGCTGCCGTCGGGGACGATTTCCCCGCCTTTCCCGAAGATCGGCTGGACGACCTTACCCGTCCACAGATCGCCGGCGTCGTTGGTTTTGGTGCTGAGTGTCGTGATGAGTTGCACTTGGAGCTCGCTTCCTGCGGGCAACGTGATTGTGTCCTCCGACGCAAAAGACACTGTCGAGAGGATGAACATGGTTGTCAGGCCTGCCGCGAATCTTGAATTGTTCATAGGCATCTCCTTTTCGCTTGGATTCTCCCCCTGCTCAGTCCGTTGCCAGATCGAACTTGACAACCCGATTCTATCAGTTCTAGTCTTTCCCTTGGAATGCAATCGACGTAGCAGCCTCGCGCTCGCATGCCCCATTAACAGTCGGATCAGCGATGTCCCGGGTTCATCCGGACCATCATAGGAGGACGAGATGCCTTCTCGACGAAGTTTCTTACGCAACGCCGGCGCCGGACTCGCTCTTACCCCCGGCTTTGCTTCCGTCCTGACGCCGGGCGTGCTCCAGGGGCAGGGAATTGGCGCGTCCAATTCTCTCGCCTCGTTACCGCCTTCCATCGCCGCCCTGAAATCGATCAAAGACCGGGCGAAGCCGATCACCGCCGAGGAGCGGCGGGCGCGGATCGAGCAGGCTCGCCGTCTGATGACCGAGCGCCAGATTGACGCGCTGATGCTGATGGGCGGCACATCGCTGGTCTACTTCAGCAACATCCGCTGGGGAGGCGGCGAGCGGCTGTTCGCCTTGATTCTGCCTGCGAAGGGCGAGCCTTTCTTCGTATGCCCCACCTTCGAGCGCGATCGCGCCGAGGAGCAGATCGCCCTGAGCCCTTTCGCCGGAAGGGGCGACGTCCGCACCTGGGAGGAGCATGAGAGCCCCTACCTGCGGGTCGCCGAGGGACTGAGGGATCGTGGCCTTTCCAGCGGCCGCCTGGGGATGGAAGAAACGGTCCGCTTTGTCTTCAGCGACAGCGTGGGCAAGGCGGCGCCGGCTGTGAACATTGTGAGCGGCACGCCGGTAACCGCCGGGTGCCGGATGCACAAGATCGACCACGAAATCGAGTTGATGCGACTCGCGGCGCAAGTAACCATCACCGCCTATGAGGCGGCATGGCGGGCTCTCAAACCGGGCATGACGCAGCACCAGCTTCGGCAGCTTATTGACGCCGCCTACTCCCAACTCGGATTTCCCGGCGGGGTCACTATCAACGTCGGCCCGTACTCGGCGCTGCCGCACGGATCGATTCAGCCGCAGACCATCCACGAGGGCGAGATCGTGATGATCGACGACGGTTGCGTCGTGGAAGGCTACGGTTCCGACATCACGCGGACCTTCGTGCTCGGCAAGCCCACCGACAAGATGCGCCAGGTGTTTGACATCGTCCATCGGGCGCAGAAGACAGCGCTTGAAACCGCCCGCCCTGGGGTCGAGGCCCAGGCGGTGGACGCGGCGGCGCGCAAGGTGATCGCCGACGCCGGCTACGGCCCGGATTACAAGTACTTCAAGCATCGCCTCGGCCACGGCATGGGGATGGACGGGCACGAGTGGCCGTACCTGGTGCGCGGTGATACCACCAAGCTGGAGGCGAACATGACGTTCAGCGATGAGCCGGGGATCTATATCCACGGTGAGTTCGGCGCCCGCCTGGAAGACGACATGCATGTGATGGAAAACGGCGCCGAGCTGTTCACGAGTCAGAGTGTGTCACTCGAGGAGCCGTTTGCGCGGTGAAGTCGAAGAGTCGAAAAGTCGAGAAGTCAAGGAGTCGAGGAGTCAAGTGGCAGAGGAGGAGCCGAAGACGAGGTTGCAACTGCTCAATCTTCGATCTGTCCACTTCTCAACAAAATTAAAATCCTCGACTCTCGACTTCTCGGCAAGGCTGTTACTCCTCGACTTCTCGACTTTCTTATGGCCATCCGCTATACTGGATTTCTGACAGGGTATGCCAAACATACTTCGAGAAGTTGTGGATTCCGTTGCGGCTCTGGCCAAGGGATTTTCCGTCACTTTTAGGACCATGTTCCGGCCCACGGTGACGGAAAACTACCCGGACGAACCCGTTCATTTTCAGGACCGTTACCGCGGACTCCACGTTTTGAGACGCGATGAAAATGGGCTCGAAAAATGCGTAGCTTGCTTCCTGTGTGCGGCGGCTTGTCCGGCAAATTGCATTTACATTGAAGCTGCTGAGAATACCGGCGAGCAGCGAATCAGCGCTGCGGAGCGTTACGCCAAGGTTTACAACATTGATTACAACCGGTGCATCTTCTGTGGCTACTGCGTCGAGGCCTGCCCCTGCGACGCCATTACCCACGGCCACGGGTTTGAGATTGCCGCTTACGATACCAACTCCCTGGTTTACCGCAAGGAGCAGTTCCTCCAACCTTGGCCTGCCACGGCGGGCAACAAGAAATAGTCCGCGATTGACTTTCGCCGGTCCGAAGGCTAAATTGTTAGAGAGTTAATGAGACGTAAATTTTCTCCCTCCAACGCCGGCTTTCGGCGCGTCCCCCGACCACCGCAGGATGGTTATTCTCCGATTTAGGAGGGTGTGAGGCACCCAGAAAAAATGAAGACGAGTGTGATGATTCCGAATGGAGTGGAAGAGTTGGTAGGAACGCACGACGGGAACCTGCGCTTGCTGGAGAGGTGTTTCAATGTTTCGGTACACCTTGGCGAGGAAGCGCTGGAAATCGAAGGCGAGGATCGCGAAGTGCAGCGCGCGCAAAAACTCCTGGAAGAGTATGCCGACTTGGTGGAGGCCGGCTCCCGGTTTGACAGCTCGGAAGTCGAATCCTTCCTGCGCATCGCCTGCCAGGATCCGGATGCCACGCTCAAGGGTCTTCGAGAGGCCGGCCGGCCGCGGACTTTCGGCAAGAAATCCATCACCCCCAAGAGCCTGAACCAGCGCACCTATGTGGATGCGATTGAGCGCCACGACATGGTGTTCGGAATCGGCCCTTCGGGTACAGGAAAGACTTATTTGGCCGTGGCCATGGCCGTGGATGCGCTGCTGACCAAGGAGGTCAGCCGCATCATCCTGGCGCGGCCCGCCGTGGAAGCGGGCGAGCGCTTGGGATTCCTGCCCGGGACCTTGCAGGAGAAAGTGAACCCCTACTTGCGGCCGCTTTACGATGCTCTTTACGACGTATTGGACCCGGACAGGGTGGAACGCTATTTGGAGAAAGGCATTATTGAGATTGCGCCCATCGCTTTCATGCGCGGCAGGACTTTGAACGATGCCTTCGTGATTCTTGACGAGGCCCAGAACACCACCAGCGAGCAGATGAAGATGTTTCTGACGCGACTGGGCTTTAACTCGAAAGCGGTGGTCACGGGTGATATCACCCAAATCGATCTCGATGGGAGACGTTCCGGCCTCGTCGAAGCGATTGATGTGGTCTCCAGGGTACCGGGTATCAGTTTTGTCTACTTTACGGAGCGGGACGTGGTCCGGCATACCTTGGTTCAACGGATCATCCGCGCCTACGAGGAATACGACCAGGCGCGCACCGCGGTCGGGGCTAACAACAAGAACCACAAAGGAACTTCGCCACAATAAAGCCGCTCTGCGCAGCTTGCTCGGTCACGGCAGAACCATTGATCCTTAATCAGCAGGAGAAATACGCCGTCAATTCTTCCCGGCTGGGGGAATATGTGAGGGAGCTCAGGCAGGCGCTTCCATTGGGCAGGCGAGATTACAACGTCTGCTTAGTAGACGACAGGGAGATCAAGCGGTTGAATTCCCTCTACCGAGGCGAGGATCGTGCGACCGATGTATTGTCTTTTCCGTGGAATGCTCAGCGGAGGCAGCCTCGATCGCGGGCAAGAAGCGAACGTGCTCGGCCGAGGGATGCCAGCCGGAGCGCCAGGGAAGGCGCGGCGGTGGAATTCAAGAACTTCCTCGGCGATATCGTAATTTCCGTCGACACGGCCAAGAGAAACGCGCGCAGAGAAGGTCACTCAACCCTGAATGAGGTCCGCTGGCTTATCCTGCATGGCCTCCTCCACCTGCTGGGCTACAATCACGAACACGATCAGGGCGAAATGACCAGGCTGGAGCTTGCCCTGCGGAGCCGGCTGGGCATTTCGGGAGACTAGGTCATTTGCCGTTTGAAATTCTTTCTCTATGGACCTTGAAACCACCTTGATCACTATTGTATGGCTGATCATTCTGGCCGCCCTTCTGGTGGCCGGGTCTGTGGCGTCTTATTTGAGGCTGCTGATGCGCCGCCTGACTGTCGTGAGCGCCAGGAAGCTGTTTCGTCCTGGCGAGCGAGGGCGTATTACGATTGACCGGGAGCGTGTCGGGGTCTCGATTTCCGCCCTGCACGGCGCGGCGATGCACTTGTTTGCCGTGGGCGTGACCGCGCTGCTGGTCCTGCGCAGGCCGGACCACCTCTGGGCAAACATCGGCGCCGCCTTGGTCATAGTCCTCACCGCGGTGGCCATTGCCGACCAGCTCATACCTTTCCTCCTGGTGGCGCGTGACGACGAACCGGAAGTCATCTTGGAGCGCTGGAGGCCCGTGGTGCGACGGTTGGTTTATCTGGCCTTGCCGCTCACTTTCCCCATCCTTATTTCCACCACCATGAGCCGCCTGTTGGAGTCCACGGAGCAGGAACCGGAGGCCCCTAGCCCGCAGGAGAACCTACAAGAGTTTATTGAAGTCGGTGAGCAGGATGGCTTGCTCGAAAAAGGCGAGGCTGAACTCGTACAGTCGGTTGTCGAATTCGGGGACAAAGTCGTGCGCGAGGTGATGACGCCTCGCACGGAGATCGCCGCCATCGAGGTGAACGCCCCGGTCGAAGACCTCCGCAAGCTGTTCCGCGAAAAGCGCCTGACGCGATACCCTGTCTTTGCCGGGCAGTTGGATCATATCGAGGGCATCGTGAGCGTGCGCGACCTCATGGAGTTGCCCCCGGAGGAACAAGCCCGGATCACGATTCGCAGCTTGGTCCGGCCTGTCCCCTTCGTTCCGGAAACACGCCACATCAAAGACCTGCTGAAGGAATTGCAAAAATCCACCACCCAGATGGCTATCGTCATCGACGAATATGGCAGCGTCGCCGGGTTGGTGACCATCGAGGACATGCTGGAAGAGATCGTGGGAGAAATAAAGGACGAGTTCGAGCCCCATGCGCAGGATATCGTCAAGGAATCGGAGAATTCCTACCTCGTGTCGGGTCACACCGACCTGTCCCAGATCAGCGATGAATTGCACGTCCCCGTCCAAGCTCCAGGTTACTCCACGGTAGCGGGGTTGGTGCTGGCTCAGCTTGGCCACGTTCCCGTTCCTGGGGAGAAGGTGAAAAAGAACGGGTTGACCATTGAAGTGCTGGAAGCTAACAAGCGGACAGTCTTGAAGGTCCGGCTGACTCTTTCTCCGGAAGACATCCGGGCGGCTGAGAACCATGGCGGATCAAACTAAATCCGGATTCGTGGCCGTCGTGGGAAGGCCGAACGCCGGGAAGAGTACCTTGGTGAATGCGCTGGTTGGAACCAAGGTCTCCATCGTCACGGCCGTACCGCAAACCACGCGCAATCGGATTCTGGGTATCGTGAACCGGCCCTCCGCGCAAATCGTGCTCATGGATACGCCCGGAATCCACCGGCCGCTTTCCCGCCTCAACGAGCAGATGATGACCTTCGTCCGCCAGGCGCTCACGGAGCGTGACTTGGCGGTGCTGATTGTTGACGCCTCCGAGCGCTTTGGCCATGGAGACGAGTTTGCTGTGGGACTGCTGAAAGAATACGCTCCGCGTACCATCCTGGCGCTCAACAAAATCGATCGAATGAAGAAGCCCAAACTTCTGCCGCTCATGCAGCGCTATTCCCAGCTATACAATTTCGAGGAAATCATACCCATCTCGGCGCTCAGGGGAGAAGGGCTTACGGAATTTCTGGACTCCATCGTGCGCTTGCTGCCCGAGGGCCCGCAATACTTCCCACCCGATATGTACACGGACCAGCCGGAACGCTTCCTGGCATCGGAGATCGTTCGCGAGAAGGTTATCATCCACACCCGGCAAGAACTTCCCTATGCGACCGCCGTCGTCATCGACGAGTTCGAGGAAGGCGAAGGCATCACGCGCATCCACGCCAGCGTCGTGGTGGAGAGGGACTCGCAGAAACCCATCATTATTGGCTCGGGCGGCGACATGCTGAAGCAAATCGGCACCGAAGCCCGCCGGGAACTGGAAAGGTTGTTCCCACCCAAAGTCTTCCTTGAACTCTACGTTAAAGTCGAACCCCACTGGCGCGATGTCAGGCCAATGGTTGCCTCCCTCGACTACCGCAACGAAGGGTAGGGCAGCGCTCGCGGTTCCCTTGACCGGTGGAAGCCCGTACAATAAAACGCTTGTGGAAGAATATCCTGAGAGGAGATATCACATGGAAAGACGATGGCTGGGGAATAGCGATCTTCATATTACTTCGCTGGGAGTCGGCGCCTGGGCTATGGGTGGATCGGGGTGGCGCTTTAGCTGGGGCCCGCAGGATGATAAGGACTCCCTTGCGGCCATCCGCAAAGCCCTCGAATCCGGTATGAATTGGATTGACACGGCAGCGGTCTATGGGTTGGGACACTCGGAGGAGGTGGTGGCGCGCGCCTTAGAGGGTATCGCGCACAAGCCTTATATCTTCACCAAGTGCTCGCGTGTCTGGAACGAGCGCGGTGAACTCAGCGGGAGCCTCAAAGCCGAATCCCTCCGGCGCGAGTGTGAGGCGAGTCTGAGACGGCTCAGGGTTGACGTCATCGACCTGTACCAGATTCACCGGCCACAACCGGAGGAGGACCTCGAGGAGGGTTGGACGACCCTCGCAAAGCTCAAGGAAGAAGGAAAGGTTCGTTACATCGCGGTATCGAACTTCAATGTCAGCCACATGAAGCGTGCCCAGGCTATGGCTTCTATAACCTCACTTCAGCCGCCCTATTCCATGCTGGCCCGCGAGGTGGAAAGAGAAATCCTGCCGTACTGCGCCGAGCAGAATATCGGAGTGATTGTTTACTCTCCTATGAGGGCCGGGCTCCTGAGTGGCGCGATGACTCGGGAGCGGGCTGGCGCTCTCCCCGACAACGATTGGCGTCGCCGGGACCCGGACTTTCAGGAGCCAAGATTGTCTCGCAATCTCCAGCTTGTTGACTTGCTGCGGTCGATTGGCAAGCGACACGGACGGTCTCCCGGTGAGGTGGCGATTGCCTGGACGTTACGGCACCCGGCTGTGACCGCGGCCATTGTTGGCCTTCGCCGCCCAGAACAGGTTTCGGGGATAATTGGCGCGGCAGAATTTCGCCTAAGTTCCGAAGAAATCGGGGACATCGACAACTTCTTGAATTCTGCGGTCGCCCTGCGGACCTGACCGTGCGGCTTTCCGAAGCAGACAGTTCTGAACCCGCACCCTAATTCGCGCACCCATTCGCAAATTGTCCCGATCAGTCGGTACGGTTCCTAATGTTCAAAATGCAAGTGCACGCAAGTGTGACCGTCGCGGCTGGTCACCTTCACCTCGTCAGCATGCTGGCGGATCAGGAAACCCGCGAGCGCAAGCTCGCCGAGCGGCTCCATGATCTCGTCTGCCGAGGGAGCGGTCTCCGGCAAGGGGATCGGTGGGCCCTCATAATCCACTTCGGTCACGAGCTTGAATTCGTCGAACTCCGCAGCGATGTACGATCCGACTTTCCGGAGGAGAGAATTCTGCGAAAGCGAGTGTATATCCAATCCTGATACCTCCCTAGAATCCGCTGGCTGGTTGAGAGGATGACAGCGGAGGCGGCTCTCTTCAGTCGTTGGCCGTCAAGCGCCCGTTGGATTAAGGCGCAAGAATTGCGATTGCGAACTACTTACATAAGTGTACAACGACGGCTGCCAGGAGCCCAAAATAGAAATCCTGGTTGAATTCTGCTCGAAAAGGGCTGGTGAACCGGCCGGAAGACGGGATGTATTCGAGTTGTAATAATCTCGTTTTGGACAAGGCGGACGGTAGCGGCATGCCCCACCCAGAGTACTAATGTACGGTTGTCGTAACCGTATTGGGCATGGGAAAATCCCACCGTCAGGACTGAAGTGACCCGGGCTACCCGCTCGCTGGCGCTGATCGGAGACCGGAATGAACAAACGCAAACTCGTTAGGGATTACATTTTATTTGTGGGCGTTCCCCTCTTAGCCTTGGTGGGCATTCTCCGTGCGGGCAGGCATTTAACCGCGCCCTTGGCCGTGCACGGTGATTGGAGCGTGCAGGCAGATTTCGGTCCCTGGCAAGGTGTTCCATGTGGCGCCCTACTGATCAATTCCCAGCCGCTAGTGTTGAGAATCGATCAGTCGGGCAGCAATTTGACGTTGACCCTCAATGACCCTGCAAAAACTGCCCTTCCAGCAACCATTGACGGTTTTTCCTTAAGCACCGCCTTTTCTACTGGGCGAGGGGGAACCGCGCCTGCCCCCCGCCCCGATGCGGGATGCCTGGGCTCTCAGTCCTCCTTGCGCATTCAGGCCGCCGTGAACCAGCGCGAGAAACAACGATCCTTGGCGGGAACCTTTAGGTTGGATGGATGCGCAAGCTGTCCACCCATTCCCTTTAGCGCCACTCGCCGGATGCCGACAGGGAGGACCCAACAATAATGTCTTCCATTGTCTTGCTGATCTGGCAGATTGTTGTAATCATCATCGCGGCACGAGCACTCGGCCTGCTGTTCCGACTCATCAATCAGCCGCAGGTAATTGGTGAAATCGTGGCCGGCATCCTGCTGGGACCTTCACTGCTCGGCTGGACCACACCCAAAATCTCGGCGGTTCTCTTTCCCCCCTCGAGCATGGGATACCTGGGCACATTCAGCCAACTGGGCATCGTCATCTACATGTTCATGGTGGGTGTGGATTTCAACCCCAAGGAATTGAAGACCACCGGGCACGCGGCGTTGCTGACGAGCCACGCCAGCATCATTGCCCCGTTTGTTCTGGGTGCTTTCCTGGCGCTCATGCTTTATCCGCGGCTTTCTGACGATAGCGTCTCATTCCTCGCTTTCGTGCTATTCATGGGAGCAGCGATGAGCGTTACGTCCATGACCGTCTTGGCCCGCATCCTGACTGACCGTGCCATGCTGCGCAGCCGCTTGGGGACGCTGTCGTATTCTTGCGCGATCGTGGATGACATTACCGGCTGGTGCATTCTTGCCTACATTGTCGCTCTGGTCCGGACCGAAGCAGGAGCCAGGCCGTTGTGGATGAGCCTTGCCGGGATGATCGTCTTCGTGCTCCTCATGATCTATGTGGCCAAGCCGCTGGTCCGACGCTTCTACACCGCGTATGAGCGCCAGGGGAAGCTCAGTGAGTATATGGTCGCCGCACTCGTACTCTTCGTTCTCATTTCGTCGTTGATCACCGATTGGCTGGGCCTCCATCTGCTGTTTGGCGCATTCCTGTGCGGAGTCATCATGCCCAAGGAGCGCAACTTTGTGCTCCACGTTATCGAAAAGTTTGAGTCCGTTACGGTCGTTCTGCTCCTTCCCCTCTTTTTTGCCTTCACAGGACTGCGCATGAATCTGCACAGTCTGCCGGGCAGCGCCATGTGGCTCTGGTGTGCAGCCATAATGGTTGTCGCCATCGCCGGAAAGCTGGGCGGCTCGATGATTGCGGCGCGTGCAGCAGGGGTGCCGTGGAAAGACGCCGCTGCAATTGGTACCCTGATGAACACGCGTGGCCTGACGGAACTCGTATTCCTCAACATCGGCCTGGATATTGGCGTCATCTCGCCAGTTCTGTTTTCGATGATGGTCTTGATGGCCCTGGTCACCTCGTTTATGACTTCACCTTTCCTCAGGTGGATATTCCCTCTCCGGCGCCTGAAGTTGGAAATGGCCCCCGGCCCCGAAACGACCGAGGCCGTCTTCAAGTTTATGGAGAAGCAAGGGGCAGCCTGGGGCATGCGCGACGAGGTGGCGACGAAGGCTTCCTCCGCCATTGATGAGGTGATGAGCGCCATGCAGCAATTGCCCCTGCAGTCGCCGACCGCCCGCATGGCCGCGGAATTCGATCAGTTCAAGCTCGAGTTCGAAATAGATTATGAGGGTCCACCGTTGCCCTTGCCGGAGACCGCACCCTCCGCAGCAATGATTGCGGAGCCGCTGGGCGAGCTTGCGCTGGCGGGATTCCTGATTCGCCAGCATGCGGACGAGGTGAAAGTGACCAGCTACGAGGGCCACTCCCATGTCCACTTGCATTTTGAACATTAGCGCGGAGCTCCGAACGATGGCATGTCATGACTGAGCAAGCCACACTGATTCTAAAGAATGATCTATCGGAACTGGAGAGTGTGATAAGTTTTGTCTCGGATCTTTGCGTACGGAATTCCATCCCTGCGGAAACCGCACGCGATCTGAATCTGGCCCTGGATGAAATGATTACCAACGTGGCTACGCACGCATACCCGGTGAGTGGAGAGCATCGCTTCACCCTGCAAATCACCGTGAGTAATGAGGAATTCGTGGCCCGCATCGAAGATGATGGAGTGGAGTTCAATCCCACCGAGCACCCCATCCCTGAGCTTGATGCCCCTTTGGAGAAACGGAAAGTGGGTGGCTTGGGCATCCACCTGGTTCGCCAAATCATGACGAGCGTCGAGTACCAGCGGGTTGCGGGGAAGAATGTTGTCACGCTCCGGAAGAAACTTACCTGAGTTCCTTGGGAGTGCCCGGACGTGGTTTGCTTTAATGGCGGAGGCTTGAAATGACCTTGAGCGAAGAGAAAAACGGCAAAGTTTCTGTTTTAGGGTTGAGTGGCAAGCTCGATATTGAAGGCGGGAAAATGCTCGTGGAAAGAATGACGCAAATTCTCGCTGGCGGCGAGCGGCAAATTCTGCTCGATTTCACGGACATCACTTACATCAACAGCGCGGGTTTGCGCGCGCTCATTCTGGTGGCGAAGCAATTGGCGAGTTCCGGCGGGATGCTTATTCTGGCCGGAGTGAGTGACTCAAACCAAAAGGTGCTTAACATTTCCGGCTTGGCCTCTATCTTTACGTTTCGTCCGACAAAAGCAGACGCTCTTGGTTCCTTCCCTCAATGATGTCGAGACCTTGACCGTATTTAGTAATATAGCGGGGCAGCGCAGAGTCTCAAAGGCGGAGACTCCGCGCCCCCTCACTGGATGCCGACAGGGAGGACCCCACAATAATGTCTCCCACCGTCACGCTGATCTTGCAGATTGCTGTAATCGTCATCGCGGCACGAGCAGTCGGCCTGCTGTTCCGACTCATCAATCAGCCGCAGGTAATCGGTGAAATCGTGGCCGGCATCCTGCTGGGACCTTCACTGCTCGGCTGGACCGCTCCCAAAATCTCGGCGGTTCTCTTTCCCCCGTCGAGTTTGGGATACCTGGACACATTCAGCCAAGTGGGCAT
>Ga0326728_10017167_pt1 | contig 14567 bp, 12 predicted proteins | sample MB3enrmetagenome_FD_207602 | JGI IMG/M metagenome (GOLD analysis project Ga0326728, IMG submission 207602) | Lab enriched peat soil microbial communities from McLean, Ithaca, NY, United States - MB31MN | ecosystem: Environmental > Terrestrial > Soil > Wetlands > Peat | place: USA: New York...
CGAGCGCCGCGGCGATCAAGGTCAGGCGATTCGGGGCGGACGACAAGATCGCTTGACGCCCAGGCCGCGCCGCGCCGAACGGCCGCCGAGGCGCGCCGGCGCTATGGCGCGGCCTCCGGCGTCGGCGCGCGCTGCGCGGCGAGACGCGGCGCGATGACGTTGTCGAACGCCTTCAGCGCCGCGCCGATCGCCTGGTGCATGTCCCAATAACGGTAGGAGCCGAGGCGGCCGCCGAAGTGGACGCTGGTCTCCGCCGCGGCGCGCGTGCGGTAGCGCAAGTAGGTCGCCTGGTCTGTGGCGGTGTCGATCGGGTAATAGGGCTCGTCGCCGCGCTCGGCGAAACGCGAATATTCGCGGCTGATCACCGTGCGGTCGGCGGGATAGTCGCGCTCCGGGTGGAAGTGGCGAAACTCGAGGATGCGCGTAAAGGGCGCCTGCTCGTCGACGTAGTTCATCACCGCCGCGCCCTGGAAGTCGCCGATCGGCAAGGTCTCCTGCTCCAAGTCGATGGTCCGCCAGCCGAGCCGGCCCTCCGCGTAGTCGAAGTAGCGGTCGATCGGGCCGGTGTAGACGATCGGCAGGCCGGGGCGCAGCATCGGCCTCAACGAGAAGAAGTCGACGCCGAGCCTGACGTCGATCAGCGGGCTCGCCAGCATCCGCTCGAACGCCGCGGTGTAGCCGCCGACCGGCAGTCCCTCGAAGGCGTCGGAAAAGTAGCGGTTGTCGAAGGTGTAGCGCACCGGCAGGCGGGTGATGATGCGCGCCGGCAGGTCGCGCGGATCGGTCTGCCATTGCTTGAGGGTGTAGCCGCGGATGAACGCCTCGTAGAGCGGCCGGCCGATCAGCGAGATCGCCTTCTCCTCGAGGTTGCTCGGCGGCGCGCCTGCGAGCTCGCTCGCCTGCTCGGCGATGAGCGCGCGCGCCTCGTCGGGGCTGAAGCGCCGGCCGAAGAACTGGCAGATCGTGCCGAGGTTGATCGGCATCGTGTAGACGCGATCGCGGTAGTTGGCGAACACCCGGTGGCGATAGTCGGTGAAGGCGGTGAAGCGCTTGACGTAGCTCCACACCGTCTCGTTGGAGGTGTGGAACAGGTGCGCGCCGTATTTGTGGATCTCGATGCCGGTCTCGGGATCGCGCTCGCTGTAAGCGTTGCCGCCGATGTGCGCGCGCCGCTCGACGATGAGGACGCGCTTGCCGAGCTCGTTGGCGACGCGCTCGGCCAGCGTCGCGCCGTAGAAGCCCGCGCCGACCACCAGGAGGTCGCAATTGGACAGGGCGTCGCCCAGGTTCGCGTGCGTTTGGGTCATGCTGCGGCGACGGCCTTCTCGATCGAGGGAAACGCGTTTCGCGGCGAGCCGACTGCCGCGCGCGGAGGCGGCGTCCGCGCTCGAGGACGCTTCGCCGGCCCGCCTCGACCGCTTCCCCCCGCCGTCTCCATAGGATGAAGACGCGCGCCGACGCTCCGCGCTCCGGCGTCGTCGCAAGTATAATACTTAGACAAGGTCGACGGAAACAAGCAACCGCGAAAGAATTTCGCTCGCCCGCGCGCCCGGCCGGCCGCCGGCGGCGGCTCGCCTTTTCCGCCGCCGCGATCGTCGCGCCGACCCCTTCTCCTACGCCGCCGGCGCCCGCGGCGCTCGGAAGGGGTGCGGCGCGGCCTCCGTCGGGTCGCGCCGCGTCGCCTCCTCGGCCTCCGCTTCGCCGACGCGGAACTGCCCGACGAGCTGCGACAGCTTCGTCGTCTCGTCGGAGAGCGAGCGGCCGACGGCGGTCGATTCCTGGACCATCGCCGCGTTCTGCTGGGTCACCCGGTTCATCTGCTCGATCGCGGCGTTGATCTGCTGCAGCGCCGTCGACTGCTCCTGCGCGCCGGCGGCGATGTCGGACACCGTCGCGTTGATCGCCGCCACCTGGGCGATGATGCGCTCGAGCGAGCGGCCGGTCTCCGCCACCAGCGCGACGCCGGCGCCCACCTGGGCGGTCGCGCCGGAGATCAGGCTCTTGATCTGCTTGGCCGCCTCCGCCGCGCGCTGGGCGAGCGCGCGCACTTCGCTCGCGACCACGGCGAAGCCGCGCCCCGCTTCGCCCGCGCGCCCCGCCTCGACGCCCGCGTTGAGCGCGAGCAGGTTGGTCTGGAAGGCGATCTCGTCGATGACGCCGATGATCTGGCTGATCTGCTGCGAGGATTTGGCGATCGCGTTCATCGCCTCGACCGTCTGGCGCGCCACCAGCGCGCTCTTCTTGGCGTCCTCGTCGGCGGCGGCGACCACGTCGCGCGCCTGCTTGGCGCCCTCGGCCGTCCGCTTCACCGTCTCGGTGACCCCGTTGAGCGTCGCCGCGGTCTCCTCGAGGCTGGAGGCCTGCTGGGCGACGCGGCGTGAGAGGTCGTCGGAGGCGGCGGAGATATCCTGCGCGCCGGAGCGGATCGCGCCGACGCTGTCGACCACCGCCAGGATGGCGCCCTTGAGCTTTTCGGTCGCCGCGTTGAAGTCCTCGCGGATCTGGGCGTAGGCCTGCGAGAAGCCGTCGCCGAGCTCGACCGCCAGGTCGCCGTCGGCGAGGTCCCGCAAGCCGTCGGCGAGGCGGCGCAGCGCCTCCGCCTGCTCGGCGGCCGCCGCGGCGCGCTCCGCCGCCGCGCGCTCGCGCTCGGCTTCGACGCTACGCCGCTCCGCGTCGGCGGCCGCTTCGAGCCGCAAGCGTTCGGCGGCGTGAGTCTTCAGCACCTGGACCGCGCGAGCCATGTCGCCGACCTCGTCGAGCCGGTCGCGGCCGCAGACCTCGACGGTCAAGTCGCCGGCGGCGAGCGCGTTCATCCGGCGCGAGAGCTCGGCGAGCGGCCTCGCCGTCTTCACCGTCGAAATCCAGGCGGTCAACGCGCCCGCCCCGAGCGCCGAGGCCAAGCCGGCGATCATGAGCGTGATCAGCGCGACGCGGGATTGGCTCGCCATCTCGGCGGCGGCGCGCCCGTTCTCGTTGAGCATCGCGTCGCTCAGCGCGAGCAAGCCGTTCGCCATTGCGCGCGCCTCGGTGTCGATCTCGGCGACTTCGCGCGCCCCTTCCGCGAGCTTGTCGAGATCGGCGGGGCTGAGATCCTTGCCGACCGCCAGGCCGGGCGAATCCTCGCCGATCGCCAGCGGCTGCTTGGCCTTCTCGGCGATGTCGTGGAACTTTTTCTTGAAATCGGCGAAGGTGGCGGCGTAGGCGGGCGACAACTCGCTCGCCGAATCGAGCAGCGAATCGAGCTTGTCGATCTGAGCGACGAAATCCGCCTGCGCGGTTCGGCCCTCGGGCGAGCTGCCGTCGTAGACCAAGGCGCCGAAGGCGGAGTAGGGCGCCATCATGATCGCGCGGGTCGCCCGCGCGACATAGATCGCCGCCTTGTCGCGGTGGCCGACGACGTCGCCGGCCTCGCGCGCCAGACGGTCGAGGCGATAGGCCCCGAAGCCGACCATCGCGAACACCGCCAGACTCATGACGATGAGCGGAACCAGCGCTTTGGTTCCCAATTTGAGGTTGTCGATCTTCATCCCGGCGTTTCCTCGTTCGATGGGGCTCAGTCTAACCGCGCGGCGGCTCCCTGTTCTTGATCGCGTGATTTGTCGCGCGGCGTTAATCGGGTTCGACGCGGCGCGAAGCCTGAGCGCCGCGGCGGAGGCGTCAAGGCGGCGATGGCGACGCCGGGCGCGGGGCGCGAGCGCTCATCGCGGCCTCACGCAGGATTCGCGCAGGATCAAATTCGCCTCGAGGCGAATCGTCCGGCGCGCGCCCTGAGGATTGGCGATGCGCTCCATCAGCAGCGAGGCGGCGCGCGCGCCAAGCTCCGCGCACGGCTGCGCGACCAGGGTCAGGCGCGGCTCGAAGCAGTCCGCCCATTCGAAGTCGTCGAATCCCGCGAGCGAGACGTCGTGGGGAACCCTCAGTCCGCGCGCGCGCAAGGCGCGCATCGCGCCGATCGTCGTCATGTTGTTGCCGGCGATGAACGCGGTCGGCGGATCGGGCAGCGACAGCAAGGCGAGCGCGCCGGCGGCGGCGGCGTCGGTCGTCGCGGCGCCGGCGACCAGATAGCGCGCGTCGAACGGCGCCCCGCAACGTCGCAGGCTGTCGCGGTAGCCGAGAATGCGTTCGAGCGTCGTTTCGAAACCCGGATGGCCGCCGATGTAGGCGATGCGCCGATGGCCCAGGCCGGCGACATGATCGACCAAGGCGCGCATCGCTTCCCGGTTGTTGACGCCGACCTGATCGAACGACGGATCCGGCGTGCGGTCGACCAGCACGCACGGCACGCCGGCGTCGCGCAGATAGGCGAGCGCGCGCCGCTCGGGATCGGCGCTCGGCGCCAGGATGACGCCGTCGACGCGGCGCTGGTGCAGCGCGGCGACGACCGCGAGCTCGCGTTCGGGCTCATCCTGGGTGTCGGCCAGGAACACCATCATGCCGAGGCGGGCGCACTCCCTCTCAATCGCGCAGATGATGTCGCTGAAATAGGTGTTGACGATCGCCGACATGGCGATGCCGATGGTCTGAGTCGTGGCGGTCTTGAGCGCTCGCGCCAGCCCATTGGGGCGGTAGCCGACGGCGTCGATCGCCGCCTGCACGGCGCCAGCGGTCGCGGGAGCGACCCGGCGGGTGCCGTTGACGACGTGGGAGACCGTCGAGACGGACACCCCCGCCTTCCGCGCCACATCGACGATGCTCGTCACGCCGCCGCCCTCCCGCCTCGCGCGCCCACGGTCCCGCCAACGCCCGAATCACGACGACGCAGGCGAAGCTAACATAGAGAAACGTTTGCGCAATCGTTTCGGCAGACCAGACGAAGAACTTGTCAAGACTTTCAAGGCGGCGGGCCGCGCGGGGCCGGAACGCCAGTCGACGTCACAACCGATTCACTGACTTTACGTTTGCCGGTTCGCTGGAAAGATTTGATTATCGCCTCCGCTGCGACTCCGCGTCGCACGTGAAATCGCAGACCGCGGACGCCGGCTCGCCGCCGTTCCGCGACGTCGTCGCTCGGGCGCAAAGCGTCGGCCGGCGGCCGCCGCGACGCGCCGCTGGCGGCGGTCGGCTTCGGCTCTGTCGCGCGGATGAGCTGCGGCTTCGCCCGGGTCTTCTCCGGACGCGGCGCGCGCCTCGACGCCGACGCGCTGACGGCGACCGTTATGACCGCCAATGTCTTCTTCGTCAGCATGGCCAACAAGCGCAAGTCGGTCGCGGCGCTGATCGCCGGCCGCGCGCCCCAACCCGCCTGGCAGGGGGTCGGCGTCGCGCCGAAGGGGGCGCTGCTCGACACGCCCGAGCGCATCGCCGCCTTCGCCGCGGCGATCCGCCTGCGGGCGGCGATGACCCACGCGACGCCGCCCAACAACTTGACCGAGATGACGACGGAGGAGCGCGCGACGCTCGCGCGCTGGCTTGACGGAGGCGCCCTTGCGCAGAAGTGAGGCGGGGCGGGCGGTCGCCGCGCGCAGGCGCAGGGAAGCGAAGCGCGCGCCGCGCACGCGACGGATGGGCGCGGAGCGGGGTCGCGACGGCCTACGCCTCCAACGCTGGCCAGGCGAGGTCGGCCGGGGCGATGACGCGCGGGGCCGCCGGCCAGCTTATCTTCAGCGCGGGATCGTCGTACCTCACGCCGCGCGCATGGCCGGGCGCGTAGGGACGGTCGATTTGGTAGAGCACGTCGGTTGCGTCTTCCAGCGTCAGGAAGCCGTGCGCGCAGCCAGCCGGGATGAGCAGCGCTTCGCCGCGTTCGGCGCTCAAATTCGCCGCGATCCAGCGCTTGTACGTCGAGCCGCCGCTGCGCAAGTCGACGACGACGTCGTAGACGCTTCCGCGCACGACGCGCACCAACTTGCCTTCGGCGTGCGGCGGCGCCTGGAAGTGCAGGCCCCGCAAGGTGAAGGCGGTGTGGTTGCGCGACAGGCTCGTCTGCGCGGGCGTGAAGGGGAATCCGGCGGCGGCGAATTCTTCGGAGCAGTGCAGGCGGGCGAAAAAACCGCGTGAATCGGCCGCCGGCTGCAGAGAGATCCGCGCGACGCCCGGCAATTCGGTCGGCGCGAACTTCATGGCGCGAGCACTCGGACTCGCGGTAGAGCGACGACGAAACGGCCGCCCCAACCGCCGATCGCCGCCATCTCAGCGCGGATTTCGTCGATGAGGTTCCACGGCAGCACGACGAGATAGTCGGGTCGAACCTCGACGATCCTTTCCGGCGCGAGAATTGGAACGTGGCTGCCCGGCAAGAGCTTGCCTTGCTTGGCGGGGCTGCGGTCGAAGACGCAGACGATATCGGCGGCGCCGACGCCGCACACGTTGAGGAACGTGGCGCCCTTCGCCGCCGCGCCGTAAGCGGCGACGCGCTTGCCCTCCGCGCGCGCCGCGCCGAGGAAGTCGAGGAAGCCGCGCTTCACCGCCTCCACCCGCGGCGCGAAGCCGCAATAGGCGTCGAGCGTGGCGAGGCCGGCCGCGCGTTCGCGCTCGCGCAAGTCGGCGAGTCGCCCGCTCTCGCGATGCGCGGCCTCGGCGCGGCAGGCATAGAGCCGCAACGAGCCGCCATGGGTGACGAGTTCTTCGACGTCGAAAGCGCGCAGGCCCGTCGCGGCGAAGACCCGCTCCACCGCCGTCAGCGACAGATAAGAGAAGTGCTCGTGGTAGATGGTGTCGAATTGGGTCTCGCGGATGAGGTTGAGCAGATGCGGGAACTCGAAGGTGGCGACGCCCTGCGGCGCGAGAAGGATGGGGAAGCCGGCGACGAAGTCGCGGATATCCGGCGCGTGGGCGAGCACGTTGTTGGCGGCGGTCAGGTCGGCGCGCAAGCCGCGCCGCGCCAACCCCTCGGCGGTCGCGCGGCCGAAGAACGCGACTTCCGTCGGCACGCCCTTGGCGAGCGCGGCCTTGGCGACGTTCGCCGCCGGTTCGACGCCGAGAACCGGAATCCCTGCGGCGACGAAATGCTGCAGCAGGTAGCCGTCGTTGGAGGCGATCTCGACGACCAGCGACGACGGGCCGAGCCGGAAGCGTTCGATCATCGCCTGCGCGTAGCGGCGCGCGTGCTCGACCCAGGAGGCCGAGGTCGACGAGAAATAGGCGTAGTCGGAGAAGATCGCGTCGGGGCGGACGGGGTCGTCGACCTGGACGAGAAAGCATTCGCCGCACACCCGCGCGTGCAGGGGATAGCGCCGCTCCCGCCCCGCCGCGACGTCCTCGGTCGTGAGGTAGCTGTTGGCGAGCGGCGTCTCGCCGAGGTCGACGAAGGTCGTCGTCAGCGGCGCGCCGCAGAAGCGGCAGAGGTGCGGGGCGGTGGTCACACGAAGCTCTCTAACGGCGGCGTCAGCGCGCCATAAGCGTCGATCTGAGCGAGGGTGACGGCGCGCGGATTCTCGCCGAGGCGGACGCGGCGGTGCCAGTCGGCGGTCCACGCGATCGCCGCCGCGCTGTCGAGACGGTTGCGCCAGCCGAGCTCGGCCCGCGCGCGCGAGGCGTCGACCGCCAGCGTGCGCATCTCGACCGCGCCGGGCGCCGTCTCGACGTCGAATTCCGGCTCGGCGCCGAGCGCCCTCAGCATCGTCCGCGTCAGCTCGGCGACGGTGACGAGGTTGACGGGATCGGGGCCGAAATTGAGCGCGCGCGCGCCGATGCGGTCGAGCTTCTCGACGAACAGGAAATAGCCGGCGAGGCAGTCGAGCGCGTGTTGCCAGGGCCGCGTCGCTCCGGGCATGCGCAGCCGCGGCCGGCGGCCGGCGCTCCAGGCGCGCACGACGTCGGGGACGATGCGGTCTTCGCCCCAATCGCCGCCGCCGATCACGTTGCCGCCCCGCGCGGTCGCCAGCAGGACGCCGCGCGGCGCGAAGTAAGTCTCGGCGTAAGCGCGCGCGATCAACTCGGTCGCGGCCTTGGAGGCGGAGTAGGGATCGCGGCCGCCGAGCGGGTCGTCCTCCGCAAAGGGCGCGCCGCGCTCGCGGTTGTCGTAGACCTTGTCTGAGGTGACGACGAGAATGCGCTCGAGACGACGGACGCCGCGCAGCGCCTCGAGCAGATTCGCGGTCCCCATCGCGTTGACCGCGAACGTCTCGATCGGCGCGGCGACGGCGCGGCGCACGATCGGCTGGGCGGCGAGATGCAGGACGATTTCGGGGTCAGCGGCCTCGACCGCGGCCGTCACCGCGTCGCGATCGCGCAGGTCGCCGAGGCGCGAGTCGAGGTCCTGCGCGACGCCGGCGCGGTCGTAAAGCGCCGGCGCGGAATCGGGCGCGAGCGCGAGGCCGGTCGTGCGCGCGCCGAGCCGCTTCAGCCACAGCGCCGTCCAGCTCCCCTTGAAGCCGGTGTGGCCGGTGAGCAGGACGCGGCGGCCGCGCCAGAAGTCGGGGCTGGGGAGCGGCGCGCTCACGCCCAGGTCTTCCACGGCGCCCGTCCCGAGGCCCAATGCTCCTCCAGGAGGTTCTTGTCGCGCATGGTGTCCATCGGCTGCCAGAAGCCGTTGTGGCGATAGGCCATCAATTCGCCCTGCGCGGCGAGCCTCTCCAGCGGCTCGCTCTCCCAGGACGTCTGGTCGCCTTCGATCAGGTCGACGACCGACGGATCGAGAACGAAGAAGCCGCCGTTGATGAAGCCCTGGTCGCCCGGCGGCTTCTCGACGAAGCGCTCGACGCGGTCGCCGTCGAGCGAGAGCGCGCCGTAGCGGCCGGGCGGGATCACTGCGGTCAGCGTCGCCTTGCGTCCGTGGCTGCGGTGGAAGGCGATCTCGGCGGAGATGTCGACGTCGGCGACGCCGTCGCCGTAGGTGAAACAGAACGGTTCGCCCGGATCGAGGTAGCGCGCCACCCGCTTCAGCCGGCCGCCGGTGAGCGTCGCCTCGCCGGTGTCGATCAGCGTCACCCGCCACGGCTCGGCGTGGCTGTCGTGAAAGATGGCGCGATTGGCGCGCGCGTCGATCGTCACGTCGGAGGCGTGAAGGAAGTAGTTGGAGAAGTACTCCTTGATCATGTAGCCCTTGTAGCCGAGGCAGACGATGAACTCCTCGACGCCGTGGCGGGCGTAGATCTTCATCACGTGCCAGAGGATCGGCATGCCGCCGATCTCGACCATCGGCTTGGGTCTGAGGTGAGATTCCTCGGAGATGCGAGTGCCGAAGCCGCCCGCGAGGATGACCGCTTTCATGGCGCCACCGCCGCATACTTGGTTGCTGGCGGCGGCTTAGCAAGTTAAGCCTGCCTTAGGAAGGGAACCGGAGTGCGGTTCCGTTCATAAGGGTTCGGTTGTGGCGCGCTTGCGCAAACCGTCGTGCCGCTCGCGGTGGGAACGGAACCGAATCGGCGAGTTGGGCTTTTTGCTCGGAACCTCGTGCCGTAGGCAACGAATGGGTTGCCGTTTCTGACGACGTGCATAATGGTTTGTCGGAGTATACCTAGGGTTGCGAGGGGTTGATGCTAAGTAGTTAACCGCTCTTGTGGTGTCATATAAAATGGCGGGAAGGAATTGAAAGTTGGGCATCATTGGAGGCATCAGAAAAGTGACAAGACCTCTTCGTCGCCGTTTTTTTCCGGTCGACGAGGGGAAACGTCGTGCTCGACAGGCTATCTTGCGGTCGATGTCGTTCAGCTATTGGGCTATGTTTCGGAGGCGAGGCATTAGATTGCCATTAGTATTTTTTTTCGAATGTCACTTATACGACATTACACACAAGACCGATACTCATAAAACTATTGTCCAGGCTAAATACGATTACCGGCCAGACAATTTTGAGCATGGTACCTGGTACATGAGTTCTTGGACGAGTGAAACATTGAATTCATTCAATATTGTTAGGAAGCATCTGGGCAGCGCTTTTCACGAATACACATTTGTAGATGTTGGTTGCGGTAAGGGGAAAGTAATACTCGTTTGGAAGGAAGAGCTGCAGAAGGCGCACATCGACGCAAAAGTTGTTGGACTCGACTATTATGAACCTTTAGTTAAGATTGCTAGGAACAATTATCGGCACGTATTTGGCGACGGCGGATGTTTTCACGAAGTAGACGCAGCGCTATGTGAGTACAAGCAGTTCGGGGATAGATTAATCTTATATTTGTATAACCCGTTTGGCAAGGCAATTATTAAAACAATGCTAGCCAAATTGGTGAACATTCCGACCGTGATTATATATAATTATCCGTTGCATTGTCAGATAATGATAGATGGTGGGTTTAAAGTCGTATATGAAAAGACCGGCTGGATTCAAAATGCCTGTACGATGATATTGACTAATCACGTCGAACGCGATTAAGGTTTACAATCAAGTAGTTGCGATTTGAAGCGCGATTTCTTGTACCTCATAGCTGACGATATTTGGACGCTTCCTTGACGCCCCGGCGACATTCCCCGGAAGCGCCGCGAGGAAGATCAGTACTGCTGTACGTGCATGGCGCAAGGGGCGCATGTCCTCACCAATTACGACGCTCCCGAATTCGATGACGCTGCGGTCGCGCGCATAAAAAGCGCTATCCCGAGATCGACCTGAAACGCTTTGTCGTGCCTAAGAGGACTGCCTTTCAGCGCGTGTGGCGTCGCGCTGCGCCGGCAGATCCGCTTAGCGAATTGAGTCGCTGGGCTTTCATCCGGCTATCGGTGCCGCACTCTATCCCCGATCGACGCTCTGTTCTACGCGTATCGCGGACGCTCGTAAGCTTAAGAAACGCACAGCGGCAAGCCATTCGCGCGGCGCACGTTGGGAATGACGTTCACGCCACTCGTACAAACACATAATCTATATCGAAATAGCCAGCTTACGCCGCTTTTGTTAAGAGTCGTTTTGCGCTCAATTGCAGGACGTCAAACAAGAAGGCGATCTTGCCAGCCATAGTCATCCGTCGCCCGACCCGCGGTACATAGATCTTTCTGCGATAGACGGAAACCGTTTTTCTTTCTTCGGCCGTGGCGCCCAGGTCGAACTTGTATTTCGCCTCTATGGCAAGGAAATTGATCTGTCTCACGCCACGATTTGCCAGTCGTTGAATTGCCAAGAACAGGGATAGAATGCCGGGACTATATTTATCGAATTTTTCGACGTGAGTCACCGCTATCAAATACGCGATGTCGTCGTATATTACCCAAAGGCTCCGCGCACAAACTTCTGTCCCATCGGTTAGCAAGAACGCAATACCATTAGTACGGGAGAACGACCTAACTTGACGTATGTAGAGTGCAGTATACTGTGATTGTAATTGCTTCTTGACCATGCGGAGCGAACTAAGCGCGAAGATGTGATTAAACGTCGCATCGTCTATATCAGTATTCGTCAGTATCGCAAGTCGGCCTTCTGGAAAGTCCTTCTTGAAACGTCGTTCGTAATAGTGAAGGCGTCGCCGATGCCGCAGCGTGAGCGACTGGACGTACTCGTCTGCAGATCCATGTAGGCGCATCAAATAATTAGAATAGTTATCTCTTACCGTATACGAGAATGGGAAGAGTGAAGATACGTTGACGTCGACCAGGGATTGAAATTCAACGCTCGTGACGCCAATAAAGCGGTTGAATAACTCGCGGGACGCCAACGCCAGATCATCGGCGCTAATTTTACATGAGTGCGAATAGACGACGATTCGGTTTCGACGCCGCGAGAAAATGACTAAAAGTATCGGTGGCTCCGACGGCGACGCCGTTGAGTTTTGCAATTCAATACACATCAGTTTCGCAACGGGGAAGATCGTCTGAAGCCATGGCCTTGAACCATGGAAGGAACGGCGCGGCGCCTGATCTCCCTTGTCCAAAAGCGCCTCCCGGCCTTCCAGGGGGAAAATCGTGACGCTACGAGGCGACGCCGAGCCGCACGACGGAGAGTCAGCCATGGCGAAAACCTGGGTTGCTGGTCATGACGAGCCGGGAGCGCGACGCCGGCGTGCGGAGAACTCCCGGCGGCGACGGTTGGCCACGCAACCGAGCGGTTGGCTTGAGATCGAACTATATTCCAACGTTAAGATGACGCGCGACACGGAGCAACCCGGCGGCGGGCGCGATTGCGGCAGCGGCAACTGAGATTCTCCAGATAGAGGCCTCGGTCAGGCTGAGATCGCCGCGGCAACGGGTCATTGATTTCGGTCATCGTCCCGTTCTTGATCGAGCGCGCGCCGCATGGCGGCGGCGCGGATGCGGGCGCGGCCGAACAGCGCCGCGTACTCGAAACCGAAGAAGTCCGAAATTCGCTTGCGCAGCGCTAACTGGCCTTCCTCGTCCATCGCGCTTGGCCCCTCGCCTCGTGCGCTTGAGCGCGAACTTCGCGCAAGCGCGCGCCTCGCTCCGGCAATCCGCGCCGCCGACCAATCATTTGCGCACGGTGACCTATCGGGTTATAGCGGCGGATGAAAGGGCGGCCGTTTGGGGGCGGTGCGGACAGGCGACCGCGCGGCGAAGGCCGCACGAGACGAGCGTGCGGCGCGGCCAGACGAACAAGGATGGCGTTGTGGTTCCGATCACGATCGGCGTTCCCACCTATAACGGCGGCGACCTCCTCGACGAAAGCCTCGCCTGCCTGGCGAGGCAGACGTTCCGCGATTTCAAGGTGCTGATCTTCGACAACGCCTCGACGGACGCCACCGCCGAGATCGCCGAAGGCTGGGCGGCGCGCGACGCGCGGTTTCGCTATGTGCGACAACCAACAAATGTCGGCGGAAACGCCAATTATCGCGGCGCGCTGCTCGCCGCCGACAGCCCGTGGTTCATGTGGCGCGCCGACGACGATCTGAGCGCCGACGATTACGTCGAAACGCTCTACCGACTGGCGACGACTTCGCCGGGCTGCAAGCTGGCGGTTTCGACCATCCTCTCGCAGGACCTCGATGGCGGGCGACGACGGCTGACGCCCCCGCCCGACGGCGCCGACCCCACAACGGTCGCCGGGCGAGTGCGCATGCTGCTCGGCTGTCACCCGAGCTGGTTCTATGGCTTGTGGGACCGCGAAACGCTGGTGAAAGCATACCTTCCGGTTTGCGCGAACTTTCCCTTCGCCTTCGCCGCCGACCATTTGGCGCTCTACGGGCCGATCATCGACGGCGTCGTCAGGGCGACGACGCAAACCACATTCATTCAGCGCACGCGCCGCACCGCTGCGACGCCGCGCCGCCAGACGCGCACGCCGTTTTCGCTGATGGTGGAGACGCGCCGTGCCTTCCGCGGCGAATTGCGCCGCATGCGCTCGGAGCGGCAATTATCCGCGCCGTTGCGAGCCGCGCTTTTCGCCAGCGAGCCGCTTTATCTGCGCCACACCCTGCCCACGCTGCTGAAGATGGCGCGCACGGGATTGCGTGAGCTACTGGGGATTGCGGGGCCGCGCGGGGTGGGCCGCCACTTCGACCGGCATAGCTGAGCCTCGCGCCGCGAGGTCGGGACTAGGCAAGCGGCGGATTCGATCCTATTGCGTGGCCGACGCTGGCGGCTGGATCCCCCGGGATGAACCCGATGCCTATGAAACCGACGACGCCAAATTCCAGCGCCCTCGCATGATCGCCGCGCGCGAACGCATTCCCGTCGCGGCGCCGTCGATCACCGAGCGCGAGGTCGAACTCGCCGCCGAGGCGGCGCGCACCGCCTGGCGTCAGAACCATTACGCTTACAACGCCCGCTTCGAGCGCATGCTGGCGGACTATGTCGGGGTCGCGCACGCCGTCAGCGTTCCCCATTGCACCGCGGCGCTCCACCTCGCCCTCGCCGCGCTCGGCGTCGGCCCCGGCGACGAGGTCATCGCGCCCGACGCGACCTGGATCGCCTCGGTCGCGCCGATCGTCTACGTCGGCGCCGAGCCGGTGCTGGTCGACATTCTGCCCGACACTTGGTGCATCGACCCGCAAGCCGTCGAGGCGGCGATCGGGCCGCGCACAAAAGCGATCGTCGGCGTCGATCTCTATGGCTCGACCTGCGATTGGGATCGGCTTCGGGCGATCGCCGACCGCCACGGCCTGGCGCTGATCGAGGACGCGGCGGAGGCGCTCGGCTCCGCGCGTCGCGGCCGCAAGGCGGGCGCGATGGGCGACGTCTCGGCGTTCAGCTTCCACGGCTCCAAGACGGTCGTCACCGGCGAAGGCGGCATGCTGGCCACCGACGACGCCGCGCTTTTCCAGCGCGTGCTGTTCCTGCGCGACCACGGCCGCAACCCCGGCGACCGCTTCTTCCTCAATTCTGAGATCGCCTTCAAGTACAAGATGAGCGCCGTGCAGGCGGCGCTCGGCGTCGCGCAGATGGAGCGCATCGACGCGCTAATCGCCTACAAACGGGCGATCTTCGCCTGGTACCGCGACCGGCTCGCCGGCCTGAACGGGGTGACGCTCAACGCCGAGCCGCCGGATACGATCAACAGCTACTGGATGGTGACGGCGATCCTCGATCCGAGCGTCGGCCTCGACAAATTCGCCGTGATGGCCGAGTTCGACAGGCGCAACATCGACTCGCGTCCATTCTTTTCGCGATTGTCGACGTTGCCGGCCTTCGCCGATCGCCCTAAGGCGAAGCGTTTCGTGACGCCGACGGACCGAGGCGCTCGCATCGCCGATTTCGGCGTCAACCTGCCCTCGGGTTACAACATGACCGAGGGTCTCGTCGAGATCGTC
>Ga0326728_10017168_pt1 | contig 14567 bp, 8 predicted proteins | sample MB3enrmetagenome_FD_207602 | JGI IMG/M metagenome (GOLD analysis project Ga0326728, IMG submission 207602) | Lab enriched peat soil microbial communities from McLean, Ithaca, NY, United States - MB31MN | ecosystem: Environmental > Terrestrial > Soil > Wetlands > Peat | place: USA: New York...
GGCCCCGCAGGTAGAAGCGCGCGCAGGCGTAGCCTCCCACGAGCGTAACCGCCATCAGGAACCAGTTCGGCGAGTGCGCCAGCGAAAACAGCGCCGCCGCAACTCCCGGGGCGAAGCCGCGGCCGCCCCCGAATTGCTCCAGCCGGTTCACCAGGTAACCGTTGAGCAGGTACTGCTGGACCAGGCCCCACAGGATGTACAAGCCAACTCCCGTTACCGTTTCCCAAGCCGTGGTGGGCCGGAGCGTGCCGGCGAGCGCCCCGATTCCGAGCCAGAACAGGCTCAGCGCCACCGCCGTCGAGAACACCGCCGGGAACGCCGCGCGGAAGCCGCTCCATCCGAACCCCAGACGGCCCGGGCCTTCGTGGCGCGCAACGTGAGTCGCGGCGATCAGTGCCAGCAGCGCAATCCAGGTCCAGGGGCAGCGGGCCATCGCCCACCAGATGTAGCCCATGATCAGCAGGAACACGCCCAGGGCTTCGGCCAGCGGAGCCCAGTGCCGAGGCTGTTTTTCGCCGTCCATGGGCCGTCAGAGGAAGAACGTGTGCCGGAGGCTGTTCACCAGGGCGTGCAGTGCGGCCGAGGAGAGCAGGCTCGAGGACTTCCAGAACACTCGCCCGTAGATCAGTCCCGCGATGCTCGCCAGGATCATGTACCGCCAGTTGGGCAGCGGGCCGGGCGGATTGTTCAAATGGGCGGCGCCGAAAATCAACGCCGCCGCGAGCAGCGATTTGTAGCTGGACCCGAACTTCTGCATCAGCCAGTTCTGAAGCAGGCCGCGGAACAGCAGTTCCTCCGGGATCGCCACTCCCACGAGCGTCTTCAGGAACAGCAGCCCGAAGGCGCCGGCGCGGAACGGGGCGGGCATCCGGAACGGGCCCAGAAAACCGAGCGCCAGGCCGAGCGCTATCAGCACCGGAGCGGCCGTTGCGAAGCCGATCGACGGATACGCGAAGTCGGTTGCCTGGCGCGGCGCCTGGTATTTCATGCCCTGGTAGTCGCGGAACACCAGGAACAGAAACAGGGCCAGCGCGACCGCCGTTCCGCGGGCGGTAATATTGGCCATGCCCCAGGCGGACTGCGGAAGGAGTTGCTTGCCCAGGGTGAACTCTACCGGCAGCCACAGCGCGAAGATGGCCACCAAATCCAGCCAGGGCCGCGCGCGGTAGACGAGCGCCGCCGGCACGAAGGTGTAGGCCGCCACGAGCAGCAGGAAGGGGAGACTCCGAGCGCCGCTAGCAGCGAGCACCACCGCGAACAGCGCGGTCAGCGCCGCCGGGACCAGGAAGATGCGGCGCGGTCCCCCGCGGAACCACCGCCCCAGGCCGGCCCGCACCGCCGGCACGAACATTCCCAGCAGGATCGCCAGGAAAAAGACAGTTACCGCGGTCTGCATAGGCTAATTGATCCGGACGGTCTTGATGTTGACGAACTCGCGGATGCCCGGGACGCCCAGCTCCCGGCCATAGCCCGAATGCTTCACCCCTCCGAAGGGCAGCCGCGCATCCGAGACCACCATGCCGTTGACAAAGACCATTCCAGCTTCGATTTCGTCGATGAACCGCTCGCGCTCCGCGCTATCGTTGGTCCACACGCTGGCCCCCAGACCGAACCGGGTGGCGTTGGCGAGGCGGATGGCATCCGCCGCGTCGCGCACGCGGAAGAGCGCCGCCACGGGGCCGAATATCTCTTCCGAGTAGGCCGGGGCGGACTCGGGGATGTCCGCCAGCACCGTGGGGGCGTAGTAGCAGCCCGGACCGTACAGGCGCCGGCCGCCCGTGAGGATGCGCGCGCCCGCCGCCACCGACCGGCGTACCTGGTCGTCCAGCGTCGCCAGTATCTCCGCCGAGGCCAGCGGCCCCAGTTCGGTGGCTTCGTCCATCGGATCGCCAACCCTGACGGCTTTCATCGCCGCCACAAACCGGCGCTCGAACTCCTCCGCGACCGACTCGGCCACCAGAAAGCGCTTGGCGGCGATGCAGGACTGGCCGTTGTTGACCAGGCGCGCCTGGACGGCGCCGGCCACCGCCGCGGACAGATCGGCGCTGGGCATCACGATGAAGGGATCGCTGCCGCCCAACTCCAGCACCGTCTTCTTGATCGCCCGGCCCGCGACGGCCGCCACCTGGCTGCCGGCCGCCTCGCTGCCGGTCAGCGTGGCCGCGGCGATCCTCGCGTCCTCCAGCACGCGCGAAACTTGGGCCGAACCGATGAGCAGCGTCTGGAACGCTCCCTCCGGGAAGCCCGCCTGCCGGAAGATCTCGTGGATGGCCAGGGCGCATTGCGGCACGTTGGAGGCATGCTTCAGCAGCCCCACGTTGCCGGCCATCAGGGCCGGCGCGGCGAAACGGAAGACCTGCCAGAACGGGAAGTTCCAGGGCATGATGGCCAGCACCGGCCCGATCGGTTGGTAGCGGATGTAGCTGCGGCCGGCGCCGGTCTCCACCGGCTCGTCGGCCAGCAGCCGCTCGGCGTTGGCGGCGTAGTAGCGGCAGGCCGCGGCGCACTTCGCCGCTTCCTGGCGGGCTGCCTTAACCGGTTTGCCCATCTCGGAGGTCATCAGGCGCCCGAATTGGTCCTGCCCGGCTTCCAGGATCTCCGCGGCCTGCTTCATTCGCCGGGCACGCTCGGCGAAGGGCATACTCCGGTACTCGGGAAACGTGCCGGCGGCGCGGCGCAGCCGGGCCTCGATTCCCGCTTCGTCCAGCGGGTCGAAGCTCCCAAGCGTCTGGCCGGTGGTGGGATTCACGCTGAAGATGGGCATCACTACCATTCTAGGGGCAAATCCCGGTGTTTCTAAGGCATCTATCCCGAGTCGAAAAGGAGTCCCCTGGTAGGTCCGAATCCGCCCCCATGTTACACTCGCCCACGAAGGGGAAAACTACCAGTGCCAACCGATCAAGCTGGGCGCCACGATGCGCCGCCCTCACAGCAATCCGGACTGACCGTGCTCTCAGTGAGCGGGCGCGAAGAAGACCACATCACCCTGGGACATATCTTCAGCCATTCCAATTGGCAATTGCATTCCGTCCACAACCTCGGCGACGCCTGCGAGGCCCTGCGCCGCGAGAGGGTCGCCGTGGCCATATGCGAGCAGGACCTCCCCGACGGGAACTGGAAACACCTGCTCGCCGAACTCATCCGGTGCGAGCTGCCGCCGGTTCTGGTGGTGACTTCTCGCAGCGCGGACGATTGTCTGTGGGCCGAAGTGCTCAACCTGGGTGGCTGCGACGTGCTGGCCAAGCCGTTCGATGCCAAGGAGGTCGTTTGGGCGGTAAGCATGGCCTGGAACGACTGGAAGATCCGTTCCCGGCAGATGCAGCCCGCGCAGTCCGTGCTGGTTTGACCCGGCGGGCGCTCGCCGCGCCGCGTTTGACCCTGGGGTCCCGCTCCCCTATACTGAATGATGAACTGCGGGTGTGTCTTCGCGGTTCCGAAGCGGCTGGCATGACTATTCTGTTGACGATTGTCCACATTTTCGTGTGTTTTTTCCTGGTTATCGTGGTGCTGCTCCAAAGCGGCAAGGCGGCCGACTTGGCCGGCGCCTTCGGCGGCATGGGTTCGCAAACCGCCTTTGGCCCGCGGGGATCGGCCACCATCCTCTCGAAAGCGACCACCATCGCCGCGGGGCTGTTCATGGTGACCTCGCTCACGTTGGCGATCTTTGCCACGCGGCATTCGGGCACGGAGAAATCGGTCTTCGACAAGCAGCACGGCAATGTGACGCAATCGGCGCCCATGCCGGCGCCGACGGGGCCGCGCAGGCAGCAGGCCCTGCCGGTTCAGGGTGCGCCGACTCCACTGGGGCCGCCTGCGATGACCGTGACGCCCCAGGGCGGCGGACCAACCCAGACCATTCCGTTGACCCTACCGCCACCGCCGTCCCAGACCAAGCCGCCGGCAGCGGCGCAGCAACCAGCCACAGCACCCAAGAAGTAACGGTGAGGAAATGCGGAGGTCGCGGAATTGGCAGACGCACGAGCTTGAGGTGGCATAGAAGACTGCTCTTTGAAGTCCTGATCGGTACGCGGTCGTGGCGGAATTGGCAGACGCACTAGCTTGAGGTGCTAGCGGGAGCAATCCCGTGGAGGTTCAAGTCCTCTCGACCGCACCACTTTCTCATTTACGGCTGAGAAGCTTCACTCCAAGGCGGCTGGCGGACCCTGCGTGGGAGCGAACGCTTCAACGGCATGAGCGCTTGAACCGCTCGCGCCGGTCTGCGACTGGCGCTGCGCAACGCATGTCGTCGTGGCGGAGTTTGCGACTGGGCTGGAATCCCTGGGAAGACCCGCGCCTATGCGGGTGGGCGGGGTCTGGACCGGCCTGGGAACGATCCAGCAACGAAAGGCCGGACTCTTCAGGAGTAGAATATACGTTCAGAAGCCATGCAACGCATCGGTCCGTATGAGGTCCACGAGGAGATCGGACGCGGCGGCATGGGCGTGGTCTATCGAGGCGTCGACCCCCACATCGGCCGGCCGGTAGCGGTTAAGATCATCCGCCTGGGAGACATCAGCGATGCCGAGGAGCAGGAGCAACTCCGGGGCCGTCTCTTCCGGGAGGCGCGCGCCGCGGGCATTCTGAAGCACAGCGGGATCGTCACCATCTACTACGTCGGCGAGGAGCGGGGTGTGGCGTTCATCGCCATGGAGTACGTCAAAGGCCCCACGCTCGAGAAACTGCTGCTGGCCGATACCCCTTTGGACAAGAACCGAATCCGGCAGATCCTTTGGGAAACTGCCGCCGCCCTGGACTACGCGCACAGGAAAGGCATCGTGCACCGCGACGTCAAGCCAGCCAACATCATGCTGGAAGACGAAGAAACGGTGAAGATCTGCGACTTTGGCATCGCCAAGGGATTCACCGGCCTGGCTTCGATGACGCAGGCGGGTATGGCGGTCGGCACGCCACACTACATGCCGCCGGAGCAGATACAGGGCCAGGCGGTGGACGCCCACGCGGACCAGTACGCGCTGGCGGTGATTGCCTTCCAGATGCTGACGGGACAGCGCCCGTTTCAGGCGGACTCTATCCAGACCCTGTTCTACCGGATCATGGCGGAGCCTCCGGAGAAGGCGCACAAGCTGAATCCGACCTTACCGGCGGCGGTTTCCGAGGTGTTCGACAAAGCGCTGGCCAAGGAACCCGGCAACCGATATGCAACTTGCCGGGAGTTAGTGACGACGTTGGTGAACACTTGCGACAGTCGTCCGGATTGGATTCCGCTGGCTCGCAAGGGGCTCGCCGGCTCGGGCGCGACGCCGGGCCGAGTTTCGAGGGCCAGACCGCAAGCGGCCGCGCCGGAAGCGCCGCCTGCGCCTCCCCCCGCGGTTGTACCAGCGCCTCCAGCGCCGATATCCACGCCGCCGCGGCGCGCCCAAGATCGCTGCAGAAACTGCGGCGCAGCGGTGCAGCCGGGAGTCGAACTCTGCCACTCCTGCGCCAGTTCCGCCGCCACCGCTCCGCCGCTGTCCGGGCCGCAGGAGCTGCACGCGAAGGAGCCGCCGGCGCCCGGCTCGGCTAAGCCGGGAGCCGCCGAAGTCCACGGGCCAACGGCCACCGACCAGGGCGACGCGAAGGAAGTAAGTTTCACGGAAGCGTTCGCGGATCTCCTGAGAGCGGAAGCGCCTGCACCCGCCCCGGTTTCGCCGGAACATGCAGCGGCCGGCATCGACGAACCCCCGCGTGAAGTTGCGGGCAATCCGGATTTGATGGCGCTTCGCCGGCATGCGACGGAACTGGCGGCCGCTCGGAAGCGAGCCGAGGAGGTGCGGAATCTGAGAGCCGCGGCCGGCGCTTCGATGGAGCGCGGAGAATACGACCCTGCGATTCGCGCACTTGAAGCGGGGATTGCGCTCTTCGGGGACGACCGCGAGCTTACCGATTTACTTCAATCCGCTAAAGAGGGAAAGGCGGCGCAAGAACGGGAAAGAGCCGTATCCCGGGTGGCCGAAGAGAGTCAACGGCTTCGCCGTCAGGGGAAGCTCGAGGACGCATTGCGCGTTATCGAGCAAGCTATCCAACGATGGGGAAACGATCCGTCGCTGGCGCAGTTGCTGAAAGGGATTACGGATGAGCGGCACGAGAACGATCGGCGGCAGAGAATTCGCGACGCGTCGCGGAGGGCCGGCGCTCTGATCGATCGAAAGGAGGCCGATGCCGCCCTGGTAATCTTGCGTCAGTCGATCGAACGGGACGGCCAAGATTCCGAACTCCAAGGGCTTCTGGACGCCGCGGAATCGCAGGTTCGGGATCGCGCTCGTTCGGTTCGACTCGACGCGCTTCGCGAAGAACTGCAGAAGCTGAGCCGCGAGAAGCGCTGGGAGGAAGGGCGGCGCCGCGCGGATGAAGGGTTGGCGGAGTTTCCAAACGAGCCATCGCTTCTTTCGGAACGCGCGTCGATGCTGGCCGCTATCGCAAGCGAGAACCGCGAACAGGCGATCGTCAAGGCGCTGGGCGGGATTCAGTCTTTGCAACGCGCGAGTCGCTTGCCGGAAGCCATGGAGCTGCTGGACAAGAGCCTCGCCGACCATGGAACAGATGCGAGACTTCTGGAGGCTCGAGAGCGTCTCTCCGAGAGCCTGGCCGAAAGTCAGCGTGCGGAGTACCTTGCGAACCTCCATAAAGAATGCCGCCTGCTATCGAGGCAAGGCCGCTTCGACGACGCACTCAGGCTTCTGGAAGGCTGCCAGGTCCGGTATCCGAACCGCCCGGAAGTCTCGGAGTTGCTGGCCGAAGTGGAGTCCGGTCGGAAGGCCCAGGAGCGAAAACAATCCATAGACGCGGCCCTTGCGCGGGCGTCGGAGCTGGCACAGAAGGGCGACCCCGAAGCCTGCCTGAGCGTTCTCGAGGACGGCCTAAGGTCATATCCGGACTCTCGCGAATTGGCGGCGGCATGCGCAGGGGCCAGAGTGCGACGGGACGAGGCGGATCGTCAACGCGAGACCAAGCAGCTCACGGAACTGATCGAGCGGGCCATCGGGGAAGGAGATTGGAATCGGGCGATCAGCCGCAGCTCCGCCGGTCTGGAGAGATTCCCGGAAGACGCATCCCTGGTTCGGCTCAAGCGCGCCGCCGAGGAGGGCAAGCACCGGTCCGAAATCGCGGAGGTTGAGAGTTCGGCTCTCAAGGCTTTGAAAGACGGGAATTCCGGTCTGGCCGCGGAGATCGTCGCCGCCGCTCGAATCCGCTGGCCGGACGAAAAGAAGCTGCGCAAACTGCACCACGAGGTGGAGCTTAGCCGCGCCGACGAGGACGTCACCAGAGCAAAAGCGCTTTTACAGTCGGGAGGATACGACGAGGCGGAGCAACTAGCTCGCGTGGCCCTGGGACGGTGTCCCAAGCTTGCAAGCGCCATGGATGTGCTCGAAGAAATCGCGGCACGCAGATCCGCGCGCATCCAGGAGGTGAAGCTTAAGAGCGTCCCACCACCGGACTCTTCGCGGAGAAGGCGGCCGCGAGTGGCGATTGGGAGCGCCGCGGCAGCGCTCGTAATCGTCGGGACGCTGTATTGGGCCGTCCGGGCGCACCCGAGACCAACCGAAGAGAACAGACTCCCGGCGCCGCACGCGAACGATTTGAAGATTGGAGAAGCGGCCGGTTCCCTGTCCGCCGCGGTTGGAACGGCCTACGAACAAACACTCCGGACGACCGGCGGTTCTCCGCCGATATCTTGGATGGTCGTTCGGGGCTCGTTGCCATCCGGCTTGTCGTTCGATGGCCGGAGGGGCCGTATCGAAGGTACGCCCGACAAGAGCGGCACGTACACTTTCATCGCGGAGGCAACCGACAGCGGCGGCCACGCGGCACAACGCACGCTGACCATGACGGTGGCGGAACCGCGTAGGGACAAGACTCCGGCGAAGCAGATCGAAGCGGCGCAAGCCAGCCCCGTCGAGTTGCACAGGCAGGCGGCCTCCCAGCCGAAGGCCGACGAACCAAGAACCGTTCCGTCCGTCCCCGCGACGCAGGCAAACCCTCCGGAGCCGTGCAAAGGCAAAGAGTTTATTCTGGATCAGTATGGCGACTCGCGATCGGGGGAGTTGACCTGGACGGGGTCGCTATCCGGAGGCGGCGAAGTGGAAATCAGAAACCGGCGCGCTTCGAGCGGGTACATCCGGGGGGATATTCTGCCACCCGGCGTTCCCGTTCGACTTTCTGTGGCTCCGGAGAGCATCCGCATCGCGGCGGCGCCGTCCGCCGGCAATTGCTGGGACTCGCGGCTGCTGCTGCATAACAGTGGCGGCGTAACCGGAACGATAATCGTCAAATGGGTGGTGTACCAGCCGTGAGGTACTTATTCAGTCTCGTGTTTGCCTGCCTGGCTGCTGTCTGCGGGCAGAACGACAAGATAGGCGACGCCGCCATGCATGGAAAACGCGCCCTCCTGATTGCGAACTCCGGGTACCAGCACTTACCGGCGTTGCGTACTCCCAAGGCCAATGCCGAGGCGCTGGCTTCCGCGCTCGCCAAGGCTCACATTCAGCCGGTTGTCGCCTACGATCTGACGCAGGCCGAGACGATCGCCGCTATGCAAAGGTTTCTGGCCGGCGTGCAGCCGGGCGATTTCGTCTTGATCTACTTTTCCGGTTATGGGTACCAGGTGGACGATCTCAACTACCTCTTGCCAATAACGTTCGATGCACACGACGATTCGCCACTAGGCCAGCGAGCATACTCGATCCGCAATCTTCTGGGGCAATTGGAACAGCGAAAAGCGGGCACGAGAATGTTGATCCTGGATGCCAGCCGCCCCTGTCCGGACATACCGGAGGGGTTGGCTAACATGCAGCCGGCGAGCAACACGCTAGTGGCGTTTTCCGCCGCTCCGAACGTTTCCACTCCGGACCCGCCCGGCGGGGGAACGAACGGGTTTACCGCGGCTCTTGTCAAGGCGATTCAAGAACCTGGGTCAACGCCGGTTCGCGTCTTACTGGCAGCTCAATCCGAAGTGGACCGGGAGACGGGAGGCAGACAGATACCATTTGCGATGCAGGCTCCGGTCGAGAGTTTCTTCTTCACGGAACCGCCGCCGCCCGCTCCACCGAAGGTCATAGCCCTTTCGGTAGAGACGAAGCCGGGACAGAATCGCGAGAACTCCAAGGACCGGCTTGCTTATGCGTGGATTCCGCCGGGGACGTTCAAGATGGGCTGTGTTCCGAACGATAGTTTCTGCCTGGCAGACGAGAAGCCGCAGCATGAGGTGAGAATTTCGAGCGGTTTCTGGATTACCAGGACCGAGGTAACCACCGAGGCGTATGGAAGGTTCACCGGGCAGACGGGCCATCGCGAACCGAGGAAGACTCAGACGAATCCTAAGTTGAGCGGGACCGACCTGCCGGTTACGATGGTGAGTTGGGACGACGCTAGGGCGTACTGCGAGTGGGCTGGCGGACGCCTGCCCACGGAGGCGGAGTGGGAGTATGCCGCGCGCGGCGGCAAGGCGGACTTGAAGTACCCATGGGGCAACGAGTTCGACGCGCGCTTGGCGAATTCGTTCAAAACCGATTTGAAGCTGAAACGGCCTTTCGTGGAGACGGTTCCGGTGCGGAGGCTGGGCTCCGGGAACGGTTTCGATCTGTTCGACATGGTAGGGAATGCCCGGGAGTGGACCAACGATTATTACGATCCCGCGGCGTACTCGGCCATGACGGCGTTCGCCGATCCGGCCGGCCCAGCCGGCGGAAAGGAACGCGTAGTGCGGGGAGGTTCGTTCTACGGGAGCGAAAAACACCTCCGTATTTCGGCCCGCGAGCACTTAGACGGAGCCAAGGCCGACAACGAAACCGGATTCCGCTGCGCGGTGGCGTCCGTAGCGGCGTCTAACTGAGTCAAAACTGATAAAAGAAGCCGCCGGTGACCCTATAGAACGGGTTCGTGTACGTGCCAGTCGGCCGATAGGCTTTGAACTCGGCTCGGAAGCCCCAGCGCTCCGAGGCGTAATACCGCAGGCCGGCTCCGCCACTCACGGAAAAATCCGTACTAGCATTGACCTGGAATGGCGGTAGCGTGATCAGTTGGCCCGGGTTGGCCGGATCGGGGAAAGTAGCGGTGACATTCCGTTGTGGTGTATGAATACCACCGGCACTAACGACGCCGTAGGGTACGATTCTGGATTTTGGGATCGGAATCCGAACGTGAAATCCAGCGTTAAAGTCAACGAGTGGAATGCTAAAACTCTCTACCGCCCCCGGCACTCCCGTAACGCTCTGTGTGCGTCCGATGCCGGGAAAATAGCTCACTTCGCCGAAAGGCATCAAGATCCGGGTGAGCGAGTAAACGACGTTTCCGCCGCCCATGATCCTGGTCTTATCGATTCCGTAGCTGGCGCCGACAAAGCCCCCGACTTCGGTGACACCCTGGCGGATGATGGGAGCGTTCTGGGCGGCGGCTGGCACGCCGGTCAAGACCGCAATGCAGACTAGAGTCAAGCTGCTGGTTTTGTTCAACACTGGAGTCTCCTCTCTGTCGCTTTTTCAAACTGTCGCGATGGTGTTCGATTCCCGACTGGACGCTTCGCCCATGGCTGGCCGGAACCGTCAGGAACAGCAGGAACGGACCGGTTGTCCGGCCTTCGACAGAGTGTAGCATGTCTGGGTCCGGGGATGCCTTGGTCTTTTCAAGAGTGGTTGGCCGGACGAGACCCAGCGATGGAGCTATGGACGGCCCGTGGCGTCCCGACTCGACGGTGGGGCGTTGCCTACAGACGCTTGCCCGGCCAGGGCAGCACACGGAAGTTCCAAGCCCAGGAGGTCTCTTCAATACTTCTCCGACGCGATCTGATTGAAAACAAAGCGGATTCTCCGGGAACGAGACGAGCGTCGGGGGTTGACAGCACCTCGCAGAAATGCCAATTTTGCCAGCCGCTTAATTTCCGGTGGCACTGTACAATGGTGGGAGCCAACACCAACACGCTGGCGACGCCGGCAGTTGAGGCGCAGGCAGGAGAAGCGGTGGTGATCTACTACGATGCGCCGGGAGCGGTGAATCCGCTGGCGCCCACCGGGACGGCTGTGCCACTGGACGGGGCGTTTATCGAGCACGGTGAAGCCCATCGCAGCGACCATTGGCGGAAGCGGCGCGGCTGTGCAGTTCGCGGGACTGGCACCGGGCTACCCGGCTCCTGTCCAGTCAGCGCCATAGTGCCGGCCGGAGTGGGGCAGGGAGATCGGGTCCCCGAAGTGCTCTGCGCCGGTGGCCAGACCAGTCCCCCCGTGACCACAGCCGGCATTTGACGGGAGACGCGGCGGTGCCGAGTGTGGCGGGGCAGAGCAGTCCGGTTGTAACGATTGCGGTGAGGTGAGCCATGAAGAGGATGCAGGTTTCCGGGTGGGTAATGGCGCTGGGCATGTGCGTGGCGCCCGTCTACGGGCAGGTGATCGATACCGTTGCGGGGACGACCTGGTTCTTTCCAGCATCGAGCGTACAGGCGCTGAGTGCTCCTTTGGCGCCCCTGAAAGGACTGGCTGTCGATGCGCAGGGCAACGTGTACGCCTCGGATTCCGAGGACAACATCGTAGTACGGATCTCACCGGGTGGGGTGTTGACGGTTGTGGCCGGAAACGGGAATTTCGGCTTTTCAGGCGACGGAGGGCCCGCTACCACCGCATCGCTCGCCAGCCCCTATGGACTGGCCGTAGATTCGGCCGGCGCCCTCTACATCGCCGACGAATCAAACAACCGGATCCGGAAGGTGTCCGGCGGGACGATCACGACGGTCGCCGGAGGTGGGAATCAGGGTCTAGGCGACGGAGGTCCCGCCACCAGCGCATCGCTCTCATTGCCCTTAGGAGTAGCCGTAGATTCGGCTGGGAACCTCTACATCGCCGACTGGGGGGACGACCGGATCCGAAAGGTGTCCGGCGGGACGATCACGACCTTCGCCGGGGGTGGGAATCAGGGTCTAGGCGACGGAGGGCCAGCCACCAGCGCGTCGCTCGCTTTGCCCGCGGGAGTAGCCGTAGATTTGGCCGGCAACGTCTACATCGCCGACTCATACAACAGCCGGATCCGGAAGGTTTCAGGCGGGACGATCGCGACGGTTGCCGGAAACGGGGCGCCCGGGTTCTCCGGTGACGGAGGGCCCGCCACCGGCGCATCGCTCTTCTATCCCTTTGGAGTGGCCGTAGATTCGTCCGGCAACCTCTACATCTTCGACACATTCAACGAGCGGATCCGCAAGGTGTCTGCCGGGACGATCGCCACGGTCGCCGGAAATGGATTCGCTGGATACTCCGGCGACGGAGGGCCTGCGACCAGCGCGGAACTAAACCTCGCCGGTGGAAGCTTCAATGGTGGAGTGGGGGTGGACTCGGCCGGGAACCTCTACATCGCCGACACATTCAACCAGCGGATCCGCAAGGTGTCTGGCGGGACGATCACGACGGTCGCCGGAAATGGGAATGGGGGATTCTCCGGCGACGGAGGGCCCGCCACCAACGCATCGCTCTTCGCCCCCTCGGGAGTAGCAGTGGATTCGGTTGGCAACCTCTACATCGCCGACACCTCCAACAACCGAATCCGGAAGCTGTCTGGCGGGACGATCACGACGGTCGCCGGAAATGGGAATCAGGGCTTTTCAGGCGACGGAGGGCCCGCCACCAGCGCATCGCTCTACACCCCCTCAGGAGTAGCAGTGGATTTGGCTGGCAGCCTCTACATCGCCGACTCGGGGAACAGCCGGATCCGGAAGGTGTCGGGCGAGACGATCACGACGGTCGCCGGAAACGGGAGCTGCTGCTTCTCCGGCGACGGAGGACCAGCCACCAGCGCATCGCTCGCCGATCCCTCTGCAGTGGCCGTAGATTCGGCCGGCAACCTCTACATTGCCGACACCACAAACTACCGGATCCGGAAGGTGTCGGGCGGGACGATCACGACGGTTGCCGGAAATGGCACTTTCGGATTCTCCGGCGACGGAGGGCCCGCCACCGGCGCGTCGCTCAACTGGCCGGTCGGAGTAGCCGTAGATTCGGCCGGCGACCTTTACATCGCGGACGAGTTCAACAATCGCATTCGGAAGGTGTCTGGGGGGACAATCACGACGGTCGCCGGAAATGGGACCTGCTGCTTCTCCGGCGACGGAGGACCAGCCACCAGCGCATCGCTAAGCGATCCCGAGGGAGTAGGGGTAGATTCGGCTGGCGACCTCTACATCGCCGATTCAGTCAACTGGCGAGTTCGGAAGGTGTCGGGTGGGACGATCGCCACCGTCGCCGGAAATGGAAATCAGGGCTTTTCAGGCGATGGAGGGCCAGCCACCGGCGCATCGCTCAACTTGCCAGTGGCAGTGGCCCTAGATTCGGCTGGCAACCTTTACATCGCCGACAATGGGAACAACCGCATCCGTGAAGTTCTTGCCGGCGCTGTTTCCTACCAGGTGGCGCCTGCCAGCTTGAGTTTCTCGGGCATCGCGGGTGGCAATGCACCGGTCACGCAAACCATTAATCTCTCTTCCTCTATTGCCGGACTCGCGTTCACGGCATCGAGCAGCGCTGCCTGGCTGAGCGTCAATCCTTCCAGCGGATCCATGCCGGCGGTCCTGGGCGTGAGCGTCAATCCGGCCAGCCTGTCGGAGGGGACGCATCAGGGGACCATTACTATCGCCGCGCCCTATGCCGTTCCTTCGGCGGCCACGGTAGCGGTCACGCTGATGCTAGGGGTCGGCGCGCCGGCCCCGTTGCTGGCAGTGGACACTCAGAATGTCAGCTTCGCCGCGACCCAAGGCAGTGGCGCTCTGACGCAGCAGTTGAACGTGCTGAACGCGGGCGGCGGCTCGCTCTCCTTCACGGCCAGCGCCACTACCACTTCGGGAGGCTCCTGGCTCAGCATCTCCGCCGGGAATGGGACAGCTACGCCATCCTCACCTGCTGCGCTCACGGTAACGGCCACGCCGGGGTCGCTGGCGCCCGGCACCTACAGCGGGACAATCGCCATCGCGGGCGCCGGCAGCACCATCAACGTTCCCGCCACCTTGTCGGTGAGCGCTCCCACGGCCGTCATCCTGGTGTCGCAGACCGGGTTGAGCTTCACGGCCGTGGCGCAAGGCGGCGTGCCTCTGCCGCAGAATTTCGGGATTCTCAACACCGGGCAAGGCGCAATGAGTTGGAGCGCCACGGCCAGTACCCTTTCCGGGGGCAACTGGCTGCAGATAACGCCCACCAGCGGCACGGTGCAACAACCGTATCTGGATGTTTCGCCGGTCAGCGTCTCGATCAATGCAAGCGGGCTGGCGGCGGGGACGTATTACGGGCGGATCCAGGTCTCGGCGGCGGCGGCCAACACGCCGCAAGTGCTGACGGTGATCCTGACGGTGCTGCCGGCGGGGTCGAGTCTGGGCCCGCAATTGTTCCCCACGGGATTGGTTTTCACCGGGGTGGCCGGGGTGACGCCGGGATCGCAGGATGTGCAGGCGGGGAATCCCGGGGGGCAGGCGATCAGCTTCCAATCGGGACAGATTGGAGCGGGGTTCAGCTTCCTGCCGACCAACGCGAGCCTACAGCCCGGGGTTCCGACGACGGTGCGGGTCTTCCCGGACTTCAGCAACCTGACGGCGGGGAGCATCCAGC
>Ga0326728_10017169_pt1 | contig 14567 bp, 10 predicted proteins | sample MB3enrmetagenome_FD_207602 | JGI IMG/M metagenome (GOLD analysis project Ga0326728, IMG submission 207602) | Lab enriched peat soil microbial communities from McLean, Ithaca, NY, United States - MB31MN | ecosystem: Environmental > Terrestrial > Soil > Wetlands > Peat | place: USA: New York...
CTGCCCGCTTCAATTCCCGCTCACTCATTCCTGTCCTCTTCAATTCGGCCTCCCCCTCTGGAAGCCTTCAGTTTAGGGGACATTTCTATCCGGGACAGAAGGGGACATTATCATCCGGGCGCAACAGGCAGGAGCGGAGCAAGCCAATCGGGCCATCGGGTCATTGAAAAGCTGTCCGTGGTCCTTAGTCCTTGGTCCTTGGTCATTGGCCCCTAGTCATTGGTTCTTGGTCAGTCATCGGTGCTCCAAATGCTTCAATCTTTTCGCGTCGCCTGCAAAGGACAAAGGACAACGGGCCAAGGACGGCTTTTTAAATCGATGCGTCCTTATTTCGCCATTCTCCATTGCTATCTCTTTTCCTTTCATACACATTCTGGCATCGAGGAAATAAGCTACTTATTTTCAGTAATATGCAGGCCATTTTGTGAATTTGACATAGGTCAGAATGACAGATGGATTCGTGATGGGCGGGAAAGGAGCGCCGATCTGGAGGTCGGCATAGAAAAGTAGCACAGGCACTCCTGCCTGTGACCAGGCAAGGCCAGGATGGCCATGGCACGCCGCTGCCGCCGGCCTGGAGGTCGGCAAGTGCTGACTTGAGGTCAGCGCTACGCTTGCTCAGTCAAAATGACGGGAGTAGAATGACCGCGCGTTGGGCCGCAATGTATGCAGTCCTCACGCTCACGCGACCTGGTGCTCTTTGATGAGCCGATGGCCTGGTCTCCCCGAGGTACCCTATGAAACTCCGCTTCCTCCTCTTAATAGCGTTTCTCACCGTCCTCGCGACGCGGTAGCAGCAGCTACCGCTATCCGTCTCGGGTTCATACGTCAATCGTGCAAGGGAAAGTGGTAGCGGCTGCTACCGCAGTCCAAAGCCTTCAGCACAACCATTTTCATAGCAGAGGCACATAGAGCAAAGGGATACTCCCCCGCCCGGAGGCCTCTGCTATAATTTAAAATCTATCGCCGCAATCGCCACTTGTACCGTATAGGCGGGGGCAGGCTTGCCCGGCGAAGTTGCACCCAACGACAGCAGCAGAGGGAGCGTTCCTTGTTACCGGAGATCCAGCAGCGGATACAAACCAAGTTTGTGGAGGCGGTGCGCGCGAAATTCAACCTGGAGGTTGACTTGCCGGCGCTCGACTCGCCTCCCAACCTGGAGATGGGCGACATCTCTCTGGCCGGGTGCTTTGAGCTGGCCAAGTCGCTGCGCCAGTCGCCCCGCAAAATCGCTGAACAACTCGTTCCGCTGGTTTCCGACATCGAAGGGGTGGAGCGCGTCACCGTGGCCGGGGCCGGCTACCTGAATTTTCACCTGCATCGCGGCCAGACCGCCGCACGGCTGTTGGCCCGGCGGGAGGGATCAACAGAAGGCCGCATCCGCCCATCAGAAGGGCAGACCGCAACGACCCCGAGGGCCCGCGGCAAGATTCTGGTGGAACACACCAGCATCAATCCCAACAAGGCGGCCCACATCGGGCATCTTCGCAACGCGGTTTTGGGCGACACTTTTACGCGCCTGCTGCGCTTCACCGGCGAAAACGTGGAAGTGCAGAACTACATTGACAACACGGGCGTGCAGGTGGCGGACGTGGTGGTGGGCTTCCTCCACGTGGAGAAGAAGACCCTGGCAGAAGTTGAAGCCCTGATTCGCGCGACAACGGCGCCGAGCATAGCCCCCGCCGGGCGCTTCGATTATTACTGCTGGGACCTTTACGCGCGCGTTTTCCAGCTTTACGAGGAAGACAAGGAAGCCGTGAAATGGCGCGCCCAGGCGCTGAAGGACATCGAAGAGGGGCAGGGGGAAACGGCCGCCATGGCGGAGCTGATTTCCACCGCCATCGTTCGCACCCACTTGGAAACCATGCTGCGCCTGAACATCGAGTACGACCTGCTGGCCCAGGAAAGTGAGATACTGAAACTCCACTTCTGGAGCGCCGCTTTTGAGCTGCTCAAGCGAAAGCAGGCCATTCGCTTCGAAGATGCGGGCAAGAACGCAGGCTGCTGGGTGATGGATTTGGGCGAGACCGCGAAGGAAGCCGAGGGCGAGTCCCCCGACGCCGATGATATCAAGATTATTGTCCGCTCCAACGGCACCGTGACCTACGTGGGCAAAGACATTGCCTACCACTTGTGGAAGTTTGCGCTGCTGGGAAAAGACTTTGGATATGCGCCCTTCCATCGCTACCCCGACGGCCGCTGGGTGTGGCGGACCACGGTGAACGGCCAGGCGGACGCGCCGCCCTTCGGCCACGCCAGCGCCGCCTACGCGGTCATCGATACGCGCCAATCCTACCTGCAAAACATCGTCAAGGCGGCGTTCCACACGCTGGGTTACCACGAGTGCGCGGAAAATCTTTACCATTTCGCCTATGAGGTGGTGGGGCTCTCCCCGCGCTGCGCCGAGGAGATGGCAATCAACCTCAGTGACGAGGACCGCCAGCGCCCTTGGGTGGAAGTCTCCGGGCGCAAGGGCCAGGGGGTCAAAGCCGATGACCTGATTGACACCCTGATCGCCCGCGCGGCGGAGGAAGTGCGTTCCCGCCAGATGACCCAGGATGAAGCGGAAGTTCAGGACATCGCGGGCAAGATCGCCGTGGCCGCGCTGCGCTATTTCCTGTTAAAGTTTTCGCGCCGGGTCATCATCGCCTTCGACTTCAAGGAGGCCCTGGCCTTCGAGGGAGAAACGGGCCCCTACCTGCAATACAGCATTGTGCGGGCGCGGAACATTATTCGCAAATTCCAGGATTTGAACCCGGAATTTGCCCCCGCGCACCTCGCAAAGGCCTTCACCGCGGACCAATTGCAGGAGTTTTTCAAGGGAGAGGATGGCCCGGCGTTCTGGGAGCTAACCCTGCTGGCGGGCCAATTGGAAATGATGGTTGGGCAAGCCATCGCGAGCGAAGAGCCCGCCGTGGTGGCCAAGTACTCGTTCCGGCTGGCGCAAGCCTTTAACAATTTCTACCACCACTTCCACATCCTGAATGAAACCGACGCGGCGCGCCAACGCTTCCTGCTCTACCTCGTCCACCTCACGGAACGCACCCTGACGCTCTCCACCGAACACATGGGCATCGAAATTCCCGACCGGATGTAAGCGGGGTATTTCCTACACCGAAATATCCGTCAGCAGTTGCACCAGGCTGCGCACGCCGTGGCCGGTGGGCCCTTTGGCGCGGTAGGGTTTCTCGTCATTCGCCCAGCGCGTGCCGGCAATATCCAGGTGCACCCAGGGAGTATCGCCGGCGAATTCCCCGATGAACATGGCCCCGATAATCGCTGCCCCGTAACGCCCGCCGGTGTTCGCCAAATCCGCGATGGAGCTCTTGTAGAGGTCGCGGTAATCGTCGTCGACCGGCAACTGCCACATCTTCTCTCCGGCCGTGCGGGCGGCGGCCAACACGCGATCCACCCATTCCTTGTTCCATCCGAAAACGCCGGAGGTGATGGTGCCCAGCGCCACCAGGACGGCGCCGGTGAGGGTGGCGGCGTCAATCAGCACCGTGCAGCCGAGCTGCTTGGCGTAGGTCAGGGCATCGGCCAGTACCAGGCGGCCTTCGGCGTCGGTATTGAGGATTTCGATGGTCTTTCCCGACATCGAGGTGACGACATCGCCGGGCTTGAAGGCGTTGCCGCTGGGCATATTCTCCGTGGCCGGAATCAGCGCCGTCACCCGAACACGCGGCTTAAGTTGGGCAATCGCCTGCATGACTCCCAGCATGGTGGCCCCGCCCGCCATGTCGGTTTTCATCTCGTGCATGTTTTCACTCGGTTTGATGGAGATGCCGCCGCTATCAAAGGTAATTCCCTTCCCGATTAAACCAATGACAGGCTGCTGGGGAGCATCCTCGGGCGCATAGCGGATCACGATGAAGCGGGCCGGCTCCACCTGGCTTCCCTGGGCCACCGCCCGCAGGGCGCCCATTTTCAGGCCCTGGATTTCCTCCGGCCCCAACACTTCGCAGGAGAGGCCGAAACGCGCCGCCATCTCGCTGGCCCGCTCCGCCAATTTCGTGGGGGTCATAAGGTTGGAGGGCTCGTTCACCAGGTCGCGCGTGAAGTTTTGCGCCTCGCCCAGAATGCGGCCCCGGTTCAGGGCGGCTTCCGCCTCAGCGGGCAGCGCCTCGCCCCCCGTCGCCAGGTAGAGTCTGTCGATTCTCTTCTCCGCGTTGCGCTCGGTCCGGTAGCGGTCCGCGTCGTAATCGGCCGCAAGCGCTCCCTCCACCACCGCAGCGATCGAACCAGCCTCCAGGGAGCCGAGGACCCACCCCAGTTCCTTCACCCCGCGGGCGCGCAGATTCCTCACCGCCGCACCCGCCAGGTGGCGGAGGTGCGTCTGGCTGAATTTTTCGCGCTTGCCGGCTCCTACCACCAGCAGCTTGGCCGGGGCCATCCCATAGGGCCGATGGAGGATGGTTAATTCAAAGGCCTTGCCGGTGAGTTCACCGGCCGTTTGCAATTCCTGCAATTGATGGCGCGCTTCCTCCGGCAAGCGCTCCACCGTGCCGCTGGAGCAGGGCGACTCCTCAAAACAGTAGAGGGCCAAGGCGGAAACGGAAAGCTGTGCGAGCGGTTCAGTCCGGAATTCAATCTTCACGTTTGCTAACTCCTCGTCGGGATGGTTGGGGTCATGGCCGCCGTAGGCTATTGATGCCGCCGCCGGTGCTCATGGATGTCCTGCTGGGTTTCACGGTCGATGGTACGCTGCCGCGAGGTCTCGCGGTGATCATAGATCTTCTTGCCCTTAGCCAGGGCAATCTCAAATTTGATCAGGTTTTTCTTCAGATAGACGCGGATCGGAATCAGCGTAAATCCCTTTTCCTGAATGCGGCCAGCCAGTTTATCCAGTTCCTGGCGGTGGAGCAGAAGCCGCCGGTCGCGCAGCGGCTCATGATTGGCGTAGCTCCCCGCCGTATAGGGACTGATGTGACAATCAATCAGCCACGCCTGCCCCTTTTGCAAGTTCACATAGCTGTCCTTGAGGTTGATTTTCCCTTCGCGCACCGACTTCACTTCCGTACCTGTCAACTCCGCTCCTGCCTCATATCGGTCCAGCAAGTGGTACAAATGCTGCGCCTGCCGATTGACGGCAAAGTGTTTGGGCACGGGTTTGGAGAGCTTGGACATGGCAAATCCCTGGGTGCCAATACGTTCTGTGCCGTAGAAAGAATTTTAGCACAGTGGGGCGCAGCGTGAGCGCCAGCGCCTCCCGTGTTTGCGACAAAATGTCATTGAACCAAAAGCACTTGTAAGAAACGGGTACAAATAAGCCTTCGCGGCGGAAAAGTGTTGCTGCCTTGATGTGCGCAAACAACGCCTCGGCAAGCACTTTCCACAGCTCCTTACGTTACCAGTAACTCCAAGCTTACTGAACTCTTCCTAAACATTGGGAAACATTAAAATTCTTGACTCGGGGATGCGTTCGATGATAGAAAGAGCTTAATTGCAGGAATGCAAAAGACTGACGATGCAGACCGCTGCACCCAGGAGGGTCGATTGGAGGTAAGTTGTAAATACATGCAGGCTTGGGTTAAGTTGACCAAAGAGTACCGCCAAAAAGGAGTTACCCAATGAAGAAAAGGCCGCTGTGGTTATCCATCATGATTATGCTCCTGGCATGCGCGAGTGCCCTTGAAGCCGCTGGGCCGAACACCCCATGGCTTGGGGTGTTGTGGACGAAGGGTGCAGTATCAATAGGGAACGCCAAAGTCTCCAGCGGAACGACGGTTCTGCCGGGGGATAAGATTACCACTGACCTGGGAGCATCGGCGTGGATCCGTTTCCGGTCTCCCGCCTCAACGACCTTGCTGCCTGACACGCAAGTGGTTCTACTCGCCAGCGACTCGATGCCGAGTTTTCTGCTGCGCCGGGGCACAGTGATCGTCGACGAGAAGGTTGTTGATCCTGTCCAAGTCTCCGTTCCGGGTGGATACGTGCTCGTAAAGGGCGACCCAGAGAGCGGGGCCGAGTGTGAGATGACGACCGTCGCGAATGCTGCCACCGTCACGGTAAAGCGCGGCATGGCAGAGATTCGTTCCCAGGGCGGACCCGTGTTTCTGCATGCCGGACAATCGGCGCGCGTTGAGGCCAGCCCGGAAGGCAGCGGGCAGGTGGCAGGAAAGGTCAACAAGGAAATGCCCAGCGGAATGATTGCGCGGGCAGGACAAAATCAGGAACTCCCCCTTACGTTGAATGAGGTCGTCAATTGGAACGATCTGGTGCACACCCTCCAAACAGGCCGGGCGCAGATCACCCTCCTGGATGGATCAGTCTTAAATGTGGGCGCCCGCTCGATGCTTAAGATCATCAAGCACGACCCGCAAGCGCAGCAAACGGAAATTGAACTGATCTCGGGAAGAGTCCATGCCACCGCGGAGAAGATTACCACCCCGGGCGGCAAGTTCCAGCTTCGCACCAAGAGCGCCGTGGTGGGAACAATTGACACCGAGTATGTGGCGGAGTCGAACGACCAGGGCACCGAGGTCTGCGATGTGAGTGGCACCACGCAGGTCCAAAGCTCCGATCCCAACATCGCCGGGGCGGTCATCCTACAGCCGGGACAATGTACGTGGGTGGCGTTTGGAGCGGCTCCCACTGCCCCGGTGGCCAATCCGGGCATGCTATCGAGCTTGCTGAATCTGACGAATATCACCGGCACCCTTGGAGCATTGGGAGCGGCAGGGGTGGGTGGAGCAGCAGCCGGCGCCGGTTTCCCCTGGGTTTGGGTGGGCGTGGGCGTAGCCGCTGCGGCTGCCGCGGGAATTAGCGCTGCCGTCGTGACGTCCGGCCCTTCTCCAACATCACCCACTACGCCCTGAAAATCAGAGGGAGTCAAGAGATTCCCGGGTACAAGGAATGCGTCCTGAGATGAGTTCGGGACGCATTTCTCTTTTGGGCGGCATTATTGCCCGCACGTTCCCCCGGCGATGGCCCTTATGGTATGCTGGCGCTCGGCCCTTAAGGGCGGCAGGCTTAACCGTATCCATGCCTGGAAAAATTCCACACCTCGCCTCCCGTACGAAGCGCTTCGGCCAGCAGCATCGGGCAGCTTTTCTGATGAGCTGTTCGCTTTGCGTAGTCAGCCTGACGCTTTATGCGGCCACCTACTTGCGGTCCGACCCCGGTCCATTCTTTCAACTGCTCAAGAACATTGAACTGAAAACCCTCGACGTGCGCTTCCAATTCCGCGGGCCGCGCCGTCCCGGCCCCGCCGTGGTGATTGTCGGCATCGACCAGAAGAGCCAGGATTTGCTTGGACGATGGCCTTTCCCGCGCAGCGCCTTTGCCCAGGCGGTCAACTTTCTGGGTAAAGCGCATGCCCGCGTCATCGCTTTCGATGTCAATTTCCCTCAACCTGACACCAACTCGGCGCTGCAGGCGCTGCATTCGGTGCGGGAAGATTATGAACACATAGTCGCCGCACCCGCCCATGCCCCGGCCTTCGAAGCGGACCTGAAATCGCGGGAAGCCGCCGCCGACAATGACCAGCAGTTCGCCGACGCCCTTTCCCACTTCGATAACGCCATTCTGGGCTATTTCTTTATTGCGCCGGAAGAGGCTAAGTCGCAAGATCAGGAACGTTTGAAAGGCTTCCTGGACTTACTTGCTTTCCAAGCCTACCCGCAAATCGCAAACCCCGGCTATGCGAAGAATTTCGAGGGCACGGAAGCCCTGGCGCTCTCCCCCAACCTGCCGCGGTTTGCCAACTATGCCAAGAACTTCGGATTCTTCTACACCGAGCCGGATCCCGATGGCACCGTCCGCCGCGCCCCCACGGTGGTGGAATTCCAGGGAAGCTTTTACCCTTCGCTCGACGTCGCCGCCGCCCAGGCTTTCACCGATAACTCGCTTGACCAGGTCAAACTGGTTTTTGACCCGAGCGGAGTGGAAAAGGTCGCCATCGGGAAACTGAACATCCCCACGGACCCCAAGGGCTTCGCGCAGATTGATTTCGACGGTCCCGCCAATACCTTCCCCACTTACTCCCTGGCCGATGTCGTTCAAGGCCGCTTGGATCCCTCGCTGTTTCAGGGCAAGCTGGTGCTCGTCGGCATCACCGCCACGGGCATTGGCGATATGGTGCTCACCCCCTTTTCCGAATCAACCCAACAGCAATATCCCGGCGTGGAAGTCCATGCCAACATGATTGACAATATTCTCTATCAACATTTCATCCGGCGTGGGCTGCGCGAGAAACTCACCGACATCGTCTTCATCATTGTGTTCAGTCTGGGAGCGGGAATTCTGATTAGCGTGCTTAGTCCTTTGCGCGCCACGGTGCTCCTGCTGTGCTCGTTAGCCGGGGCATTCGCCGGGGTCAATTACCTCTTCTCGCATTATCGGATGTGGGTGGCGGCTTTTCTGCCCATGACCACCCTGTTCCTCACCTATGCCGGAATCGTCAGCTACCGGTTCTTTTTTGAGGAAAGCGAAAAGAGGAGGGCACTTTCGGCCTTTTCACAATACTTGCATCCTGCCGTTATGCGCGACATGCTCAGTAACCCCGATGGCATCCGGCTGGGGGGTGAAGAAAAAGAGCTCACCGCCCTGTTCGCCGACATTGTGGGGTTCACGACCCTCTCCGAAAAGGTTACACCGTCCCAATTGGTGGAACTGCTGAACGAATATCTGAACGAGATGACCGGCGTGATCATCAAGAACTGGGGAACCCTCGACAAATACATTGGCGACGCCATCATGGCCTTCTGGGGCGCCCCCTACCAGCAGGATGACCAGGCTTTACGCGCCTGCCGCGCCGCGCTGGAGATGGCCCAGGCCTTAAAGCGCCTGCAGGAAGCATGGAAGTCACGCTCTGTTCCCAGCATTGATATCGGTGTGGGCATCAATACCGGCCCCATGGTGGTGGGAAACATGGGCTCGGACAAGCGCAAAAACTATACGATCATGGGCGACAGCGTCAACCTGGCGTCCCGGCTGGAAGGACTGACCCGGAAGTTCCGGAACCGCCTCATTATCAGCGAGAGCACGTTTCTGCAAGCGCAGGGGAAGGTGGTCGCCCGCGAGCTTGACCTCATTCGCGTAAAAGGAAAAATGCAGCCGGTCAAGGTCTACGATCTGCTGGGGATGGCAGCCGACTCCGCCCAGTTCGAGGATTTAATCAGCCGCTTTGAAAAGGGCCTCAAAGCATACCGGGATGGCCAATGGGAAATGGCACTCGAGATTTTCCAGGACCTGGCTCGCGATTATCCGCATGACGGCCCCAGCCGCGTCTTCGTAGAACGATGCCATGAATACCTTGCGGAGCCCCCGGCAGGCGTTTGGGACGGCGTCTTCGTGATGAAAAGCAAGTAGCTGGAGCGAGCGCGCGAGCGGGTGCTGACTTAAGCCCGCGATTACGCCCCGGGAGGCGCGGGAACATTGGCCTTCACCCAACGCAGCAACTCACTCATTCTCGCATGATGTGATCCCTCCCAGTAAACGCGCCGGCAACTCGGGCAAACGCGAAAGACGTCCTTGTATCTTATCTTGGGCGGCAAACGCTCCCATACGGATTCCCGGCTGGCTTCCTCCAGGAGGGTATTGCAATCGAGGCAGCGGGTGAACGGCTGCATGGAACCGGCGAGGTCATACCGTTTGACCACTTCGAGCAACTGCTGTTTCGGCTGGGTGGAGCGGACCCAATATCCGCGCTCCACCGCGGTTCGCATCAAGAGATAACGATCGCGGGTCAGCAGCACTCTTCCCTCACGGGCCACGATGCTCGCCAGCTCAACATCGGAGGCCTGGTTGCCATAGAGCGCATCGAACCCCGCCATGCGGAGATACCCCGCCAATCGTCCCACATGGACGTCCAGCACGAAGCGCAGCGTCCGCAGGGGCGTCGGGCGTACGCGCGAGACCGAGGAAATGTCCAGGGATTCGAAAACGGGATATACGCTCACCCAGTCTCCATCACGCACCGGATAGGAGAAGTCGACCGGCGCGCCGCATGCGAGCACGAGGTCAACTTCGGTATGAGGCACGCCGAAACTCTCGACGAAGTCCTTCACTGAACCGCTCGCGCTGAAATGGCGCGTTAGCTCTTTCCCTCGGTCCTCGGCGGGGAGAAAATCGTTCAGTTCGGCATAGAAGCGGAACCGCGCCGCGCTCATAAGGGTTGCACAGCCTCCACATCCCAGGTTCGCGTTAAAGCGAGCCCCGCCCTTCTCATTCCTCAACCTTATCTTCAGAGCCCCAGCGACAATTCGGTGCCCTACATTACCCAGGGGCGTGAGGCCTTGTAGGCAGCGATCCGTTCGGGGAGCCAGTCCCCCAACCCGGGGGCCAGGTAGAACCGGGGCCACAGCAGGTCCTCGTCTGGCCGGATGATCCCTTCGGCAAGTGCGGTCGAGGCGAGCGGAGTTCCCGGGTAAATCCGCACGCCGACGGTGACTTTCAGCGCGTCAAGATGCAGCCAGTCAGCAAACGCCAGGCTCTCCTCGACGCTCTCCGGTGTTTCGCCTGGACCTCCCAGCAGCAGGAAACCGCGGCGGAAAATGCCAGCGTCAGCAAACATGCTGGCAACCGTTTTCACTTCCCCGATGTTGAACATCTTGTTCAAGCTAGCCAGCATGGGATCGGAGCCGCTTTCGAACCCCAGGCTGATCTCACGACAGCCGGCCCGGGTCATCAGTTCCACCAACTCCGCATCGACCCATTTGGGGTAGATGATGCACCAGAAATTAATCGCCAGGCCTCGTTCCACGATCATCCCGCACAACTCTTTGGCGTATTCGGGCGGAAGGTTGAAGGTGTTATCGACGAAGTTGAAGTTGGTGAAGCCGCTTGAGGTGAGTTGTTCCAGCCAGGCGGCGATGCCTTCCGGAGATCGCCCGCGGAGAGTGCGCCCTTCGATGGCGGCAGTCGAACAGAAGCTGCAATCCAGGGAGCAGCCGCGGCGGCTTTGGACGGGAACCCAGAAATCGGATTTACTGGGAAGGGAGGGAATCCAGAGCATTGATTCCGGAAGCGGGAGAGCATCTAAGTTCCCTGCAAAGCTTCTCTCGGCAGGCCGCTCGCCCGGAAGGTAGAGGCGCGGCAGGCCTGACCCCGGGGCGCCCTTCGCCAGGCGCTCGAGCAAGGCCGGGAAAGTAATCTCTCCCTCCCCCTGAATTCCCATGTCGGCCCCAAGGTAGCGCAAGGCGCTCTCCGGGAAAATGCTATAACCGGCCCCGCCGACAATTATCGGAGCAGCACACAAGCTGCGGCAGGTCTTTACAACTTCACGAACCGGCGGCAGGAGGAATTTCGGGTCGGCCATATTCTGGTCATCGATATTGCGCACCGAAATGCCAATGGCTTCAGGCCGAAATCCTTTGAGGCAATCCTGGATGGCCGACGGCGGGTCTTGCTCAAACATCAGATTCAGCAAAATCACATCGTGTCCGGCTTCGCGGCAGGCGGTGGCCACCAGCGCCGGCCCCAGCGGCAGCGGGAGGATGTTCATCCTCTCAATGTTCGCGGAAATGAGAAGCACCCTCATCAAGTTGTTCGAGCGATGGCTGCCCCCCCGCTCGCCCCATCCGCCCGGCGACGGCGGCGCCCAATCGTTCCCGCCGAGTGTTCGCATCGGGCCTTTACGCCACTTTGCCGAGCTCCTCGATCCGTCGTTCAATGCTCTCGGCTTCATCCGTTTGCCCAACCCCCTGATCGAGGGCCCGAAGGATATCCATCATCCTATGAAGAGGCACGGAGACAAGGAGTTGGTCTTCAGCAAAGCCCGCTAACCTCCTCGCTCCAAAATCGAGCAACGAAAGCCCTATCTCACCGGTAACCACCGGGTAGGTTACGCCTGTCCGGCAGGCGGGGCCGGAAAGCTCCGCTTTGATTGAGCCCCCCTCCCAATAGCCCGCATAGCTGATGAGACGGTGGAGGACACCGGGTTTGCCAATGAACACCACAAGGTCAGGCAAGGTTTCCACCCGTGACAGAGGCGCGAAGAAGACATGACTTGCCATTCCGAGGGGCGCCGGGACACTCTGTTGGCCCCGGTAAATCGCCACCCGGGAGCAGTAGACCCTCTCCTTGTCGACGAGAAAGCGCACCAGCCTTTCTCTCCCTTCTAACGGCATCTGCCCGAGCCCCAGACTGACCAATCCCCCAGGGCACCCACATGTCTCCACCGTGATGGTGATAAGTTCGCCTTCTCCCGCTCGCTTCAAGGCTTGGCATACGGAAACCTTCCCCTGAGGTGACGGGATCCCCGGTGGGGGAGCACCGGAAAAGGTTACAGCGACCGGTTCCACATCAAGCTTCAATTCCTTCTTCAACCTATCAGACCATTTCTGCCAATACATACTCGCCTCCGGCTTGCCCGGGGCCCTTTAGTCAGCCAGCGTCTTGAGGTAGGTATGGCGGCCATCTGGGCTCCGTATTCGCAAGTGCAGTATACACCCGACTGACTGCCCTGACCCGGTGCCTTCAATCCGCCAATACGGCTTGCTGTAAGGTGATTGGGAGGCATTTGAACGCTTAAACCGCCAAACCGCCGCGTCCGCTCTAAGCGCACCTGGTCGAGCCGCACCCGCGCCACCGACGCATCCCCTTCGGGCGGGGCGACGTCGGAGGGAAACAGCTTCAGTTGCTGACTCTCCCCCTGAGCGTTGAACACCTCGATCGTCTTCAGCCAGCGCGCTTGCGCCGAGTCATTCAGTTCGCCCAGGTAACACAACGTGCGCTGACGCGGCCCGTCGGGTGTTCGGACCGTTTCCACCAGAGACCAGTAGGTATGATCTTTGCCGTCTTTGTGCCGCAGATTGGGTCGCAAAAACATCGAGGCGATGGTGCCATGCTGCGCTCCGCCCCGCAAGGGGGTAGGTCTACACTACATCGACTTTTGGAAGGGGCCAGACTGAAAACAAAATCCTTACCCCATCACCGGGGCGTGAAAATCATCAAATCCGCCTACACCGTGACGAACTTGGGCTAGCGGCACTGGGGTCGATCACAAATGGCTTCCTGTCTAGTACATCGTTCGATTAGTGCTCTATATTATTCCTCCCCTGCTGTCGGCGTTTGCGTTTGGGCCATGGCGGACGTATCTGTTGGTCCAACTCCGAGGTTTCTTGGCGCTGAGCGGCAGCAGGGGCTGCGTGCGGTCCAGTGCTTGGATTCCCGTTTTTTCGTCGACGCACAGGACCAAGGCATTTTCCGGAGGGTTCAAATGCAATCCCACAATGTCCAGCAACTGGGCTTCGAAATCGGGGTCAGGACTGAAGGTGAAGGTCCGGAGGCGATGCGGTTGCAGCCGCGAGGCCGCCAGAATTTCGTGGACCGTCGTGCTCGGCCGGTGCAGGTCTTGGGCCAGCGTCCGGACGCTCCAGCGGCTCTGAAACTCTGGTTGCTGGCAGACGCGGGTTTGAACCCGCTGCCAGGTTTCACGGTCGTGTTTTCGGGGGCGACCAGGCCGCGTGGCGTCCTGCAGCCCGTCCAAACCCCTTTCCGCGAAGGAGCGGCGCCACTTTCCGACCGTGACCTGGGGCAACCCCAGAGCGCCGGCAATCTCCTGGTTAGACTGCTGGGAAGCACCCCCCAGCACAATGCGGGCACGCGAGGCCAAGCCCTGCGGGGTGGAAGGAGACCGAACCAAGTGTTGCAATGCGGACTCCGTCACAGAATTCAAGGTGATGGTGGGTGCGACTCTCGGCATGAGCATGACAACAACGCACCGCCGAGAATATTACAAAGAACTTTACGAACGATGTACTAGGCGAGATCCATTTCCAAGAACCCCGTTTACCGGAAAACCAATCTCAGGGAGGATCGCATTGGAACCCGAATCCCCGCCACATTGTTCAGTCCATCAGCTTCCCTGATCAGGGGCAGAGCGTGTTTCTGGTCATCGACTACTTCTCGCAATTTCAGTTCATTCTGCGGAATGAGGACTTCCAGTTTGCCCTCCGGCAAAGGTCCGTCGATTTTAATCGCCACCACGGTTTCGCCCGCCTTTTCACGTCTTAATTCAAGCGTCAGCCGGCTGTCAGAGCCTGTTGGCAGCATCAGCGCTCGCAGTGACAAATCCTGACCTACCAGCGCCAGAGGAATATGGGGCACGATTCTCAGGCTGTCGCGGATCCGGTCGTAATCCACCCCAAATAAGTGCTCAATGATCGCTTGAATGTATTGGGACGCGGACCAGGCATATCGCTTCGCGCCCTGCCCTTCTCCCGTGCTGGGCGCCAAATACTCGCGGTAGTTATGATTAAACGCCTCAATCGTCGCCCAAGCCAGTTCGGCCGCCAAGTCGTGCCGGCCGCTGTCTTCAAGCCCCGCCACAATTTCCATGTTGCGGAGGGTCCAAACATCCCCAAACCACGCCCGGCCATCGTAGTCGCCTAGTGCTTCTGTGTAGTATTTCTCGGTCTTGGCAAGGCTGGTTACGGGCAATTTTCCCCAGTTGAACAAGGCAGGGTCCACCAGCTTAGACGACAGGCGTTCCACCCTGTCGGGAGGGGCTATGCGCAAACGTGTGGGGTTAAAAGTTGAACAAAGCAGCCTTCGGTGCTGCCTGTCGTTCCTGACGTCGAAATTGTAGTAGGCGCCATCCTGCTCGTTCCACAGGTACTTGT
>Ga0326728_10017170_pt1 | contig 14566 bp, 7 predicted proteins | sample MB3enrmetagenome_FD_207602 | JGI IMG/M metagenome (GOLD analysis project Ga0326728, IMG submission 207602) | Lab enriched peat soil microbial communities from McLean, Ithaca, NY, United States - MB31MN | ecosystem: Environmental > Terrestrial > Soil > Wetlands > Peat | place: USA: New York...
CAATGTGCTGTTGCGGAAAACGGTTTTCACGCCGGGGGAGCCGCCGTTCCGCCCGGAATTTCGCCACGGCGAAGACCAGGATTTTTTCCGGAGAGCGATCGCCAGCGGGCGCCGCTTCATCTGGTGCAGCGACGCGATCGCCTACGAGGTGGTTCCTCCGATGCGATGGAAACGCACTTTCATGCTGAAGAAGGCGTTGCTGCGCGGCGCGACCGCCGCGTTGCACCCGACGCTGGGGGCTGCCGACATTGTGAAATCGGTCATCGCGGTTCCGGCCTACGCTCTGGCCTTGCCCTTCGCGCTGATCCTCGGACAGCACCGCTTCATGACGCTGCTGGTAAAGATCTGCGACCATCTCGGCAAGTTGCTGGCGCTGCTTGGCATCAATCCGATTCGAGAACAGTACGTAACCGAATGATCGCAGTGAATTCGATGCTTCGTGGATCAACAGAAGTGGGCGCTGCTCGATCGGGCCCCACCTGCGGAGAGGTCGCCGCTGGTAAGGCAGCGGCCAGCTTGCTGGCCGCGGTGGGTAAAACCATCCGGGGGTTCGAGTCCCTTCCCTCTCCGCCATTTCATCATTGTCCTAAGCCGCCAACGCGGTGTCTCTTTCACTCAGAACGCAAATCCTGAATCGAACCGTGCGTAAGGAGAACGGCAGTACATGAATTCACTGATCAATGTGTGCGGGAAACAAATCAAAGTCCAGGGGAGAGCGGTCCGGATCGGCCGCCTGGACGCCGACAAGTATCAGTTTCTCGACGATCCGGAAGCCATGCTCGCCGGACTGCGGGAATCGGGGAAGAGAATTGATCTCTTCACGTTCATGCAGAGACTGCCCGAAAGTACGCCCAAATACCCGTACCCCATGGAAATGGACAATCTGGCGGCGATTCCGGTATCCACCTTTGACCAGTGGTGGAACCATCAGATTGGCTTCAAGGCCCGGAACAAGGCCAAGCAGGCGGAAAAGAAAGGGGTCACGGTGCGGGAAGTCCGGTTCGACGATGTCCTGGTGAAGGGCATCTGGGAGATCTACAACGAGTGCCCCTTCCGCCAGGGAAAACCGTTTGGCCACTATGGAAAAAATCTGGAGACGGTGCATAAAGAGGAGGCGACCTATCTCGACAGCAGCATCTTCCTGGGCGCGTTTCTCGGTGAGGAGATGATTGGTTTCGTGAAGATGGTGCACGACGAAACGCGCACGCAGGCGGGCTTGATGAACATCGTTTCCATGATCAAGCACCGCGACAAGGCGCCCACGAATGCGCTGGTCGCTCAGGCCGTGCGGGCCTGCGCCGAGCGGAAAATTTCCTATCTGGTGTACTCGAATTTTGCCTATGGGAAAAAAGAGAAGGACAGCCTCAGCGACTTCAAAGAACGCAATGGCTTTCAAAAGATGGATCTGCCCCGCTATTACGTGCCGCTGACGGCGGTCGGCCGGCTGGCTCTTGGTCTCGGCCTGCACAAGAGACTTAGCGATCGTCTTCCCGAATCGGTGGCGGCGAAACTTCGCGAGTACCGCAATGCCTGGTACAACCGCAAGCTGCAATCCGTGGCCGAAGCTTCCTGAGAAAAAAGAGCAAAGAAGAAAGAAGCACGAAAGAAACTAACCATGCCAGGAATTGTGGGACTCATCACCAGGCTGCCGCGGTCCCAGGCGGAGCCCCAGTTGCTGAAGATGGTAGCCAGCCTTCGGCACGAATCGTTCTACACCACCGGAACTCTGGTGGATGAGCGGCTGGGCATCTACCTGGGCTGGGCGGTGCGCCAGAATTCGTTCGCCGACGGGATGCCGCTGGCCAGCGAAAAGGGCGATGTTGCGCTGGTTTTTTCCGGAGAAGAATTCCCGCCGGTGGGCACCGCTCGCCGTCTCCGGGAGCGAGGGCACAGTTTTCCGGCGGATGGCCCGTCGTACCTGGTTCATCTCTACGAAGATGGTCTCGGCGAAGACGGTCCCCCGTTTCCCGCCGCTTTGAACGGAAGGTTTCACGGATTGCTGATCGACCGCAACCAGGGAACCGCGACGCTGTTCAACGACCGCTACGGGATGCACCGGATCTATTATCACGAGGCGAAAGAAGCTTTCTATTTTGCGGCGGAAGCGAAAGCGATTCTGGCGGTGCGTCCCGAACTCGGAACCGCCGATCCCCGGGCCTTGGGTGAGTTTATCTCCTGCGGTTGCGTGCTCGAGAACAAGACCCTGTTCCAGGGCATCCAGGTGCTTCCGCCGGCCTCGAACTGGGTGCTTCGCGGCGGAGCGCTGGAGCGGAAAGGGAATTACTTTCACCCGCAAGAGTGGGAAGACCAGACTGCGCTCGAGCCGGAAGCGTATTACCAGCAACTGCGGCAAGTTTTTTCCGAGAATCTGCCGCGTCATTTCGAATCCCGCGAACCGATTGGGATGTCGCTGACCGGCGGCCTGGACACGCGGATGATTATGGCGTGGCACAAGGCCGCGCCCGGATCGCTGCCGTGCTATTCCTTTGGCGGCATGTTCCGCGATTGCCAGGACGTCACGCTGGCCCGCAAAGTGGCGGGCGCCTGCGGGCAAACCCACCAGGTGATCCCGGTGGGCAAGGAGTTCCTGTCCCGGTTCTCGCATTACGCCGAGCGCACCGTGTATCTGACCGACGGCTGCATGGACGTGGGCCACACGCCCGACCTTTATGTGAACGAACGGGCCGCCCGGATCGCGCCGGTTCGAATGACGGGAAATTACGGCGGCGAGGTGCTCCGCCGGGTACGGGCCTTTAAACCGGGGCAGCCCACGCCGGGACTGTATCGGCCGGAGCTTCTTTCCTATGTCGATCAGGCAAGCCAGACCTATGGCCGGCTCATCCAGGGACATCCGCTGTCGTTTGCCGTGTTCCGGCAGGCACCCTGGCATCACTACGGTCTGCTCGCCCTCGAACAGACTCAGCTCACGCTGCGCTCTCCGTATCTCGATAACGACATCGTACGCACCGTGTTCCGCGCGCCGCAGTCGGTGCTGACGAACAACGATGTTTCCCTCCGGCTGATTGCGGATGGGGACGCGGCCCTCCGCCGTTTGCGCACGGATCGGGGCGTCGGCGGAAACGGCTGGCGGCTGGCCGCGGCCGCCGCCCGAGGATATCTGGAGTTCACATTCAAAGCCGAATACGCCTACGATTACGGGATGCCGCAGTGGGTGGCGCAAATCGACCACGCGTTCTCGCCCCTTCACCTGGAGCGGCTGTTTCTCGGCAGACACAAGTTCTACCATTTTCGAGTCTGGTACCGGGATGCGGTGGCCAATTATATTCGACAGATGTTGCTCGACCGCCGGACATTGTCCCGGCCTTACCTGGAGCCGAAGGGTGTCGAACAGATCGTGGCCGGCCATCTCATGGGGAATCGCAATTACACCACTGCCATCCATAAACTGCTGACCCTGGAACTGATTCACCGGCTGTTCCTGGACTGAATTTCTGGACTGAAAATGATGCCGAGCCTCCACGCAAAGAAAATTTCAGGGAGACGTTGAGTGCCCGCGGGAATTGCGACCCTTATTTTTGCGGCGGGAATCCTGGGACTGTTTTTGCTCGACCGGGACCCGAGGTCGCGCACCTCCAAGGCGCTATGGATCGCGGTCCTCTGGCTGTCTATCGCCGGGTCGCGGAGCGTCGGCCAGTGGATTGACACGCTGCACGGGCACTCCATCACCGATGCGGCGTCGGCGGAATCGGCGTTCACCGAAGGCAGTCCCACGGATCGCCTGGCCTACAGTGGGTTGCTCCTGGCGGGATTGATCGTGCTGGTGAGGAGAAGGCAAGAAGTTCTGGGGATTCTGCGATTGAATTGGCCGCTGGCCGCATTTTTTCTTTACTGTGCCGTGAGCATCGCCTGGTCCGACTACCCCGATGTCGCGTTCAAACGCTGGATCAAAGCTCTGGGCGACGTGGTCATGGTCCTGATCGTTCTGACGGATCGCGATCGCTATGCCGCCATCAAACGGGTGCTGGCGTGGACCGGCTTTCTGCTGATCCCCATTTCTGTATTGTTCATCAAGTTTTACCCCGATCTCGGCCGGGGGTATCACCCCTGGACCTGGACGCCTTACTACACGGGCGTCACCACCAACAAGAACGAACTCGGCTGCATTTGTCTGGTCCTGGGTTTGGGCTTCGTTTGGCGCTTTCTGACGGCCTTGCGCCGCGATCGGCGCGCCGCCAGGAACAAGCAGTTGCTCGCCTTCGGCGCCGGTCTGGCGATGGTATTGTGGCTGTTTTGGATGGCCAATTCGATGACATCGTTGTCCTGCTTTTTGCTGGCCAGCGCTCTCATGGCAGCAACCAGCCTTCGCCTGGTCGCGCGCAAAACCTGGGTGGTGCACCTGATGGTGCTGGCGATTGTGTTGGTGTCGGTCAGCACTCTGTTTCTCGACATGGGCTCTGGCATCCTCCAAACCATGGGCCGGGATCCGACGCTCACCGGCCGCACCGATATCTGGAAACTGGTGCTCGGCATGACTGGAAATCCGGTGGCCGGCACCGGCTTCGAAAGCTTCTGGCTGGGGAAGCGTCTGGAGAAGATGTGGAGCATCTACTGGTGGCATCCGCGGGAGGCGCACGACGGCTACATCGAAATCTTCCTGAATTTGGGCTGGCTGGGAATCGTAATGTTTGCGATCGTGCTGGTGACGGGCTACGGGACAGTGGTGAACGCATTCCGCCGGAGCCCGGAGGAGGGGAAACTGCGGTTGGCGTACTTTGTCGTTGCCGTGGCTTACAACTTTGCCGAGTCCGCATTCGGGTCGCTGAACCCGGTTTGGATCTGCTTCTTACTGGCGACGATCGCCGTTCCGGGAGGTTGGATCAAGTCGAAGGCCCGGAAAGAGGCGGCCGGGACCGCGACGGTTCTTCCGGTGAGTGTGCCGTGCCTGGAGCAAGTCGCAACCTGACTGAACGGGATTCGCGGCTTCGAGCCGTCGCCCTTTACGGCGAAGAGCCGGTGACATGATATTGCGAAAAGAGAATTTGGGAGTCACTCCCCCAACAAAAGGTCCGAGCCGCTGATTGGCCAGCCGGTCATGGCTGCAGCCGCTGGGCACGCCAATTCCAATGCACTTCCGTGTCTTGCATGTCATCGGCGAAGACATAGACTGACAGTAGGCGCCGATCCCTGTAAGTTCACAAGCTCGAGGATCTGGGCACGATGATGAAAGGTGGGTCTGGGGCAACGGCCCGGCATCTTCCATCGTGGTCCGGAATCCAAAGGCGATGGGCGGCGCTGCAGCGAGCTAGGACGCGAAAATGCGAAAAAAGAGTCCCCCACTTTTTCTCCTTATCCTCATCATTATCATTGCCGGTGTGCCGGTTCAGGGCTATGCGCAGCTTTGGTCCGGCATTCTTGATCCGACGCGCGCCATCGACTGGAGCACGGTGGGAGTGGGCGGAATCCCGCCGCGCGCGACGGCCTGTTCTACGATCAATCCCAACGGCTCGAACGACATGACGGCAACCATCAATTCGGCCTTGTCTGCCTGTCCCTCGGGGCAAGCGGTGCTTCTGGCGTCGGGCACGTTCAGGGTCAATGGCAACATCAAGGTGCCGGCCAACGTGACCCTGCGCGGGGCGGGCGCAAATCTGACGATTCTCGATGCTCACGGCTCGGGGAATGGAGTGATCAATCTCGGGTCGGGAAGTCCTACCTATCCCGGGATATCGGTCACGAGTGGCGCGACGGCGGGCTCGACCAGCATCGTGGTGAGCAACGCCAGCGGGATCAGCGTGGGCACCTACCTGATGATCACGGAATTGAACGATTCCTCTTACGTATCGATTCAGGGGGGTGAAGGGAACTGCACCTGGTGTGATGGCTATGGCGGAACGCGGGCTCGGGGACAGATGCTACAGGTCACGTCGGTGACGGGAAGCACTGTCGGATTTACGCCGGCGCTCTACAGCGCCTATAGCCAAACGCCGCTGGTTGCACTCATGACGGCCACCATGTACGCCGGCGTCGAGGCTCTTCAGGTCTACTCCAATAACACCGGCTATGTGGCCAGTTTCATGATGAATGGATGCGCCTACTGCTGGATCAAGGGCGTAGAAGCGAATTACACCGACGGAGATTTTGTTCAGGTTCACTACGGGTACAGAGACGAAGTTCGAGACAGTTATTTTTCCAATGCTTACTCCCATACCCCGGGCACGACTGATTCCGACGTCTTCATCGTGAACGAAACCAGCGCTTCTCTGGTGGAAAACAACATCATCGAACGCGGTCACGCCTCCATCATCCTCAACTGGGGCGCGGCCGGGAATGTGATTGCGTACAACTACACGGAAGGCGAGTTTGATTCCGGTTCGCCAAACTTTGTGATGGGCGGGATTAGCGCTCACGGAGCGCATCCCCAGTTCAACTTGTTCGAGGGCAACGTCATCGACCGGTTCGAGCCGGATGAGATCTGGGGCTCATCGAGCACCGGAACGGCGTTTCGCAACTGGTCCCGCGGCACCACCATGGCGTGCAACCCTATGACGGGCAGGGGAACGGTGAATTGTTCGGGAACGAACGGCTGGTGGACGTTCCAGGGCTCGCGCGCGCTGTCGATCGACCATCTTTCAACCAGTTATAACTTTGTGGGAAACGCTGCCGGATCCGCTCAACAGAACGCGCTGTTGGCGTACGGAAAACAGCAGACGACGCACGTAGCCGTCCTGCAATACGCCTCAACGCGTTCCTACGATTCGGTGAATTACAACTTTGCGTTTGGTTATGGCGAAGCTAGCGATACCGGGTCCGGTACCGGATGTGACGGGTCCACAAATCCGCCCTGCCACAGCACCAACGCCTATGCGACGGCGTTTCTGCACGGCAACTACACGAACGCAGATGGAGCGATCAACTGGGCGCCCGGAGTGACCCACACGCTTCCGCCGTCATTCTATCTTTCGAGCACCCCGGCCTGGTGGCCATCGTCGCTTGGGTTTCCAGCGATCGGACCCGATGTGACCGGCGCTCCCGGGGCCGGTGGACACGCAGGACTTATTCCGGCCCAGAACTGCTTCCAGAACGTTATGGGCGGCAGTGAAGGCGGCGCCGGTAGTCCGCTGACTTTCAACGCCAGCACTTGCTATTCATCGAGCCAGCCGCAAGCTCCGACGCAACTCAAGGCCGTCGTTCACTGATCGTTCGTGCACATTGGCGCCGTTGGGCGTTGCTCGCGAACGTCGCTCTCAAACATTGCTCTCAACCCTGGTTGTCAGACTATAGTGCGGTCTTTCTGAGTGGCCGTTCGGCCGCGCAGTTCCGATCTTCTTTGCCCAGTCAACCGAATAGAAACCGCATGCTCATGCTTGTCCCTATGTTCATACCTGTGCCGATGTTGAATTCCGACGCAGAGACTGGTTTGGAGCGCGTTTGAAACCCTTTGACGCAAGCGGCAGTTTCCGGCCCGGTGTCGACCACGGCGAGACGCGACAACTGGCGGTCCGGGGAGCGGGCTTCACGCTACTCTCCGGGGGCCTGGGTTTTGGCGTTCAGATGGTCTCGACGGTGGTGCTGGCCCGTCTGTTGACGCCATCCGATTTTGGCCTGGTGGCCATGGTGACCACCTTCATCCTGCTGCTCACCAACTTTGGGTTGAACGGATTTACCGAGGCCATCCAGCAGCGCGCAGAGATCAACCGCGGGCTCGTGAGCAACCTGTTCTGGATTAACCTGGGCGCGGGCGCGTTGCTGACGGTCGGGTTCGCGGCGGCGGGTTCGCTGCTGGCGCGATTCTATGGGGACGCCAAAGTGGCCCACGTCGCGATCGCGATGTCGCCGGCGATTTTTCTCAGCAGTATCTCGGTGCAGCACCTGGCACTCCTCAAGCGTGCGATGCGTTTCTCGACCGTGTCGTTCAACGATATCGTTGCCCGTGCGGTTTCTGTGCTGGTTGCGATCGGGCTCGGCTGGGCGGACTGGGGATACTGGGCGCTGGTCGCGGGAACGTTGGCGGCGCCGCTGGCGGTGGCCATTGGGGCGTGGACGCAATGCCGCTGGATTCCGAGTTTGCCCCGGCGCGAGCCGGGAACCGGCGCCATGGTGCGCTATGCGTTCAACATCTATGGGCGGTTCAGTTTTAACTACTTTGCGAGAAATACCGACAATCTTCTGGTGGGATGGCGATTTGGTTCGAGCGCCCTGGGCTTTTACAAGAAGGCTTATGACTTGTTCCTGCTTCCCGCCTGCCAGCTTTCCGCGCCCCTGACTTCGGTCGCCGTGTCCGCTCTGAGCCGCCTGGACCGCGACTCGGAACAGTACCGGCGCTACTTTCTCCGCACCCTGGCGGTAATGGCATTTGTCGGAATGGGCATCGGCGCGGATCTCACGCTCACCGGGAAAGACGTGATTCTGCTGGTATTGGGACCGGCGTGGGCGACCGCCGGCCGGATCTTCATGTTCTTCGGGCCGGGCGTGGGCATCATGCTGATCTACAACACGCACGGCTGGCTTCACCTCTCGATGGGAACGGCGCACCGCTGGTTCCGCTGGGTAGTGGTGGAGTTTATGGTCACCGCCTCGCTGTTCCTGGTGGGCCTGCATTGGGGACCTGAGGGTATCGCTGCCGCCTGGACGCTCTCGTTCTGGATTCTCACCATTCCGGCCTTCTGGTATGCCGGGAAACCGATCGGCTTCGGCGTCGGTCCCGTGGTTACCGAAGTCTGGAAGTACATTCTGGCGGCGTTGCTTGCGGGTGGGGCTTCGGCCATGATTCTTAGAGGCGTGCCGGTTTTTGCCGGAGTGCCGGGTCCAGTTGGGGCTTTCACGCGCATCGTGACGGACTCGATTTTGTTTGGGTTCTTATATCTGACGGCGGTTGCTGTCCTCCACGGCGGGGTCACGCCACTTTTGCAATTCAAGGGGCTGCTCCTCGAGATGTTGCCCTGGCGCAAGTATGCCAGGAACGCTCCGGTGGCCGCTGTGACCGCAGCCGACGCGAATACGGCGACTACCTGAAGAGCGGAATGAGGAGAGCCGGTCTGGGTCGCAGTGGTCGCGAGCACAGGCGGCAGTAGTGCCGCCAACGTTTTAGAACCAGATTCAACTTGTGATCGCTGCGCCGATGGCGGCGCACACTCCATGAATATCCCCGGATCCATGAACTGCCTGAGCGAATACTACAAGTGCTCCGAGCGCGATGCTCGCATGGCGCTGAGCGGCGCGCTTTCGGAGAAGAGCGGTTATTTTCGGTTTGGCGAGGACACCCTCTACGGCCAGTATTGTGGGCGCCAGCCGGCGGCTTCTCCGACCGAACCACTTTGGGATGCGCTTCAGGACGTGCGCGTCGAGAAGGGAACGGCCTGCCTGCCTTTTGACGTGTCGCAGGCCGTCAATAGTCTTCGTTGGGAGATGTATGCGAACGGCTGGCGCAACGGAAACCCAAACTCCGCGTTGGCGAGCCTGTACTACTTTATCCGTCCATTGCTGCCGGTGGCAGTGCGAAAGCATCTCCAGAAAATACGCTTCCGGGGCTGGGAAAAGATTCCATTTCCGCACTGGCCGGTCGACCGGACGGTGGACAATGTTCTGGAGCAGGTGTTGCTCTTGTCGATGCGGGCGCAGAACCGGAAGCAGATTCCGTTCATCTGGTTCTGGCCGGAGGGCGCACCCAGTTGCGCGCTGATCACGCACGACGTGGAGACATCGCGCGGACTGGATCTTTGCGGCAAGCTGATGGACGTCAACGATTCCTTTGGGATCAAGGCGTCCTTCCAGGTTATCCCGGAGGAACGCTATCATGTGACTGCGGCCTTCCTGCAGTCGATTCGGGATCGCGGTTTCGAGGTTGTCGTCCACGATCTGAATCATGACGGACACTTGTTCCGGGACCGGGAGCGTTTTGTCGAGCGCGCGGCCAAGATCAACGCCTATGGCAAGGAGTTTGGCGCGGCGGGTTTTCGAGCGGGAGTGCTCTATCGCAACCAGCTTTGGTACGACCTGCTCGATTTTGAATACGACATGTCGGTTCCGAACGTCGCGCACCTCGACCCGCAGCGGGGCGGATGTTGCACGGTGATGCCCTACTTTGTCGGCAAGGTGCTGGAAATTCCGGTGACCACGACGCAGGACTACACCTTATTTCATATCCTGAACGACTATTCGACCACTCTGTGGGAGCGCCAGATCGAGCTCATCATGGAAAAACATGGCCTCATCAGCGTCGTCATTCATCCCGATTACCTCACCGGCGCGCGGGCCAGAAATACCTATGAGGGGCTGCTGGCTCATTTGGCGCAACTGAAAGTCAGAAGGAATCTCTGGGTTACCACGCCCGGTGAAGTGAACACCTGGTGGAGACAACGCTCGGAAATGACACTCGTCGAAGAAAACGGGGAGTTGCGAATCGAGGGCGCGGGCAAGGAGCGGGCGGTGATCGCGTATGCCAGCGAACAGGATGGCCGTCTCGCGTTATCCCTCACGGCAGCGCCCTTGGCGGCCAGTTCACGATAGGGCGCCTGCCGAATGCATAAGTCTGGATTGCTCGGAATCCCGGTTGAACGCTTGATGCGCGAACATTACGAAACGCGGTTGCACGGCACGGTCGAAGATGCGGATCAACCCGTATCTCGTCCGCCCGTGGTCAACCAAGCCGCCCGCCGCCAGTTGGCTGTCGACTGGAATCGAACCGCCGCCGACTATCCGCGTAACCTCTGTGTGCATCAACTGTTTGAAGCCCAAGCGCGGAAGACGCCGGATGCGATTGCGGCTGTGTTCGAGAGCGAACGGTTGACCTACCGCGACCTCGATCGCCGTGCCAACCAGTTGGCCAACCACTTGCGCAGCATCGGCGTGCAACCCGGCGTGATGGTGGGCGTGTTCGTCGAGCGCTCGTTAGACATGATCGTCGCCCTGCTGGGCGTGATGAAGGCGGGTGGCGCCTATGTTCCCATGGATCCCACTTACCCGGCGGAGCGTATTTCGTTCGTGCTGAGCGATGCCAGCGTTCCGGTTCTGCTGACGCACGAAAGTTCATTTAAGACCATCAACATCGGCGCTGCCCGTCCCGTTTTTTTGGACACCGAATGGACGGCCATCGCGCGACACTCCAGCGATGCCCCGCCCACCACGCCCGCGCCCACCGCAGACGACCTGGCCTACGTCATCTACACTTCAGGTTCGACGGGGAAGCCCAAAGGGGCCGAAATTTCGCATCGCGCCTTCGTCAATCTGCTGCTCTCGATGAGCAAGAGGCCCGGCCTGAAGGCGGAAGACACTTTGCTGGCTATCACCACGCTTTCGTTCGACATCGCGGGACTCGAACTCTTTCTGCCCCTCGCGGTCGGTGCGAAACTTGTGATCGCCAGCCGCGAGGCGGTTGCGGACGGCAATCTCCTGCTCAGCCGGATCGTAAGTTCGGGAGCCACTGTCATGCAGGCAACACCGGTGACCTGGAGACTCCTGATTGATGCTGGCTGGGACGGGATGCCAGCGCTCAAAGTTCTCTGCGGAGGCGAGACCTTTCCCCGCGATCTGGCGAACGAACTGGTGCGCCGCGCGCCGTCGGTGTGGAACATGTACGGACCGACCGAAACCACCATCTGGTCCTCGACGATCGAGGTCACAGCCGGCGAGGGACCGGTGCCCATCGGCCCACCCATCGACAACACTCAGTTCTACGTTTTCGATGCCGCCCAGCAGTTGGTCCCCATCGGAGTCGCCGGGGAACTCTACATCGGTGGCGACGGGCTGGCCCGCGGATATCTCCATCGGCCGGAGTTGACGGCGGAAAAATTCGTTCCCGATCCCTTTGGGTTGAATCCACGCTCGAACCGCAGCGCACGCCTGTATAAGACCGGCGACCTGGTCCGCCGCGCACCCGACGGCACCATTGAGTTCCTGGGACGGCTGGATCATCAGGTCAAGCTGCGCGGGTTCCGCATTGAGCTCGGGGAAATCGAAAGTGCGCTGGCGCGTTACCCCGGCGTTCGCGAAGCGGTGGTGATTTTGCGTGAGGACATCCCGGGCGATAAGCGTCTGGTGGCCTACGTGACCGGCGACCAGCAGGCAATTACAGTCGCAACCATGCGAGAGGCGCTCGCCGGCGAATTGCCGAATTACATGCTGCCCTCGGCCGTAGTGCGCCTGGACGCGATGCCACTTACTCCGAATGGAAAGATCGACCGCCAAGCGCTGCCTGCTCCCGACACGGGCCGCGCCGCGCGCCAGAAAGAGTTCGTCGCCGCGTGCACCGGGCAGGAGAAGACGCTGGCCGCGACCGCCCATTCAAGTTACGGCGGCGGCGCGGCGTTTTCCAGCGCGCGTCCGTCAGGAGCGGCGGGCGCAGCGGCCGCGGCCGCGCCAACGGTCGTTCCGGCGCATCCATTCGAGCCGGCACTTAGAGAAGCCGAGCCTCGCCGCGCTGCGAATCCGACCGAGAGAAAGCTGCAAAAAATCTGGAAGCGCTTGCTCGGCACGGGCCCGATTGGGCTGCATGAAAACTATTTTGAGCTCGGCGGCACTTCGATCCTGGCGGTGCGCCTGTTCGCGCAGATCACGGAAGAATTTCGGCGCAAACTCCCACTCACCGTCCTCTTTGAGGCTCCGACGATCGCGCAGTTGGCGAAGGTTCTACACGATGATAGTGCGGCATCGGACTGGTCCCCGCTGGTAGCGATCCAACCCAACGGCTCTCGGCCTCCATTCTTCTGCATTCACGGCGACGGCGGAAATGTGCTGATCTATCGCAACCTTTCGCGGCATCTCGGCGCCGATCAGCCTTTCTATGGCTTGCAGGCCCAGGGCCTCGACGGCGAGCGTCCATGTCTGGCAACCATCGAGGAGATGGCGTCTCTCTACGTGCGGGAGATGCGCCGCATCCAGTTGCATGGTCCGTATTATCTGGGCGGCTACTGCATGGGTGGTACGGTTGCCTACGAGATGGCGCAGCAACTGAAAGCGCAGGGTGAAGGGGTCGCTCTGCTCGCTTTGTTTGACACCATGAACTGGTGCAACATTCCATCCGATACCGCCTGGAGAAAACTGCGGCACCTCGGACAGAAAGTCAGGTTCCACGGCAAGAATTTCTTGCTGCTGAATGCCGGCGAAAAGAAAGAGTTCTTTGCCGAGAAAATCAAGGTCCTGCGGAGCCGCTCGAAGGTCTGGAGAGGCATGCTGTTTGGCAGACTCCTGGCGAAGGAATCAGGCAACAAGCCGGAATCCCTTTCTCTCGCGGAGATGTGGCAGATCAACGAGCGGGCGTGCGCGGTTTATCAGGCGAAGCCCTACGAAGGGGTCGTCACCGATTTCCGCCCCATGAGACAGTACGCGAAATACGGCCCAGCGGAAGGCGACTGGAGCCGATTGGCGCTCGGAGGCCACGAAATTGTAACCCTGCCGGTTTATCCTGCGGGCATGCTGCTGGAGCCGTTTGTGAAGCATCTGGCCGATGCGCTGAAGACGACTATTTCCCGCACCATTCGATAACACGCGCAACCACGCGGCGCTTCGCCTTACACCATTTAAGAATGATGGCCTTTCAGTCCAACCATTCCGAGTTACTGCCAAGAAAGATTGCGAACCAGCTTCTGTTGCTGGCTTGCTTTTTGCTCCTCTGCGGAATCCTGATCGCCGGCCTCTCGCCGTTTACGCCGTATCTCAAGAATCAAGTCCGATGGCTGGATGGTCAGAACGGACTGTATTTCGGCGCGCATGCCTCGATTCTAAGTTCCATCCCGCTCCATGTGGATGGGCCGCCGGACGGCCCATGCAGCGTTGAGCTTTGGCTCCAGCCTGGTTTCGTCGACCATTCCAACACCATGCTGGCATTCCAAACGCCCGAAACCCCGCTGCAGTTCAGGATGCAACAGAACAACGATGCCTTGATGCTCACCCGCCAGGCGGCCGGAGCGGATCGCCAGTCAAGTAATAAGCTCATTTACATCAATGATGTTTTCCGGCAGGATGAGCCACTGATCATTACCGTGACCTCCGGAGCGCAGGGGACGGCTGTCTACCTGAATGGCATCCTCACCCGCTCCTCGGCAGACTTTGGACTTACTCGTCATGATCTCAACGGAGGAATCGTGGTTGGTAACTCTCCCGTGGTAAACGATAGTTGGTCGGGTGTTATGCGCGGAATCGGCATTTACAATCGGGAACTAACCCCAGACCAGGTTCGGCGCGATTATGAGGAATGGACGCGCTCCGGCCAACCCGGGGAACTGGAAGAAAAGAAGGCGGTGGCAATTTATCCCTTCACTGAACGCTCCGGGAAGGTGGTTCATAGCCTGGCGTCTCCCAGCATCGATCTCCAGATTCCCGATTATTACCTCGTCCTTTATCCGCCGTTCCTGCAGCCTTTCTGGGAACACTGGGGCTGGAACTGGGCTTTCTGGAAAGATGGACTCATCAACGTCGCCGGTTTCATGCCGCTCGGATTCTGCTTTTGCGCATACTTGTCGTTGTCGCGGCCGATAAGTCGGGCGATTCTCCTAACCATCGTTTTCGGATGCGCGATCAGTTTCATCATCGAAGCCACCCAATTCTATTTGCCGACACGAGATTCCGATTCCATGGACCTCATCAACAACACGCTGGGCACAGCGCTCGG
>Ga0326728_10017172_pt1 | contig 14564 bp, 10 predicted proteins | sample MB3enrmetagenome_FD_207602 | JGI IMG/M metagenome (GOLD analysis project Ga0326728, IMG submission 207602) | Lab enriched peat soil microbial communities from McLean, Ithaca, NY, United States - MB31MN | ecosystem: Environmental > Terrestrial > Soil > Wetlands > Peat | place: USA: New York...
CTTACTGCTTACTGCTTACTGCTTACTGCTTACTGCTTACTGCTTACTGCTTACTGCTTACTGCTTACTGCTTACTGCTTACTGCTTACTGCTTACTGCTTACTGCTTACTGCTTACTGCTTACTGCCTTCCCCCCTCGGCCGCCGCCGCAGGCGCGGCAAGTACGGAAGGTCGGCGATCTGGCCGTCGAACTTTTCCGCCCAGCGGCCGGGAATAGCTGTGCCGCACTTGGGGCAAGCGCCTTTCGATGTGAGGCGATAATCCAAGATGTGATAGCCCAATCTTTCAATCAGTAATTCGTGGCACTGGGGGCAGTAAGTGTTTTCAAGGTCGCCCACTTGCCCCGGCAGATTACCCGCATAAATAAAACGCAGTCCGGCCGCCTTGCCGATGGCCGCCGCCCGTGCGAGGTCGCGTGGCTGGGTGTTGGCGGGGTCGGTCATCTTGTAATCCTTGTGGAATGCCGAGACGTGCCAGGGAATGTCGGGAGAGACGCTCGCTACAAATTCCGTAAGTCGCTTCAGTTCATCGTCGGAATCGTTAAAGCCCGGAATCAGCAGGGTGACGATCTCAACCCACAATCCCATCTCATGCAGGCTGCGAATGGTTTGGAGAATGGGTTCGATGCGTCCGCCGAGCTGGCGGTAGTCGCGGTCGTCGAAGCTCTTCAGGTCGACTTTGAAAAGATCCACCCACGGCCGCAAGTACGCCAGTACTTGTGGAGTACCGTTCCCGTTGGAGACGTAGGCGGTGACGAGCCCCGCGGATTTGGCTTCCTTAAAAATGGCAACGGCCCATTCGCTGGTGATCAGAGGCTCGTTGTAAGTGCTAACCAGAACTTTCGCGCCTTGCTGGACGGCGTCGCGAACAAGCTCTTGCGGCGTTACATGCATCAGCCGGGAGACAGCGCGCGGGTCGCGAATGACTTGGGAGGTGTCCCAGTTTTGGCAATAGGCGCAATGCAGGTCACAACCGAGCATGCCAAAACTGTAAGCCAGCGCGCCTGGATAGGCGTGATGGAAGGGCTTCTTTTCAATCGGGTCGCATTGTACTCCCGCGGCGTAACCCCAGGGTACCTGTAGCTTGCCCCCTTCGTTGAAGCGGACTTTGCAAATGCCCAATTGCCCTTCAGGTATTCGGCAGCAATGGCCGCAAGCGAAACAGCGCACAAAACCCCGATCGAGCTTTTCGTAAAGCTCGCCTTCGCGAACATTGGCGTTAAGAATATTCTGGAGCGTGGCCATGAATCACCGCCTTCTGAAAGACACGAAGATCGAAATTCGAAACTCGAAATCCGCCGAGATGCGACGTGCAAATCTCCAGCCTCGCGATTCTCCCTTACGATTATACCCCCGGGCGACCACGCCTGTTTGGAACACGCGGCAAGACAGTGGTGCGCGACACGAAAGTGGAAGCCGAGGTCCCTCAGACGTAGCGCAGGCGTCCCGCCCGCTGCGGCGCGGGCATCCTGCCCGTGCGTTGCTGTAATCTGACCCCAGGTTCGTTTCCTGTCACTCCAGGCTTAGGGTATTGTTGTATGGCGCGAGCGGGACGCTCCCGCCACAGTGGGCGAGACGCCCGAGCTACACCCGCTCGTTGCGGTTTTCGATTTTCGAATTTCGGCTTCAGGGTTGTTTCTGCCAGTGCTGGCCGCCGTCTTCGCTGACCCATTGCGAGCCGGAAGCAGTGGTGACGGTGAGATGCCGCGGGTCGGGCAACTGAATGCCGGTGATGGTCTCCGTGACAGAGTTTCCCCCGAAGTTAAGGGCGACACGTGTCCAAGTGGCACCCCGATCGACGGAATGAAAGAGGACGGCGCCCGCGCCGCCCGCCCAAACATCGTTGCCGAAGGCGGCAATCGCCCGGAACTTGATGCCGTGGGCGACGGGGATCTGCTCGAAAGTTTTCCCTCCGTCCGTGGAGCGTTGCACTTGGCCATCGGGTGCAACATTCCAGAGAGCAGCGGGCGGACCAGCTTCAGAGTCGCTACCCGCGCGGAATGCTCGCACCGCGCCCATGGGTGCTTCGGCCCTCATGCGGAGGGTTGCCTGAGCGGGCACTTGAGGAGCAGCTTTCGCCGCGGTGGCGCCACTCCCTGCGGCGACCTCGACGCTCTGGGTTGTTGCGCGCAAAGTTGCCGGACCAGCCTGTGACTCAGCACTTGCTTTCGCCACTGCATCGGATGCGGCCAGGGTAATGGCGGCAGGCGCAGGAGAGGGGGGAGGCGCGGGGAGAACCCTTGCGGTGAGCGCGTTTCCTTCCTTGCTTTCTTCCCGCTCAGCCTTCACGGCGGGAACATTCTCAGTTCTAAATGTGGCGGGTGGCCGTGACGAAGCCATAGTTGTCACTTGCTGCTTGGCCTGGACGCGTGCGGCGCGATCATGCCGGGTCAGATCCTGATGGGGTCCCAATGCTTTTTCGATCGTCGCCATTTCGCCGGCGGGTGCTTGCGCCTCCTTATGCGCCTTTGCTTGGGCAGTTTCAGGGGGCGGCGGGGCCAAGGGCGACACGGTGACAGCTCGAGGAGCGCTCGTGATATTCCCCGCAGGAGCCGGTGGTTGCGTTACTTTCGAAATCTCCTGCTGCCCTTTCCACATGCCAGGGTGCAAGACTGCGACGACAGCCAGAGCTCCCAACACCGCTGCCATCGCGCCCCAGCGGAAAACGAGCCACGGGCTCCAACGCCGTCTTGCCGCCACGCGAGGGGCCTCGGCCCCCAAAGCTTCCCCAGGCAGGGTGAAGGCTGCAACCTCGCGGCATTCCGCACACTGGCTGAGGTGGTTCAGCACTTGCGTGCGTTCCCTTTCAGTAAGAGTCTTCTCCACAAAGGCCGCGAGCAGGTTAGCGTCGGGATGGCCGGCGCCCTGGAAAGCATCCGGCCCCAAAGCAGGTCCGGAAGATTCCGGGTTTGCCTTCAGCCGTGCGAGCGCGATTTTTGGCAATCCAGCCATAAAGTGATTGGGCAGATTAGCAGGTAGGTAGATGGGCAGTGGTAACATCCCTTGCCGCTGCTCACCAGCCTACTGCCCGCCACCGACCTTTCCACTGCCTACTGCCCACCTGCCCATCTGCCTGCCCTATTATGGAACGGTTTGCTGGCCCTTTTCTTGCATTAATCGGCGGCGAACATCCAAGGAGAGTTCGGTGACCTCGACCTCCATGGCTTGCTCCGCCTCTTTCCGGCTCATCCCGCGTTTCATCAGGCCGGAGAGGATCGCCTTGCGCGTCCAAGCCGTGATCTTCTCCAGCTTACGGCTGATAGTGGATTCGTGCACCCCCAGCAGGCGCGCGATTTCCGCTAGCCGTCGGCCATCGAGGTAATAATTGGCTAAAATGAATTTGTCTTCCGCTGCCAGGGACCCGAGCGCTTGATCCGTCGCCTCGCGTAAACGCGTGTCGATGGCCTGGGCGGGGTCGGCCACCTCAGCCTCAAACTGCACTCCCGCCTCGGCTTGTTCTTCCAGGCTTACCAACCTTTGCTGGCGGCGAAAGCGATTCACATATTCCTGCGCCAGGACGGCCCGCAGCCAGCCCTCCAGTGAGCCGCGACCCGTAAATGAATTCAGCTTGGAGATTCGCCGGCCATCCGTAGTACGTGTACCATAGAGATCAGCATAGAGAGAATCCGCCAGCTCGCGGGCATTCGCATCCCCCTGCACGAGGGAGTGCGCCGCGTTGAAAAGCTTCTCGCGATAACGGGTCAAGAAAATCTCCCAGGCTGCCTCGCAGCCTAGGGCGCAGGCGCGAGCCAATGCCAGTTCCTCCACTCGAAGGTGGGTGAGGAAATCCGAAACTTCCGAGGGGCTGGCCGTGGCAGGGAGATATTTGGTGGCCACTTCTTGCAGCACGCCGGCGAAAATCTGCGGGGGCAAGCCGAACTTCTCCGCTCCGGCTTCGCGGTGGAACTGCGCCGACAGCGATTCCGGAATGTTGATCTTCGTTGGGCGGGTCGCGGTTTCGTGGCTGCCGCTCATGACATTCGACCTTTATGCCTCGCCGGTTACTTCGGCCCCCGTGCTCTCTAGCCAGGTTTTCACACCACAAGTCTCGGAGGGGCGGGACTTAACAGGTGGCGGAAAAATCATCCAATGCTGTCATCTTGAGCGCAGCGAAGGACCCCCGTAGTTTGCTCTGTTCACCAACCCCCACGAACTGCCGGGGTCCTTCGCTGCGCTCAGGATGACAGCGAAGGGCTCAGGATGAGGGCATGGAAGCGTTCTCCGCAACGTCTGAAGCCCTGCCCTCCCGCCCCTATGGGCGTCCAAGCGTGGTTAGAAATGCGGGCTACTCGCGTCCATTGGTGCATCCAGGTCCTTCTCCGCCTACCCCCAGCCGGGCGCCTCAGACTTGGATGCAAGAATTATACCCTGAGTCGTTCTTCCCACAGACCGGGACTTGCACCCTCGGTTAACCAGCTAGCGCGGCCGAACTGCAACCCGAAGGAGGTTCTCCGTGATTTTCAAGCTTCAACCTGGCGCGGCCAAGCCGTAATCCAAAAAGGATTTCACCACAGAGGCCACAGAGGTCACGGAGAGCAGACGGAGAAAAAACCGTGGGTCAACAAACAAGGAAACGGGATTTCTACCCGCGCAAGCAGAAATGCTTTTCTCTGTGGTCTCTATGCGCTATGTGGTGAATCTTTTCTTCGCGGCGCTCGAAGAGGCTGGCTCTTAGAACTCCAGGGAGGAGACGATGATGACGAGAAAACCTTTTTTGACTTTTGGTCTGATGATAGTTTTGGCGACTCTGATGGTCCTGCCGATGGGGCCGGGCACTGGTGAGGCGGGCCAAGTTGGATCCTCTTACAAAGTGCTTGCACCCATCAGCCGCGGCAACTTGACCATCTTTCCGGTCGTTACGGACCGCACACATGACACGCGAGATTTCCTGACGCTTGATGAAGGCGTGCGCTCAGGCGAAGTGGTGGTAAGCGAGGCCGGCAGCGTACGGCCGCTCATTCGCGGACGCGAGCGATACATACCCAGCGATGGCGCGGAGGTGAACCGCCTGGTTCTGGTGAACAACTCCGACCGCCCCCTCATTCTGCTGGCAGGCGAGATTGTGACTGGAGGCAAGCAGGACCGCGTGGTAGGCAAGGATCGCATTGTTCCGCCCAAGAGCGACCCCATCGACCTTGCGGTTTTTTGTGTCGAGCCCGGGCGGTGGGTGGCGGCCAAACCTGACTTTGGTTCTTTTCATTCCCAGATGGCGCAGCCCAGTGTGCGACGCAGCGCCATGGCCGATCAAGATCAGCAGAAGGTATGGTCGGAAGTCCATTCGACGCAGCAATCCTTGGCGGTAGAAGCCAGCCCCGCCGCCGCTGGTGCCATCGGAGGGACTTCCTCCTACGCCGGCGTTATGGCCAATGACGAAGTCAAGCGCCGTGTGGATGCCGTCGCCGTACCCATTGAACAATCCTATCTGGGGCTGATGCGCGAATTGCGCGAGCGGAATGCGGTGGGCGTGGTCGTGGCGGTGAATGGCCGCATGATTTGGGCCGATCTTTTTGCCAGCACGGCACTGCTGGAAAAATACTGGCCCAAACTTATCCGCTCCTACGCTGCCGAAGCCCTCACCTACCGCTACGCGGTCCCCCAGGGAGAGGGGCCGGGGGTGAGAGGCGAGCGTCCTGAAACGAAAGATGCCCAGGCCTTTTTGCAGGATTTCGGAGCGCGGCATGAGATGGAAGAAACCGAACCCGGCGTTTTTCGTCGCACCGAACTCACGGGGAGCGACTTCACCGCCTTCGCCCTGACATCGCTTTTGCCGGGTACAGGCTTTGAAGTTCATATTGCCAAGATGGTGGACTGAGGGGGTGGGGAATTTCATGGCACCGTATGGTGTTGACTTGACCTCGTCGATTAAGTGGTAGGGGCGGTTCGCGAATCGCCCCTACGCATTTCCACACGTTGCCTTGACCTTCAGGCGCCGGTGGCGCACCTTCTCCGCATTCGACTTTCTCCCGGCACTTTTCACTAATCACTGCTATTCTATTAGTTTGAACACATCGATTCGCAACATTGCCATCATCGCGCATGTGGACCACGGCAAAACTACGCTGGTGGACGCCATGCTTCGGCAGAGCGGCATTTTCCGTATAGGTGAACCCGTGGTGGAGCGCGTTATGGACTCCAATGAACTGGAGCGCGAGCGCGGCATCACCATCCTGGCCAAAAACACTGCCATCACCTATCACGGCACGCGCATCAATATTGTGGACACGCCCGGCCACAGCGACTTCGGCGGTGAGGTGGAGCGCGCCCTGAAACTCGTGGACGGCGTGCTGCTGCTGGTCGATGCGAGTGAGGGCCCCCTACCGCAGACTCGCTACGTGTTGCGCAAAGCGCTGGAGGCCAAGCTGCCTCCCATCGTCGTGATTAACAAAATCGACCGCAGTGACGCGCGCCCGCAGGAGGTGTTGAACGAAGTCTACGATCTGTTCATCGATCTCGACGCCACCGAGGACCAACTCGAATTTCCCATCCTTTACTGCATCTCCAAGGACGGGATCGCGCGCGAGACGCTGGATGGCGCTTCGGAAAACCTTCAGCCGCTTTTTGAAACCATTCTGCGCGCCATTCCCGCTCCCGCGGGAGACCCGAGCGCCAAACTTCAGCTTCTCGTTGCCAACTTGGATTACAGCGAGTACCACGGGCGGCTGGCGCTGGGCCGCATTTTTTCCGGCACATTGCGGCGCGGCGACGAGGTGGCCATCGCCAAACTCGACGGGAGCTTCCAGAAGACCCGCATTACCAAACTTTACGGCTTCGAGGGGCTGGACCGCACGGACCTGGAATCCGCCGAGGCCGGAGATATCGTGGCCATCGCCGGGGTCGAGGGCATCACCATCGGCGAGACCGTGACCAGCGCTGAATCCCCCGTGCCGCTGCCACACATCCCCATTGATGAACCCACCATTTCCATGGTTTTTACGGTAAATACCTCCCCATTTTCGGGGCGCGATGGCACGTACGTGACCTCGCGGCATTTGCGCGAGCGGCTCGACAAGGAACTGCTCACCAACGTGTCCATCCGCGTGGAGGAGATGGACAGCCCCGACTCCTTCAAGGTGCTGGGAAGAGGCGAACTCCAGTTGGCTATCTTGATCGAGATGATGCGGCGCGAGGGTTACGAACTCGCGGTGGGGAAGCCCGAAATCATCACCCATATCGTGGACGGCAAGCTCCAGGAACCTTCCGAACAACTCATTATCGACGTTCCCCAGGAATTTGTGGGCGTGTTGATGCAGGAAATCGGAATGCGCAAGGGCATCAATCACAAGATTGTGAGCCACGGCGCGGGGCATGCCCAGAGCGGTCGGGTACGCCTGGAATTCTCCATTCCTTCCCGCGGACTCATCGGGCTGCGCGGGGAAATCCTGAAAGCGACGCGTGGCACGGCGGTGATGAATACCTTGTTTGACGGTTACGTTGACTGGCAGGGCGATTTGCCGGCGCGCCTCACCGGCTCGCTGATCGCCGATCGTGCCGGCCGCACCACCGCCTACGCGCTATGGAACCTCCAGGAGCGCGGCGAGCTGTTCGTACAGCCGGGACTGGAGGTTTATGCAGGTATGGTCGTCGGTCAGAACTCACGCTGGGACGACATGGACGTGAACGTGGTCAAAGAAAAGAAGCAGACCAACATGCGCGCCTCGGTGGCCGACGAAGCCATTCGCTTGATCCCCTTTCGCCCCCTTACCCTGGAAGAATCCATCGAGTTCATCGCCGAAGACGAACTCGTCGAGGTCACACCCCAATCCATCCGCCTGCGCAAGAAAATCCTCGAATACAATAAGCGGCCCAAGAAGCACAAGCACCCTATGCAGTAGTGGGAGGGATGTAGCGTAATCAGGCCCTTCTTGACTCTTCCATCCCGGAAAAAAGTCAAGAAGCCGTACCTCGGCGTTTTTTGGGCCGGGTCAAAGATCTCCAAAGCGGCGGTGGGGTTGGAACCGTCCCTTGCATCGGCCCGGAAAACACCTTGAGCCTCAGTGATCCGCCCGGGGCTGAGGCTTGTTCGGAAGGGACTGTCCTCATTCCGCCTGCGGGCATCTGCGCAGAACTCGCCCAAATCGGCACGATCAGCGCGAAACATTTCATCACGGGTCTATTCCTCCTTTCGGCTCTGAAACTTGGAGCCGGTAGCGCAGCTTTGGCCGCAACCAAAAGGTCGTGACGCTCCATGGCGGAATCCGTTGTGAGGTTTTAGGCAAACGTCGAGAGGAGGACCGTCATGGAGCGTTTTATTTCAGCATACGAGCCCCGTGCTGGGAAGCATATCACGATTTGACCGGGTCTCGTTTCGCGCGTGTTGCGTTCGACCAGCTACCTGCAAGGGCTGGACTACTTCACGGGGAACCAGCGGGTGGGGTTCAAGGACTTCCTGGGGTTCGTGGAGGAGTTTTCGGCGGGGATCAAGGCGCGGGCCGAGCAGATCGCGCAGCGCGCGGGGCGACCGTTCATCTTTGTGGCCTCGGGGCAAGCCAGCGAAGGAAGCGCTGGTGAAGAGGCTCCTGGTCCAGGGACCGAGCCACGAAGGACTGGTGTGCGTGTCGTCGTGTGTAGAACCCTGCCGGACCTTCAAGGTGCGGCTGACCGTCGGTTCATCCATGGGTGGCGAGGGGCCAGCTTGCCGGAATAGGTGAATCCCGTGCGGAATCGGCTGGGGATCCGGAATTCGCGATTCGGGAATCGGCGTTCGAGGCAGCAGCGCAGAGTTAGGCGCACCTTCCTTACTCTGGAAAGCGCCGGGATAAACCGGCAGGAAGTAGAGAGTGAAAAACTCTCACGAGGAAGGAGGAGCGATCCACTCGGCCCCTAGTTTTGCGCTGTGTACCGCGAGGTACGCAGCGAAGCGCAAACAGGGGAATAGGCGGGCTGGGTATTGAGCTTCGAAAAGGCCAAATCAGGACGCCAACGTTCTCAGAGGGGCGCCCCTTGGGCAGGGCAAGCCCAGCCCCTAGAAGACCAGCCATGGTTTGAGCCTGCGCGAAGCGCCTTGCAGTGCAGCAGCAGCAGCTACCGCCTTTCTCGCTCGAGCTTTGGCGCGATCGCGGTAGGAAGCGAGGCGGTAGCTGCTGCTACCGCACTCCAAGGCAGGCTTTGCCTGCAGGAAAGGCGCCCACACCGAACTCTGACCCACAATACACCTTTGGTTGCGGCCCCGCCGCCCTGCACTACCTGCTTGCTTGTTCCCGAAGGCGGACCGTCGACGCCTATTCCTTACCGGTTTTCTTGCGGAGTCGACTGATAATAAGCTGTCTGTCACCCAAATAGCTAATCGCGAGAACCGCCATCACGCAAAAACCGAAGAAGGTCTCGCGCGGGCTAGCCACCATCAGGGCTATTGGACTTGAGAAGACCGCCGGGTACATCAGTAGCGCTATCCCCACGGCGAAAAGGAAAAGAATAGCAAGAGCCAGGAGCCATAGATGCCGCTCGCGACTTTCGAGCGCTAGCGGGTCAACCCGATCAAATATTTGCATAAGGTCCTCTCTTCGCCATTCGGCGATGCGTCTTTCATTTTGGCCGTCCCACAAGCCGGTTGCGACAATCCGGAGCCAGGGGTGGACCGGGGATTGCTTAATTAACACTATTCCAAGGAGGCGTCTAGAGTACTAAGGTACTATCTGTACAGGAATGATTTTATTAGCAAGGTTCGCGCCCCGATGCATCGAGGCGGCTTTTCGCCCGCGCCAGCACTCGCCGGCCCAGTTCAACATTGCCTCCGGAAGTCATCGCGCATAGCTTGGTCGAATACCTAGGTTGCGGCGTCGGTTCCTTATGACCGCGGCATGTCGTGACCGTGGTTGACTAAGAGCAGTGACAAGTGGCGAGTGACAAGTGACAAGGGCGAGCGAGGCTAAGAGCAGTGACGAGTGACGAGTGACGAGCGTGCGGTTCGTTCACCCGATTACCCGATCAGCCGATTCCTTTCACCCGGCTCCGAATCCCAAATGCCCAATCCTGAATTCCGGATCCTGAGCCCCGAATTCCGAATCCCGAACCCCTAAGAGTGTGATGCTACTTCACAATCCTGCGCCTTTTCTTCCTTTGGAGATGGCGTGCAATGGTGGGCCGGCTGACGTCGAGGGCCTCGGCTATCCGCGTTTGGGTCCAACCGGATCTGAAGAGTTTCTTGATTCGCGCAATCTTTTTTTCGGTCAATTGGAGGGATGGCCGTCCGCCCCGTAGAATAAATTTCCGCCGTTCCTCAAGGGAATACTTTGCGGCCAAGGTTGCGAAGCCGAGGCGCCCAATCGCGCTCAACTCTTCCGGGGGGCACTTCGCCCCCCTTGCCAGCCCGCCCAGTTTGGCCATCTCCCGGACCGTCATGTCGCCTTTTTCTGGTTTTTTCATACGCTGCAACCTACCCGAAAGAGCTTGGTCTGTCAAACCTCAATGCCTTGCCCGTCCGGCCCACTCTACCGGATTGCATTTGCCATCGTGCAGAGCGGCAGAGCGAGATCCTTCGCTTCGCTCGGGATGACAGGGAAGCGCTCAGCGTAGCAGCCATGGGCTCAGGATGACAGCAGGGGCAGAGTTCAGATGCCGGCATTGGGTGCGGATTCAGGACCCCGAATCGAGGCCGAATTCCATACTCCGGATTCCGTATTCAGGCGCCAGCATCGCGCCCGGCGCGGGAATTCGCCTGCGGGCGAATTCTGCCGGTGGCCGGTCAAATGAAGAGGGGCACTTCCTCGCCGGTAGTATCGCGTTCGATGTCTTCGCTCCTCGGCGCCTTTTGGAGCGCCAGAATCCCCATCACCAGAGCGCCCAGCAGCACAACTCCGGGGTGCCGCTCCGCCCAGTTGAACCAACCGGTGTGCCGTTCAGACTCGATTGCCGCTTTGCCGTCGGTTTGTTCTCGCATCGACTACTCGAGCCGTCCTATATCCTTTATCGACTGTTTCCCGTGGAGGCATGAGGGGGAAGGATGGGTCTCCAAGTCCGCGTGGGCGCTAGGCACTCGGTTGTTCCCGGATGCGGATTTCGACTTATCAAGGAAGAGGCTAACGTTTTGAGATTCCAAATTGGAATGTCAAATTGTTTCACTTGTTTGTCGAGTGCTTTCTGGACGGTAGGGTGAGCTTCAGTGTAGTCCTTCCTGAAATGAAGGAGTGCGGCTTGCTGAAGAGCAGTCAAGGGCGGCAAGATGGGCAGCAAAATAACTCTGTCATCTTTCCGGTGAGATGCGGATGATGGCTTTCACCACGCCGTCGGTCCGCGCGCTAACGAGTTCGAAGGCGCGGGCAGTTTCTTCCAAGCGAAAATGGTGCGTGACCAGCGGCCGGACGTCGACGCGCCCGCTGGCAATGAGTTCGACGGCACGCTCCACGCATTCGTTTTGGCGGCGCACGTTGAGGATGCGCAACTCGTTCCGGCGCAGCAGATTGATGTTGAAGCTCACGCGATCGACTTCAGGAATACCGATCACCAGCAGCGCGCCGCCGGGCTTCAGAAGGTTGAGGCCCTGGTCGAGCGCATCCTGCTCACCCGCGCATTCAAACACTGCGTCCAAGCCCAGGGGTTCGAGGCGTTGGATGGCCGCCACCACGTCTTCGCGGCGGGGATTGCCGGTCCAAGTGGCCCCGCACGCGCGTGCCACCGCCAGGCGCTCGTCCACCAAGTCGGTAACGTAGACGGGGGCCTGCGTCAGGGCGCGAACCGCTAGCAGCGTGCATAAACCGATGGGGCCCGATCCGACAACCCCCACGCGAGCGCCGGGCGTGAGTTGGGCCATTTGCGCGGCGTACACTCCGATGGAAAGCGGTTCCACCACGGCGGCCTGATCATCGTTGAGCGAGTCGGGAACCGGGCTGCAACATGCGGCGGGCATCACCAGGTACTCCACCAACGCGCCAGGCAACTGTCCGGGATTGCCTAGAAATTTCTGGTGGCGGCAGGTGTGCTTGCGTCCGGCGCGGCACTGGTCGCATTCGCCGCAAGACACCAGCGGGTCAACGGCTACACGCTGGCCTGAATGGAGGCTCTTCGCCTCGGTGCCCACTTCCAGGACGGTCGCGGCAAGCTCATGGCCGAGGATTAGTGGAAACGGCGCCACTTGCGGTCCGATCCTCCCCTGCCTGTAGTAGTGGATATCCGATCCGCACACGCCCAGCGTGTCAACCTGCAGCAAGACGTCGTGTGGCCCCGCCCGGCGAGGCGTCGGCGCCTCACGCAGTTCCATTTGCCTCAAACTCGTAAGATAAACCGCTTTCATGGTTGTCTCTGCTCGCTGCCCCCTCTATCGGGATCAATCCGATAGTAGCACAGCGCGGCGGAGCCGCAAATGCGAGTCAAAAACGCAAAACGCCAAGCGCAAAACTCAAAGGCAAGTGTGCAGCAGGGCCGAGGCGAAAAAGAAAATCAAAAGGCAAAGGGCAAAAGTGGAGAGCCCTACGTTAAAAACGCAGCAGCCGGGCTAAGCCCGGCTGCTGTGGTGAAGTGATCCGATACTTAAGACGAAAAACCTCATCGTGCGGGATTTATGGCGCTGTCTCCGTCACGGACAAGTTCGTCGTCGCATAGCGGTTGACGGTGGTGTTGGAAGCCAACTCACCCTGGATGGTAACGACGTAGCCTCCGGTGACCGTCCCGGAGATGGTCAGCGTCGGCGCGCGGCAAGCGACCAGCGCTAAGTCGAGTACCAGGATCAGAGTGATTGCCGCCACCCGTATTCCCAGCCAGCCCGCCGCAAACCCTCCGTGGCGGGCCCGCCGTCTGTTGCCGAACGCCAGGGAAGCCAGCGCCGCCAGGCTGAGGAGCCCGAAAATTAAGGGTGGAAACTTCCCGTCGGGGGAGCGAGGCGGAGCATGCGATCCCGGAGGAGTATACTTGGCCGTGGTGATTGACAGTTGGGACTGGGCCGGAGTGGAGCCATTGGTAATTACGGGATTGGTGGAAAAGGTGCATGTTTTGTTGGCCAGGGTCGGATTGAACGACCAGCAACTGAGTTGGACTTGCTGGTTGTAGGATCCAGTGTTAGGAAGACCAAAGCCAAACAGGGGATTGACGAAGATGGTATAGACGGCGGTCTGGCCCGCCTGAATGACGTCACTCGAGGGGGTAATCGTCAGGGTATAGTCATAGAACTCGAGACTCAACTGGAGAGTAAACGTTTGCGAACCGCTGGTCCCCGTCACCGAAAAGGCATAAGGATTGGCCATCGAGCTGGTGAGGTTGCTGACGGTCATCGTGGAGGTGCTATCGCTGCCCCCGCTGGCAAAAATGGGGTTGGGGCTGAATGCGCAGGTGGTACCCGCGGAGCAGGCCAGGCTGATGGCGCCGCCAAAAGCGTTGGCCCCGGTGGGCCCGTTCGCCTCGATGACGAAGGTTGTCTGGGTGCTGCCGATTATCGTGGGGTTGACAGCAGTGGGCGAGGAGAGCGTGAAGGCAGCGGCGCCTATTCCCGTGAGCGCCACCGTCTGCGGACTGCCGGCGGCGTTGTCACTGATGCTCAAATTGGCCGATCGGGTGCCGCTGGCCGTGGGGGTGAAATACACGTACACGCTGCAACTCTGTCCAACGCTGAGGGTGTTCACGACCGAGGTGCAGGAAGGGGTCTGGGAACCAGTCTGGGAAGTGGTCACGGAGAAGTCGAGGCTCGTGCCCAGCGAGAATCCCGTAATGTTTAATGTTTCCGTGCCGGTATTGGTAATGGTGACGGTTTGGGGCGCACTTATGGTTCCTACACTCTGACTGGTGAAGGAAAGGCTGGTGGGTTGAACCGTGACATTTGTAGCGGCCGTCACCCCGGCCCCCGTCAGGGTAATGGTTTGCTCGGTGCCAGGGACGGCTCCGGCATTGTCGGTGATAGTGAGTGTTGTGCTGACGCTACCCAGGCCGTTGGGCGTAAAGGCCACGCCAAACTGGCAGGTAGCGCCGTTGGGGGCGAGAGTGCCCAAGCAGCCGCCCTCGGCCGGTTCGGTTACCGTAAACACCGTGGTGGAGTTGTCCACCTCCGTGACCTGAATATTGGTGATCGTCAGGGGCGCGGTACTGGGGTTGACGATGGTAACCTGCTGCAAGGGGCTGGTGACGCTTATCGTTTCGTTGCCGAAGTTCAAGTTGCCCGGCAAGATGGAGATCGTGGCATTATTGACGGAATCGATTTTGGCCACGAACGCGTTGCCGGCCGTCCCGGTCAAGGTGGACTTATAGGGGGGCGTATAAGAGACTGAATTGTACGGGGAAGTGGCCGGGAAGTTCGTGGAAATGGTGCTGCCGGTGATGTACGGGTCGGGGGTACTATCCAACGCGATGGCTTGGCCGGAGTCGTAGCCATTGCCACCCAGATAGGTGGAGTAGGTCAAGGCGCTTCCCGCGGCATTGAACTGGGTGATGAAGGCATCGGGGCAGGGGTTCGTCCCGCACAAGCTGTTGTTACTGAGTCCCAGGATGGCTTGCACCGGATTCTGCGTGGGGAAGTCACTGGAACCCGTGAAGCCCGTAACGAAGGCAATTCCGGCGGAGGTTACGGCGATGGCGGTTCCTTGATCGATCCCGCTGCCTCCGAGATACGTCGAGTAGCCCAGGGAGGCCCCGCCGGCGTTCAATTTG
>Ga0326728_10017173_pt1 | contig 14563 bp, 12 predicted proteins | sample MB3enrmetagenome_FD_207602 | JGI IMG/M metagenome (GOLD analysis project Ga0326728, IMG submission 207602) | Lab enriched peat soil microbial communities from McLean, Ithaca, NY, United States - MB31MN | ecosystem: Environmental > Terrestrial > Soil > Wetlands > Peat | place: USA: New York...
ATATTCGTCTGGGTAATAAAACCGGAGACGCCGAAGGGCAGGCCCGTATTCCCACAAAGTGCTCCCTGCGCGCGCATCTGCAAGCAATGACGCCATGTGTTCCTTGGCGTCAATGTCGCCCCAGTCCCTTTTCACTTCCTTGATGAGAACGGGAGCTTCGATGGGAGAGTTGACGACGAGGCCTCCAGTGGGCTGGTAACGAATTGCAAACAGATTGCGATTAACAATCTGGCCGATGAGCGCGTAGCAGACATCGCCCACCCTGACCGTGTACTTCCCGTCAAAATTCTTTTCCAGTCGAGCATGCCGCTTGCGGCGAGCCTGTGCCTTTGGGTCGTACTCATCACTGAAATATGCGAACATGAAGAAATTTCCGCCAACTGTGAGCTTGGTCGGTCGCTTGTCATCGAGGTGCATGATGAGTAGTGGGAGGGAGCCAACACCGCGACGAACCAGTTCTGTCATCTGTGGGAAATTCTGGGGAGCAACAGACCCAATCACGCCACCAGCAAACTCGGCAGGCGAATTGTCCGCGATGAATGCGCGAACCCAAGCCGTGCTATGAAGACCGGGAGCTTCGGCGTCGATGTTGACAAGGTCGTCGATAAGTTGTGCAGCCGGCAAATTCGCGAAGTTAGGTGTCGAATTTGCTGCGAGCGCACCGTAGGGCGCAAACAAAATGCTGGTGGCAAGCGTGCGCATGCCCGTTCGCGTGCATGGTGCTTTACAGGAACATGCCAAAGAGACTTGCGTGTACACGCAGGAAGGAATGGCACTTGACTTAGCATGAAGCGCGGTTGCCTCTTGAGTCTCAGGAAGGGCGGGGTTGACGAAGCAAAGAAGAGAGAAGCAGAGCAAATAGGCTTTCTTGCTACTTCCACCGAATGGGTCAGAGCGCCTCATATCGCCGATTCTACACCGAAGTCGCTGTCAGTGCCTGATAGTCGCCAATCCGTAGAGGCGCTCCGCGCCGGCCTCTCTGAGAGTCCGATCCGGTAGGCCACAGCCGACCGTCTTTTGTAGGGGCAGGCTGCCGCGCTACTTCCCCGCCAGCGACACTCCGCTGCTCTGCTGCTCGATTTCTGATATAAGACCCGTGTGCGCTCATCTGCATCGCGGTATAGTTTGATTTTATGGCCGCGAGGGGAGCATGCCGATGATGAACCGTCGAGATCTCCTGAAACTTACGCTGGCCGGCGCATTTGGTTCTGTCGCGGCGGCCAAGCACCGGCGGTTGCTTCCGGCGGTTCGTAGCGGCACCACGCTGCCGGCCACCTATGTCATCGACTATGGCCGCAACCACCTCTCGGATCCCCAATTCATTGCGCGGTTGGCCGAAGCCCCTCCCAACCTGCTCCACCTCGGCCACGACTGTCCTTTCACCGCGCATTGGGGTCCGCGAGCCATCCCTTTACCCGTCCCGGACATTTCCCAATACCGACTCCTTACCCCCTCGGAAACTTCCGCCCGCAGCCTGGCGATCAAGACGATGGTGCGGGAGTTGCATGGCACCGGCGTCCAGATCATCTTCCCTTACATCAACAGCCAGCAGATGGGCGGCGACATCGAAAAACGCCTGGGCTTCTGGGAGTTCTACGATCACTGGGATGAATACCTTTCGTTCGGCCTGCCGCCGCGGCCCTCCGCCGACCCCGCCGAGTGGCTGCAGCGCGACCCCGCCGGACGCATTCTCTTCAACAACCCCGCCGCTTACCCGGGATATGCTCCGCAGTTCTTCTACTCACCCTGCCCGAACAACGCGTACTGGCGCACCTGGCTGCGTTTTGTGGTGGTCTCGATCGCGCAGGCCGGTTTCGACGGCGTGTTCGTGGATGACAACATCATCCACTGCTACTGCCGATACTGCCGGGAGAGCTTTAGGCATTATCTGCGCTCCCGGTACACTCCGCGCGAGCTGCGCTCCGGCTTCGGCACAAGCGAGGCGGACAAGATCGAACTGTGCTCGCCGGCGGACAAGACCGCGTGGGCCAAAGCCCAGCCCGCATTTATCGAATACCTCATTTCCCGCTACGGGCGCGGCGAACTGGAGAAGCGCTTCCAGATCGCGGACCTCACTACGCCTTCCAACCTCGACCGCGTGGGTTACAACTTCCTGGAGCGGCCCGCCCGCGAGTTCATCGCCTCCCTCGAGCAAAAGTACTCCCCTGAGGAGCGTCGCCGTCAGTTTGGCACCGCCGACTTGAGCCGCTTGGGCATTGAACGCCCGGAAGATCGCCTCCGCTGGTTCGAAACCCAGCGCTTTTGGGCCTGGAGTATCGGCGACCTGCTGGTGGATTTGCGGCGCGCCGTCACCCCTTACCGCCAGGGCTTCGTCTTCGTCCCCAATTGGGGCTCCATGCAGACAGTGGGCGGGGTCGAGGGCCGCCGGATTCAAGGCAAGAACGTTGCGGAGTGGGCGCGCGGTTCCGATTACATGATGTTTGAGGAGGACTACCGCCACGGCATTCCGGGGCGTGCCGCTGCCGGCGGTTTCACCGTTCACGATATCCAGTACAAGTTCGCGCTGGCCAATGGCGTGCGCCCCGTGGTCCTATTCGGTGGGCCTCGCAGCCGCGCCAACGTGGAACTCGCCCACGCCGAAGCGGCGGCGGGCGGGGGCGGGTGCTTCGTAGAGAACTCCAGTCAGTTCGGCGATGTCCGCCGCCTTTATCGCCGTTTCTATGAGACCCATCCCGACCTGTTTACGGGCTATCAATCCATCGCGCAGGTGGCGCTGGCCTTTTTCTACAATCAGACGCACATGGAAAACCCGGACCATCTGCGCCAGATCTACTCCCTCAATTCCGCCCTTGCCTCGGGGCACGTCTTGTTCGATTTTCTCACCGAAGAGACGCTGCACCTGGTGCCGGGCTACCGACTCTTCATCCTTCCGTCAGTGGCTTATCTGTCGCGCGCTCAGGAACGGGCGATTCAGCAGTGGATGGACCGTGGTGGCCAGCTCATCGTTCCCGGTGACCATCCCACCTTCTACGAGGAGGCCAAGCCGCGTCCCGGGCCTGCCTTTGGCTCTGCACCGGCGGATGTCTCGGCGCTCCGCTCGCCGCAGTTCCAATGGACCGGGCGCGAAGGCCTGCCCGGATTGCGCGGCTATGCCTATGGGAAGCAGGAGGGCCGCCATGCGCGCGTCACCATTCACCTGCTCAACTACGATCTCGACGCCACCCACGAGCCCGAGCCGGTGCACGACCTCCCGGTTTCCGTCGCCCTGCCCGCTGCCTTTCAGCACGCCACTCTGGGCAAACTTTCCGCCTTCGCGCCCGATTCCAGCGAGGTACTCGAGCTTCACGGGGAAGTCCGCGACGGCCGCCTCTCCTTCGAGTTGCCGGAGTTGCGCGTCTATCGCCTCGTGGAAGCTTTGATGACGGCCAAGTAGCACGGCCATCCTGGCCGTGACCTTTCGTGGCACGGGCATCTTGCCCGTGGCCTTTCGTACCACGGCCATCCTGGCCGTGGCCGGCACGGGCAAGATGCCCGTGGCACGAAAGGCCGCAATGCCCTAGCCCGGGGCACCAAGGCACACGTCACCCCCGGCCGGACGGTCCACCTTCCGGTCTACGACAGGTTGTCAGGTGCGATTGACCAATTCCTGCCGAGAGCTGCTATCTACCTTATATCTTTATGCCTGGAGTCAGTTGACCTTGGGAGATTGAGTGCTGGTCAATTGTCGAATGCTGCTTTTGGGGAAACTAACCACATCGATCTCAACGCGTGCCAGGCCCGCTTCCAGGAAACCAAGCTGTTTAGCGGCGGCCCATGACAGGTCGATCACTCGCCCGGGGATTCCGGGGCCTCGATCATTGATCTTCAGCGTTGTGGATACGAGGTTCTTGAGGTTTGTTACTCGGACCGTTGTGCCCAACGGAAGCTTCCGGTGGGCGGCTGTAAGCCTATCCTTATCAAAGAGTTCGCCGCTAGCAGTGGGCATCCCCTGGCGCTCGATTCCGTACCAGCTTGCCATCCCGACTTCCCCCTTGGGCGCCTGACGAACCGTGCATAACCGCCCCGGGGGAACCAGCGGCCTTGCTTCGGACCTCGGTGACAGAATAATTAATCCCGCCACCGCACAGCCCATAACCATTTTCCTCATTCAACCTCCGACTAACGAATTTCCCTCACCCAGCAAAAGCTGGTGTAGGAAGGTATAGACACGTGAGGGGTAGGAGCCCAAGCATCCTACAATTTTATGGAGAATTTGTCAAGGCCGACCTGCGCGCCTAAGATTGCCCTCATGTTCGGCACCCCCCTCGATCAACTTGGCTTTATTGCCGAGGGAACCTAGGCTCGCAATGTGAAGTGAATTTGCGCTTTTGGGCGGGACGAAATCCCGTAAATTAGACTGGCTGGACTGTGAATTGAACGACCTGCATGAAACTTGCATTCGAATTCCCCTCCCCCTTCTACATCGCCAACGCGGCGGTGCCCCCAAATCAAGATTTTCATCGGAAAGGGTATTCGGCCGAACATTTTGTCGCAATCGGGTGAAAGCCTCCTGTCGACCGGGGGAAAAATCCCGACGACTAACAGCCGCGATCGCCGATTTAGGTTTTTATTTTGGGATAACATCATGTTTTTAAGGTTTTATAAACCAATAAGATAGCATAATTTCGTGGGGGTGAAATCATCACGAAAAAGTTTAGAGTCCAATTAGACTAATAACCAAATCGGTGGGCGACATCCCACAAGCAGGCAGGACGAAGCGTCGGCTTATGTTGCCCATCATCACCTTTCAATAGGTTGTCAAGCCTTTCCCCGTCCGCCGGGCCTCGGCGGGCTGCCCCGGCTTATTTCAATGACATGACAAGGGGCGTTCCCTGCGCTCCGGAGGGCTGAGTGAGCCCTAATACCGCCGCCAGAGTTGCTGCTAAATCAATAGGTTGGCATGCATTCGGGTAGACGCCCGGCTTAAAGGCGCTTCCCCAAAAGATCAGCGGGACCTGGGCGTCATAGTTCCAAGGAGTCCCATGCGTGGTGCCGCTGGCGGTTGACGACGGAACCGCGAAGGGCATGAGGACGAGGAAGACATCGCCGCTTCGCTTGGAGTTAAAGCTGTTGGCGGCCTTTCGGGCAATGGGTGAGTTCGGTAAGGTGCCCGTGAGAAACTGCGTGCGGGTAAACGCCGCCGCCACATCGGCTTGCGCGGCTGCCGCCTCGGCAGCGATTTCCTCCGCTTTCGACTCCGGGACGTTCCGCTTCTTCAGCGTGTCCCGGTTCAGGAAGAGGTAAGTTTCATCCTCGTCTTCGATCCACGGCCCGGGCCCGAAGGCGCGCGTCAAGGCACTCTCCGCAGCGACGCGGATGGCCGCCGGCTGAGCCATCCCGATGCCCAGTTTGTGCTCCTGAATGAAATCCGGCGAGGGCGCCACGCCGTGGTCGGCGGAAAATGCGATCCAAACATTATCCAGCCCCACCTGTTTGTCGAGGTCGTCGAAGAACGCCGCCAGGTAGCGGTCGGTCCGGATCGTGGTATCCGCCACCTCTTCGCTATACGGCCCAAACTCGTGCCCGATGTAGTCATTAACGCTCAGGGAAAGGGTCAACAGATCGGTTTCCAGGCCCTGGCCCAAGCGCTCGCTGCGGATGGCATCGGTGGCAAAAGCCAGTTCGATCTGGTTCATGAAAGGTGTATCCTCAAGCCAACCCAGAAACTTGGGGTCAGGGCAAGTTTCGCCGGGAGAGGATTCGAATTCCGACAGGACTTTGCCGCTCCCGCCGGGAGTCTCCGCCAGCGCCTGCCAATTTTGGCCGCAAAACGGTTTGGTAGGCGGCTGCTGATTGAAGTCGTCCACCCACGCCGGCAGCGTCGGCATGTAATAGGTGCTGGTCACAAAGCGGCCCGAGCCCACGTCGTACCAATACGCGGCGGAGGGAGCATGCCCGCCCATCAGCACCGCGGCGCGATCCTTGAGCGATATTGAAACCACCTTGGCGCGAAAATCGGTGGCCATGCGCAACTCGTCGCCCAGCGTCGAAGCGGTCAGGTAGCGGGGTGAAAAACCCGGCGTGCCGCTGGCCTTCTCACGGTTTGCCACGGTGCGCGTGTGCAGGTCTTCCACGCAATAGACCTCCCGTTTCAAGTCCCGGTCGTACCAATTATTCTCAATGATCCCATGCGAGGAGGGGTAAGCGCCCGTCAGCAGACTTGCGTGCCCGGGGCCGGTCATAGTGGTGGCGTAATCGTACCGGCAGTCGGTAAACACCGCGCCGCCCTCCAGCAGCCGGTTGAAGCCGCCTTTTCCAAAGTATGGCCGAAAGCGCATCAGGTAGTCGTAGCGGAACTGGTCAATCACCAGCACCAGCACGAGCTTGGGCCGGTTGGGGAAGCGGGGGTTCGCCTGCGGCCGCAGCGGCGCGCTCCATACGAGCAGAATGATGGCGACGAGCGAAGAGAGAACGGTTCTCTTGAGCACCTTGGTTCCTCCTGGAAGTAAGTCCGGAAGTCTAACAGACAGACCCGCCGCTTGTCGCGTTTTGCCGATTACGATAATGTGGCAATCCCGTGAAATCCTTCTCACCGCAGAGGCACTGAGGCGCAGAGTTCAAAGAAGGAAGAAGGATTTCTCTCTGTGCCTCTGTGCCTCCGTGGTGAACCGCGTTGGTGTAAACTCAAACCTCGCCGGGATTACAGCTTTGGAATGCCGCGAATTGGGGGGGCCGCCGAATGAGAACTGAAAGAACCAAAAAGCTTCCATTGTTCTTTACCCAGGTCATCGGATCTCTCCCCCGGCCCAAGCTGGTCGTCGATCTCATCAACCGGCGCGCGCATATATCCGAGCAGCGCTTCCAATCGTTGATGGACGAGATGGTGATCTTCGCCATCCGCTTGCAGGAGCAGGCGGGCCTGGACGTCATCAGCGACGGGGAATGGCGCCGCGTCCACTACGTGGAGGAATTTCTGCAGCGCGTGGGAGGGTTCGAAAAAATCCGCCGTTACGAGCACGCCGGGGAGAAAAAGCTCCTCCTGGTCTCTACCGGCAGAATGCAAGCGCCGGAGCCGGTATTCGTCCGGGACGCGCAGTTTCTGGCGGGACACACCGACCGCGTTTGCAAGTTCGCCCTGCCCAGTCCGTTCTTGATAGGTATCCGTTACTGGCACGAGGACTATTCGCGGCAGGCGTACCCGACGGTGCAGCATTTCATGGAGCACCTCACCACCATCCTGGCGGCCGAGGCCAAAGCCCTGGCAGGCGCCGGCATCGACATTGTCCAACTCGACGACCCGGCGCTGACGTATTTCTGCGATCGCCGACTGATGGATCAGGGCGAAACGCACGATGAGCGCTTGCGCCGCGCATGGGACACGGACCGCCAGGTGGCCGAGGCGGTCAGTTACATCAATACCATTTTCTCCGGTCTGGAGGCGGAAACGCATCTGCACTGCTGCCACAGCGTCTACAAGCGCCGGAGCGACGTCACGGGAAACTATGAGCCGCTTCTTCCCCGCCTCCGGAATGCGCAGATCGACCGCCTGAACCTGGAATTCGCCTACCACGATGTCGGCGTCCCGAGCGACCTCAAGCTTTTGCCCGACGGCATCGGGGTGGGTATGGGAGTGGTGGACGTGCGCAGCGCGCGCCTCCAGGAGATTGATGAAATCGCCTCGATTGCCGCCGCCGGCGCCGAACTGATCAGCCCGGAGCGCATTGCCCTGAACCCCGACTGCGGGTTCGCTCCGGACTTCGGAGAACCCCCGTCCATCGACGAGGCATTCGAAAAACTCTGCCGCCTCAGCGCCGCCGCCCAGCGCCTGCGCCAGCGCTACGGCCAGCAAGAAAGTCGAGTAAAGGAGACACCTCAATGAGTGAAATCAGGAACACGGCCCGTATCGCCATATGGTCAGCGCTTCTTGCCCTATGCTGTTTACTGAATGCCGGAGCTCTGCGCGCACAGGAAATCCGGGTGGTCGCGGAGCCGAACCAGTCGATCCGCATGGGCCGGGGCGGGTACGTCTGCGAAGGCAGGCTTACGCACACTCCTATTGACGCCACCGAAGATTGGACCTACGAAATGGTCCAGTGCTCCGGTCCGATTTACAATTCGTATGACTACGCGGCCCTGCACGCCAAACTCAATCACGATGAACTGGTGAGGCTGAACGACACGATGGATCGTCTGAGCCGCGCCACCCAGGATAACCTCGACAAACAAGCGCAGGAGCTCAGCCGTGACCTCAAAGCGACCATCGAAAGGCGCTTTCAGGATCTCCCCAACGACGTTTTGCTTTCGGCCGAGGTGCAGAACCTCAAGAAAAGTTTGTTGGAATATGTCGACCAGAGAGTGGTCCCCAGCACCCCTCCGATCATTCTGCGCCCTCCCCCCCGGACCCCGACGCCGCGCCGAACTCGTCCTGGCGCCACCCCGCCCTCAAGCCAGCCCGGGAACTAACGAGATCCGGGACCTGGGGGACTCGCACCTTGGCGTCGCCAGCGCTGTGCATTGACGGTTGAATCGCGTCGAAAGGTACTTTTTGTCGCGCCGAAGTGTGCACTTTCCGTCAAAACAGGCTTCGAATTGCCTAAAATGTCCGATAGATAGCATGACAAAATGTCGTCGTTTCCTTTGTTTTCAATAACATTCCCGCTTCCAACGTCGATTTCTAACATCTTTTTATTTGCGTTTTCCCGTGATCGAAGGTGTAGGTGCTTTTTTTTCTTTGCGTTACCACGCCTTTGCGCCTCCGACATCTGGAGTCCGATGGTCCGATTAAAATCGGACCGGCAATCGGACTTGGCGTGAGATGTTTTTGCTTTTTGTAGCGCCCGCCGGTCTTGAGCCGGTTCAGGCAGGATTGGGCCTTGCCCCGCGCCGTGCGCGGACCGGTTGACTTCAAAGCGTTGCAGCGGTTGGCGGCCAAACGCGCCGGAGTCATGATGCGAGGCTTAAGCAGGGACATGATGCTACCTGATCCTACCTATACCACTAGTATATACCTATAGCCTAAATTGTCAAGAGACATTGTGTCCGATTGATACTTTTTCCACAGATTTATTTATGAGGTCGGCCGGGTAGGGGCGATCGGGTGTCGTAGCGGCGAGGGAATTCATCCCGATTTCATCGGGACCACGCCACGCTTGAATTTTGAATCTTGAATCGGCTCTCGGGGTTGGGGATTCGATCTTGAATCTTGAATTTTGAATCTGCCACGTCCAATTAAGCGCGCCGTTACGGCCGCTGTTTCAGGATGCGTTGTATATTTCTTTTCCCGTGGATAACGGCGACAATCTGAAGGGGGACCGTCTCTGGCCGGTAGACGACGGTGTAGTTGGGATAACGGGTCAGCGTCCAGAAACGCAGCGAACGGGAGGTGAGGTCGGGACGGGAATGGCCGCGCATGGGCCCTTGGGCAATCAGCGCGCAAGCGTCGTAAATTGCTTCTTCTACGCGGTCGGCGGCATCCTGGCTGTCATCGGCAATGTAACGCCAGATGTCAAAAATATCCGCTTTGGCAAGCGGCGTGAGGGCATAGGCGCTCATCGTTTGGACAAACGCCAGTCGTCCTTCATCGCCTGAATTTCGCGGCGGGCCTGAGCGCCGTCGATCAGCTCGCCCCGCTCGGCCTGGAGATAGCCTTTCTCGATATGCGCGGCGAGCGCCCGGCGTTCCTCGTCGGTCCAGTTTTCCTCGGCGTCCTGCGCTTCCAGGGCGCGGCGCAGCACGTCTTCAACGCTCGTATACCCGCCGCTGGAAAGGCGTTTGTGGATGAGCGTCTCAAGGTCCGGTGGGACGTTTAATTGCATCGGCGGTTCTCCATTTTCACTTCCTACGCCCTCAGAATACGGGAAAATATCCGGCATGGCAAGTTGCCGTCAGTTTGGTACCGGTCAGTTCTTGAATCTTGAATATTGCATCTTGAATCCCTCGCGCCTGGCACCTGACACCAGCTTCTTCTTTCTCGCCACTTGCCACTAGCCACTGTTCTTGCAGAGCATCCGACTTCCAGTTGCTGTACACTAGAGATTGAGATGGCTGGATTAGTGCTCATGGTTACACGAATCGAACCATGGAATTTGAGTGGGATGCCAAGAAAGCAGAGTCAAACGCCGCGAAGCACGGCGTCACATTCCTCGACATGAATCAGCACATTCACCAAAGCAATAAGGACGAAATGCGGCCTGAGTACGACTTCTCCCACGGCGTTCGTGGGAAACATTATGCGGCTTACCGCGCCGGCACGAATGTGGTGTTTCTCGATCCCGACGTGGCCAAAGCGTTCGCCGATTCCGCCTCGGTCAATCAAGCCTTGCGCCTGCTCTTGCAGCTTGCCCGCACGAACGTTTCTTTAGACAGACAACCTGCCAAGACGGCGCCGCCGGCCAATCGCGTCCCGCGCCGCGCCAAGAAGCCCAAGCCCGTTCGCGCCACCCGCGGCTGAGCGCCCTTACAAGCGGCGTAGCGCTGAGTTATCCGGCTCCGAGCCGGATTACTCTTCTGCCGTTCCTCATGGCGCGGCAATAAACAAGTCGAGATCCCGATTTTACGAGCCGCAGAGGAAAGCAAATTGCGCTTGCCTCTGCACTACGCCGCTACGGCTTGGAAGCGGACGAAGAAATAGGGTGGCAGGGGAATTGCCCAGCGCGATATAATGGAGGTATGGAACCACCACGACCATTAGTGTACTTTTGTGTTGGCGCGCTATTTATCGCGGAGATTGGGTCCCATCCGTTCGACCAGCCGCACATCCACTCGGACGTAAACGTGTCCAGCGACTCACTGAATGTTTCGGTGATGTCAGCGAGCGGGAGCAACAACACGACAGCATGGGTTAGTTCTCACACCTTTCCGGGGCGACGGTAAGGTAGCAAAACGCCCCCTCCCACTTGCATAACCCTCCTGGTGCGCTACGATTTTCATAAGCGGGGCAGAATTATCCGGCACCGAGCCGGACGACTCTGCGGCCGTTTCTCATGGCGCGGCAATTAACAAGTCGAGATCCCGATTTTACGAGCCGCAGAGGAAAGCGAATTGCGCTTGCCTCTTGGCTACCGCGCTTCCACCGGATAGGTATCAACGAGATTCTCCATTGTTAGCGCGCCTAGCTGGAGAACGCCTCCGAAAAAGCAGTCGGGCGACGGACCTGATTTCAGACGCGATAATCTTCACCGCCCCGGTCAAAACCAAGACCGCTAGAAGCAGGCGAACAACCAGCCCTTCAAAAACAGGAAAGAAATCTGACGGATTGCTCATGCATATCTCCACTGCAAAACGGCCCCGCCGGCGACCTTTGCTCTGCAGTAGAGCTTGCGGGGAGAGGGCTACCTCAGTGACACCCCGGCGGAAATATGGCATTCGATTGGATTTTGTGGAGGGACTCTTCCCCGCGTACTAGCCAGAAATGACCTGTTTCACTCTGTTATTCTAGATGAACTTGTGGCCAATTTCAATACAACAAAAGCAAGCATCGCGCGGATCGGCTGGCGGGTGCAGCGGGTTAGCCGCAGGGTTATCCGGCTCCGAGCCGGATTACTCTGCGGCCGTTTGTCATTCCGCGGAAATGAACAAGTCGAGATCCAGATTTTACGAGCCGCCGAGGCAAGCAGATTGCGCTGGCAGGCAGCGGCGCTGCTTGTTTCCCCCGGGAAGTTTCTTGACTTATTTCGTGGCCCGCCCATAAAATTGCGTCTGACAATATGGTCGTCTTAATATGAACTTACGACTCCAAGCAACAATCCAGATGCTTGAGCAGGAGCAGCGCCACTGCGAGGACCAGGCTTCAATGCTCGAATCGTACGCCGCTGACCTAAATGAGGATTGCCAACACGCAGTGTTCGGAGTAATAGTGCGCGAGAGGCAACTGGCGCAGGCCATTCGAGAACGGCTGGCCATTTTGAGATCCCACAGCTTGCAGGGTACCTAGACGATAATTCCCTCGCACCTCAACCCACCGCGCGGGAACGATCAAATGCCACATTAATAGTGTTTTGCAGCTTGGCTCGCCGTGAGCGTCGTCGGACTCAACGCGTCCCTTTGCAAAATCGTGACAGGATGATTGACTTCACTCACTCAGTCTTGTTGGAAATAAGGGGGAAGCCAACTTTTTTCACCCTGCTCGGCAGAGTTAACTTGCTCTCGAGTCAGGCCGATGGCGCGGTTAAGGTAGGTCCCTGAGAATTTGGCGCTGTCGAACGCCGCTCCGGTTAGTACAGCATTAATAAACATCGCTCTACCGAGGTTGGCGAGGCCCAGGTTACATTCGAACAGGTTGGCATGATTGAGTCGGGCACCAGCGAGATTAGCCTGGATCAGGCTCGCGCGGCGCAATGTGCCATGCTGGAAGACGGCCTCGCTGAAGTTGGCATTGTCACCCATCACGTAGTCGAGATTGGCTCCTGTGAAGTCAGCCCTGCTGAAGTCTCCTCCGTCCATCGATGCGCCTCTGAGGTCGGTAAGATGCAAATCAAGAATTTGGTTGGCCTTTTCATACCTTTTCTCCCGCCTACCTAGGACGGTTATGGCGGCTTGAATTTCCGGCTTGGGGACAGGGCGATCTTCCAATAATTCAGCTGGCTGACCTGGCTTCACCTTGGCGTTTTCGCGAACATAGGTGGTTAGAATCTCCATGATGGGCCAGTAGTCCTTTTGGGAATCTCTCGCGATTCTTTCGAGGGCATAGATTCCACCTAGACAAATGATCAGGTTCTTGTCTCCGAGCTGCGTAATAGCATTTGTAAACCGGTCTGTGATCTGACCTTCTTGAGTGATTCTGAGGGTCGCCTCCGCGTTCTGTTGATTCTGGCTCTGACTCCGCTCAGCAAGTTGCAGGCTTCTTAGCGTCAGCCCGGCCCCGACAAGCACGAATAATCCGCCAATTATCTGTGCGAGAGTCTTTCGAGCCTCATTCTCGCGGTCCAGTCGCTGTTCAGGGGTGAGGTTCTTTAGGTACGCGATCTGCCACTTCGGGCCTTTCCACAAAATGAAGAGCGCGACTGTTACCGCAATTGTAATTACTGCCCCCCAGGCAAACGATTTCCAAGCTGGCCATTCGCGAAGACCCTTGAGTCCCATTTGGCGTGCCTCCGGGGCCTAGGTCTTAGGGCAGCTGGCCACGTTCAAACTTAATGTGATTGACCGTGGAGCTTGACCCATGACAACTAGACTTTGCTGGGCAATTCTACCTGCTGCGTAAGAAACAATCTCACCGGCTCCAATGGCCGAATTGATAGTGCAACCCCTTCTCCGACTTCTGCTTTCTCAAAATCACGAAGGGTTTGATCGAGGCTTCTAAATTCCGCCTTGTCTAAGTGCATTCCACAGCCGCCTTGATAGATTTCAGTTCCAAAGAGCTTAAACTTCGCACTTGGGTACACCATCGTGAGGGAAGGGGGGCTACGAAGAAGCTCGGGGGTTGTTTTTGAGTTTTCCACGCTCTTCACTAACTTCATCGAAATGTTGTCCACCGACAGCGTTCCACCAGTGGCGAGTGCATAAAGGAGGTTGACGGATTCATAGTCTTGCTGAACAATCATTCCACTTTCAGGCAGCCTGATGTTCACTCCGAACTTCTCGGATATAGAAGCAAGCATGTCAAGCCAGACAACGCTTTGGTGAGGAATATCAAACCTAAATGGTGGCGATCCGAGTACGGCCACTGGTTTTCCGTGCCTCAGCGAGTAGAGCTCAATCTCACACCCAGCTTCCAGAAATCGGAGTGCGCCGACAGCTTTCCGCACTTGTTGAACGTCCTTCCCGGCGAACCGCTTCTTGATGTGCGCCGTCCACTTTGTGGTTTGTGTGCTCTGGGTCGGAAATATAAATCGAATTTCGAATGGTAGGTCATCGTTCCTGGTCGAAATCTCCACTTCGTCTGTACCCGCTCGCAATATATAAAAGTCGAGCATCTCATAAACCACTCGTTCTTTCTCGCGAACAAAAGAAAGCCGTAGGGGTAGAGGCTGGCTCGCCGACGCCGAGCGAAATCCGATACCAAATTCCCCGGGTACCAGCCCCAGATGCGAAAGCAAGGGGACAGTCGCCTTGAAATCGCGAATCTCTTTGGCATCAAATTGCTGCGAGTGCCCCCTACGGATTAGGGAATCCATTTTATCAACACCAGCCCCACCTAAAGTGATCGAGAATCCAACAGGGTCTAACGAAAGAGCATTGCCGTCCCGCGCATACGCCTTTATCGTCTTTCGCCCGTCCGTGATGGCAGCGACGAGCCCCGGTTCTGGTGGGGGTGGGAAAACATCAGGGCCCCTGTCGCCACCGAAAGTCACATCGTAATCAAATCTAGGGTCCTTCAACCTTAAGCGCTCTATGTATTGTTCTACCTGCTCACCGGGAATCATTTCTAGTTCGTTTTCAGTGATCTTGTCGGAAGTCCCGGCCAATTTGCGCACCACATCCAGAAGTTGGGCTTCCGGAAAGAAGTGGTTCCTGAGATTATGGCGGAAAATCAGCTCCCGGACGATGTCTGACCCTTGGACAAGTTCTATTGTTAGCCCCTTCACCGCATACGACGACTGCATCCGCTGGAACCATCGATGTGCCTTTGTGTCGAAGTCTATATTGAGGCATAGCACCCAACGACGCGGCGATGAGCTCTTGT
>Ga0326728_10017174_pt1 | contig 14563 bp, 9 predicted proteins | sample MB3enrmetagenome_FD_207602 | JGI IMG/M metagenome (GOLD analysis project Ga0326728, IMG submission 207602) | Lab enriched peat soil microbial communities from McLean, Ithaca, NY, United States - MB31MN | ecosystem: Environmental > Terrestrial > Soil > Wetlands > Peat | place: USA: New York...
TTCGCCGCAGTTTTGCGGCCAGTCGTGCCACGTGATGCATCCCGAGTACACGGCCTACAAGATCTCCGCGCACTCCCACGTGGCCTGTGTGGAATGCCACATCGGCTCGGGCGCGTCCTCGTACTTTGCCGCCAAGGTGAACGGCACCAAGCAGCTTCTCGAGGTCTCCTTCCATCGTTATCCCACGCCCATTGCGTCGCCGGTGGAGAGCCTGCGCCCGGCGCGGTACATCTGCGAGGGCTGCCACACGCCGGCGCGCTTCGTCGGCGAGAAGCTGCTGGTCAAGTCCACCTTTGCCGACGACGAGAAGAACACCGAGACCCAGACGGTGCTGGTGCTCCACCTGGGTGGGCTGGACGGCCTCTCGCACCTGACTGGCATTCACGGCGTGCACCTGGGCCACATCGAGTACATCGCCACCGATCCCACCCGCACCACCATTCCCTGGGTGCAGAAGCAGAATGCCGACGGCTCGGAAACCGTCTTTGCCGCCTCCGCAACGGGCGGCGCCATGCCCAAGGGCGAGCGCCGGCTGATGGATTGCATCGATTGCCACAACCGCGCGGCGCACACCTTCGTGACACCGGAAGACGCGCTCAACCGGGCCATGGCCGAGGGCGGGGTCAGCCCCGATCTGCCCTGGGTTCACAAAGAAGGCCTGGAGCTATTGAAGGCCACCTACGCCAGCGAAGCCGAGGCGCGCGCGAAGATTCCCGAGCAGCTTGCCGAGTTCTATCGCACCCAGCATCCCGAGGTGCTGCCCGCCAAGGCCGCGTTCGTCGAGCAAGCGGGCGAGGAACTCGCGAACCTCTATAGCCAAAACGTCTTTCCCTTCATGAAGGTGACCTGGGGCACGCATCCCAACCACATCGGCCACATGAGCTATCCGGGCTGCTTCCGCTGCCACGATGGCGACCACGCTGCCAAGGACGGCGCCAGCATCCCCCAGGATTGCGCGACCTGCCACAACCTGCTGGCCGTGGACGAAGCCAAGCCCAAGGTTCTCGCCGATCTCGGCATACAATAGAGCCTCTTCACCATCTCTCTAATCTGGGTGCCCCATCCTTTTCGGACGCCGCGGCGAACCGCGGCGTCCGAAAAGGGTGGGAGAGCACGAACCTCTGCGCGGCTCGTCCTTCCTCCTCACGCATTGCCCCCGGCGTGGTAGGCTGGCCTTTCACCCTCAAGGAGCCCAATTCTTCATGCACTCCAGCCAGCCCATGCACTTCAATCTTGTCGCCGCGGCCCACGCCGCCATGATCGAGCACGGTTTCCAGCCCGATTTTCCCGCCGCAACCGCCGCGGAACTAGCCGCTATTCACGCCCATCCCGCCCCGCCCGCCGTCCCCGGCATCAAGGATCTGACCGGCCTGCTCTGGTCCTCCATCGACAACGACACTTCCAAGGATCTCGACCAGATCGAGTGGGCCGAGCAACTGCCCGACGGCCGCATCCGCGTGCTCGTGGGCGTGGCCGACGTGGATGCGCGCGTCCGCCTGGGCACGGCGACCGACTCCCACGCCCGCAGCGAGACCACCTCGGTCTATACCGGCGTCAAGGTCTTCCCCATGCTCCCCGCAGAGCTCTCCGAGGGCATTACCTCGCTCAACGAGAACGAAGACCGCGTGGCCCACGTCATCGAGTTCTCCGTGGACCCGGCCGGCGCTGCTTCCGACGGCAAGGTCTACGCCGCTCTGGTCCGCAACCGCGCGCAGTTGGCTTACAACGGCGTGGGCGCATGGCTGGAGGGAACCGGCCCCGCGCCGGCCAAGGTTGCCGCCAGCGCCGATCTGGCCGCCCAGCTCAAGCTCCAGGACACCGCCGCCCAGCGCATGGTGGGCGGACGCTTCCAGCACGGCGCGCTCGATCTGGAGACCATCGAAACCCGCCCCCTGATGCAGGCCGAGGAGGCGGTTGAGATCGTTCGCCTGCAGAAGAATCGCGCCACCTCGCTGATTGAGGAGTTCATGGTGGCGGCCAACGGCGTCGTCGCCCGCACCTTCGAGGCGGCCGGCGTTGCCTCCATCCGCCGCATCGTCCGCACCCCCAAGCGCTGGGACCGCATCGTCGAGGTGGCCGAAGGCCTGGGCACGACGCTGCCCGCCGAGCCCGACTCGAAGGCGCTCAACGACTTCCTGCTGGCCCAGAAGCAGAAGGATCCCGACCACTTTCCCGACCTGTCGCTGACGGTCATCAAGCTGATGGGCCCCGGTGAGTACGTACTGGTCAAGCCCAACGAGCCCTCGCCCGGCCACTTCGGCCTAGCCGTCCAGGACTACACCCATTCCACCGCCCCCAACCGCCGCTTCCCGGACATGGTGACGCAGCGGCTCATGAAGGCCTGGCTCGCCAAAGCGCCGCAGCCCTACTCCGAAGGCGATCTCAACGACATCGCGGTCCACTGCACGCTGATGGAGGACGGCGCCCGCAAGGTCGAGCGCGAGATGCAGAAGCGCATCGCCGCCGTGGTGCTGCGCCCGCGCATCGGCCAGAGCTTCCCGGCCATCGTCACCGGCGTCAACAAATACGGCACCTTCGTCCGCACCCTCGATCCGCACGTGGATGGAATGGTAGTCAGCGGCGGCAAGGGCCTGGACGTGGGCGACAAAGTAACTGTGAAGCTGGTCTCCACCGACCCCGAGCGCGGGTTTATCGACTTCGTGGCGTGAGGATTCCGATTAAGCGGAGTAGCTGCTTGCACCAAGACGCCTGGATGATCGAGGATCGATGCAAAGAAGTGCGCTGGGCACACCGGATACATCATTACGGGATTGGCCCTTGGAGGTGAACGGGCCGAACACATCTCCTCATGGCTTCTGCTTTTGCGCAACCTGCAACCACTCGCAACAGCTATCTTAATCTGCTTAAGCTGACTTACAATCCGCCCTGGCGCGTGCTTGTTACTCATCGCCATTCATAGCTCCTCCAGTTCCAGTCTCGATCATCGCCACCTGCGCGAGATTTGCCGGGCAGGCCGGGACTGAGACCTGACGTGTTTCTTACCGAAATGCAATCCTTCCAGAATTTCGTCTGGCGGCGAACATACAGAAATCCTCATTCATGAACTGTACAGAGGCGCTCGGTGCGAAGGACTCCAAGAACTCAGGCGCCAGCGGAGGTGATCTGATAAACGTATGCGCAGGTTGGGGCCAACTGGCAGTTCCCGCCGATGGGATTCTGCAATCGTGTACACTAGAGTCAAGACCCAAAGACCACAGGGCTTCAGCTTGGATTGTCTTCACCAAGAATGTGCGCTGTCACTGCTGAGCGGTGATGAGGCTGTCGCCATGGCCGCCTTCGATTCCGAGGTGAGACTCGGTACGGGATATCCTGGCACTCCCTCGACGGAGATATTGGAAACCTTCGCAGCTCTGGGTGGAAGAGCGCAGTGGTCACCCAACGAAAAAGTTGCGCTTGAGGTTGGGATCGGCGTCGCCTTTGCCGGCGCCCGCGCACTGGTAACCATGAAACATGTTGGGTTGAATGTGGCCGCCGACCCCTTGTTTACAGTGGCGTATACCCGGCTGGACGGGGCGCTGGTGGTGGTCTCGGCAGACGATCCAGGGATGGCTTCGAGCCAGAACGAGCAGGACAACCGGCGCTATGCGCTGGCAGCCGGCGTGCCCATGCTGGAGCCGTCCGACTCGCAGGAGGCATACGACTTCACCCTGTGCGCCATCGAGATCTCCGAGCGATGGCAGGTACCCGTTCTGTTGCGCATGACCACGCGCGTCTGTCATTCCAAGACTGTCGTCCGGCGGGGAGCAGTGGCGATTCGTCCGCCGCGCACGGAGCATTTCGAGCACGATTTCGGCTCACGCGTGATGATTCCGGCCTATGCGCGCCCGGCGCATTTGCGGCTGCGCAAGACTTTGGCTCAGATCGCCGCGTGGAACGACGAATCGGGGCCGAACAAACTGGTGACAGGACCACCCTTGCTGGGAGTTATTACCTCGGGCGTGGCATTCCAATACGTGCGCGAAGTTGCGCCCCAGGCGAGCGTGCTGAAACTGGGAATGACCTATCCGCTGCCCGTGGAGCGGATGCGAGCGTTTGCCAATAGCGTCGAGCGCTGCGCGGTCATCGAAGAAGGAGATCCGTATCTTGTCGAAGGCGCGCGGACGGCGGGCATCGTGGTCGAGGGTAAGCCGGAGAGCTTCCGGTTCGGCGAACTGAACACCGCCCGCGTTCGCCGCATTCTGGAGGGCGACAGCTCGCCGGAGCCGAAGCGCGTTCCCGGCAAGCCGCCGGCTCTCTGTCCCGGCTGTCCGCATCGCAGCGTCTACGCGGCACTGAAGAACCTGAATTGCATCGTCCCCGGCGACATCGGCTGCTATTCCCTTGGCGTGCTGCCGCCATTCGAGGCGATGGACTCGCTGGTATGCATGGGCGCGGCCATCGGCGTGGGCCTGGGGTTGCGCCACTCGCTGCCGCCCGAGGAAGCGAAGCGGGTGGTAAGCGTCATCGGCGACAGCACCTTCGTGCACAGCGGGATCACAGGCTTGGTCGAGATGATTTACAACCCGCCGGAGAGCGGCCACGTGGTGCTGATCCTGGACAACGGAACCACGGCTATGACGGGCATGCAGGAGCATCCGGGGACGGGGCGCACGCTGGCTCATGCCAAGACGGGCAAAGTGGTCTTCGAGGATCTGGCGCGCGCGCTAGGCGTGCGCAACGTTCATGTGATGGACCCCACGCTGGCCCCTGGAAAGTTTCAAGAACTGATTCAGAGCTGCCTGGATACGCCGGAGCTTTCCGTCGTGATTGCCCGCCGCGACTGTCTGCTGGCGAGCCGCTCGATTCGCGAGTACGAGAGGTGCAATGAGCAGCAGACCGACTAACGTGGTGATCGCTGGACTGGGCGGACAGGGGGTGCTGAAGGCCTCCGACATCCTGGCTGACGTGGCCTTTAGCGCCAGCCTGGACGTGAAGAAGAGCGAACTGCATGGCATGAGCCAGCGCGGCGGCTCCGTGTCCAGCGATGTGCGATTCGGTGAGCGCGTCTTCAGCCCCATGGTGCCGGATGGCGAGGCGGATTTTCTGGTTGTGATTGCGCCGAACCAGGTACCGGTGAATGCGGCATCGCTCAGGCAGGACGGCATCCTCATTGAGCCTTCGCAAATCGACGAATCCAGCCTACCGAACAAGAAGAGCGTGAATGTGGCGCTGCTGGGCGCGTTGAGCCGTCACTTGCAGTTTTCCGTCGAGAGCTGGACCGCCGCTCTCAAGCGCAACCTGCCCGAGAAGCTGCATGAGGCGAATCTCCTGGCGTTTTCCATCGGGCGGGGCATGGGGCAATGAAGATGAATTCAATTCTGGAGACCGGAGTTACCGACTGTCATCCCGCCAGCGCACCGGATTACACCCCGATCGAGCAGCTTCGCGAGTTGCAGTTGAGGCGCTTGCAGGCCGTAGTTGCACGCGCCTGGCGGCAGGTCGAGCTCTTCCGCGCCCGCATGGACGAGCGCGGGCTCGGGCCCGAGGATATCCATTCGCCCGAAGAGATAGCAAAGCTGCCGTTCACCGAGAAGAGCGATCTGCGCGACACTTATCCGTTTGGCCTTTTTGCCAGCCCCATGAAAGAGGTTGTCCGCCTCCATGTCTCCAGCGGAACCACAGGCAAACCCATCGTGGTCGCTTACACCAAGGAAGATCTGGACGTGTGGACTTCGGTGATGGTCCGCTGTTTCGCCGGATGCGGGTTGCATCGTGGAGACATCGTTCAGAATGCCTATGGCTACGGCCTTTTCACTGGAGGCCTGGGTGCGCACTACGGCGCCGAAGCGCTGGGGGCGACGGTCGTGCCCACCTCCGGCGGCAACGCCGACCGGCAGATCATGCTCATGAAGGACTTTGGCGTGACTGCAATCTGCTGCACGCCCACTTACTTTCTGCACCTGATCGAACGCGCCGCCGAACTCGGCGTGGATATGAAGGAACTGCCGCTGCGCGCGGGAGTCTTCGGCGCCGAGCCGTGGACAGAATCGATGCGCAGGCATATTGAAAGCGCAAGCCGCGTCGAGGCCTTCGATATCTACGGGCTCTCCGAGATCATCGGACCGGGCGTCGGCTGTGAATGCCGCCGGCATCGGGGCTTGCACATCTTCGAGGATCGCTTCTATCCGGAGATCGTCGATCCCACGACCGGCGCGCCCCTGCCGGACGGGGCGGAGGGCGAACTGGTTCTGACCACCTTGAGCAAGCAGGCCATGCCCATGATCCGCTACCGCACGCGCGATATCACCATGCTTCTGCCCGGCCGGTGCGAGTGCGGGCGCACGCTCAGGCGCATGGGCCGCATCGGCCGGCGCAGCGACGATATGCTGATTATCCGCGGCGTCAATGTATTTCCATCGCAGGTGGAGTCGGCGCTGCTGGAGATCGAGGGCACGCTGCCGCACTACCAGATCATCCTGACTCGGGAGCAGGGATTGGATCAGATGGAAGTCCAGGTCGAGGTAACTCCGCATATGTTCAACGATAAGATCGGAGCGTTGCAGGGGCTGCACCAGAGGCTTCAGGGCGCGCTCGATCACGTGCTCGGAATCCGGGTCCGGGTTGCGCTGGTCGAGGCGCATACCATCGAGCGCAGCCAGGGCAAGGCAAAGCGCGTCATCGACAGGCGGACATCATGAAGATTCAACAGCTATCGCTCTTTGCCGAAAACAAGCCGGGACACATCGCCGCCCCTGTGCGCCTGCTGGCGCGGGAAGGCATCGATATCCGTTCCATGTACCTGGCGGATACCCAGCAGTACGGCATTCTGCGCATGATCGTTTCCGACTGGCGGAAGGCCGCGCAGGTTCTCGAAGCCCATGAATTCGTCGTGAAAGTGACGGAGGTTCTCGCCGTCGAAGTTCCGGACCATCCGGGCGGTCTGGCCGATGTTTTGGGAGCGCTGGAAGGAACCGGCATCAACATCGAGTACATGTATGGCTTCCCCTATCTTCTTGGCGATCAGGCTATCCTTATCTTTCGCTTCGCCGATCCGGATGCGGCGATCGCGCGCCTGCAAGCGGCAGGCATCAACCTGCTGGCCAGTGAGGAACTGCTCAAGAGGTAGGGTGTGATTCGATAACCGGCATTTCAATGTAAAGTGAATCAGGAGGATCTGCAATGACATGGGAATCTGTAGGGGCAATTGCAGCGCTCGTCACTGCAGTCGTCGCTTTGGTCGAAATTTGGTGGCAAAATAAGAGTTTCAAGGCGAATTTGACTGCTGATTTAATAATGAGACTCGACGATCGATTTACGCTGCCAGAGTTTAAGAAAACTCGATCTAGGGCAGCTCAATCACTAGGAAACCACATTGACGAAGTAGAAGCCGAGGATGTTTTTGACTTCTTTGAGACGGTAGGTTTGTTTACTCGCCGTAAAGCCCTTGATGCGGAGATTGTTCATAGCTTTTTCTTCCACTGGATCAATGTTTATTGGGTCGCAGGAAGAGATTATATTCTAAGAAGACAAAAGGAGTCTAGGCTTTCGTGGAAAGATTTCGGTTATCTATACCAGAAAGTTTTAGAAGTGGAGAAGAAGAAAGACCCATCTTCGCAAGACATTTCATTGTCGACGGATCGCCTCGGGAGATACCTGAAGGACGAAATCGAGAGTTGCGATGCGAGTGTTTCCATACCACTCGCCACTAAGCTGTCAGACTCTCAAAAAGCTGAGGACCAGTCCTGACAATGGTCTGTTCAGTTCCACAGAGACAGCAATCGGCCTCCGGCAACTAACTTGCACTGGAAAGTCAATAACTATGCCCATCTCAAAGACCATCGCCAATCAGCTCGAGAGCGCCTCCTGGATACGACGCATGTTTGAGGAAGGCGTGCGGCTGAAGCGCGAGCGCGGGACCGACGCGGTTTTCGATTTTTCGCTGGGCAATCCCGATATGGAACCGCCGCCGGCGGTGCTGGAAGCGCTGCGGCGCGTTGTGGCCGCCAATCGTCCCGGCTCGCATGGCTATATGCCCAATCCGGGCTATCCCGAAGTGCGCGAGGCCGTCGCCAAAAAGCTGCGCCGGGAGACCGGCGTGGACTTTGCCGCCGAAGATGTCTTCATGACCGTCGGCTCGGCGGGCGCCTGCAACGTGATCCTGAAATCGATTCTCGATCCCGGCGACGAGGTCATCGTCTTGATGCCCTGCTTTTCCGAGTACCCGTTTTATGTCACTAACCACGGCGGACGCATGGTTCCTGTGGAAACCGACGCTTTGTTCCTGCCCGACGTGGAGCGCATCGCGGCGGCCATTACCTCCCGGACGCGAGCTATCATTCTCAACACGCCCAACAACCCAACCGGCCGCGTTTACCCGGAGAGCGTGCTGTGCGATCTGGATAGGCTGTTGGCCCGCGCCGGCCAGCCCATTACCGTCATCAGCGACGAGCCTTACAAGTCCTTCGTTTATGACGGCCGGCGCCAGCCCGAGGTGGCGTCGTTCGTCGCCCGTACGGCCATCTGCAACTCCTGGTCGAAGTCGCTGGGTTTGCCTGGCGAGCGCATCGGGTACCTGGCGCTGTCGCCGCAATTGGACGACGCCCCGGCGCTGCGCCGCGCCTGCGCATTCAGCAATCGCATTCTGGGTTTCATCAATGCGCCCGCAATCTGGCAGTGGGTGATGCTGGAAGCGGCGGATGCAGCGATCGACATTGCCTCCTACGAGCACAAGCGAAATGTCCTGTGTGATGCGCTGCAGGCCATCGGGTACGAGGTAAGGCGGCCCGAAGGCGCGTTCTACCTATTCCTCAAGACCCCCATCGCCGACGACATCGCGTTTACCAGACGGCTTGCGGAGGAAGGCGTGCTTGCCGTCCCAGGCGCCGGCTTTGGACGCTCCGGCTACATTCGCCTGTCGCTGACGATTCCACTGGAGCGGATACAGGAATCGGTCGGCGCATTCCAGCGTGCATTTCTCGCCTCGCGTCGCCAGTGACTCTGATATCGGATGGCCGGCCTGGATTGCACCGGCATTGACTAAGGCTGGTTCCGGCACTGCGAGGAGCAGGTAGCCGGTTAACAACCGAATAGTAAAGGTTGGAGCACGTGTACTTTCAATGATATAGAGAGGACAACAGAGGAGAATTTGAGTCCCTATGGCGCGCAATTCGGCGAACAATTCGGCAAATTGTGCGCTTGAGTCGAGAATTTGCTAGATGGCCTTCGGTCCATCCGGCCCAACCGCTTCTGGAAACCTGGTCGTGTACAGAACGGATGCGACACCTGCTCAAGAAAACGCGCCTGGTAATTTGACTGGAGTCCTCGACTCTACTGCCAGTTCCCCATCAGCACAAACGGCGCCCAGTAGTAGGGGTGCGCGAAGCTGGCAGGAGCTTCGGGGGTATCAAAGTCTACGCCTCGCCCCCTTTCACCGGGGCCTGGCTTGACCTTACCCAGTAGCAGGTCCAGCTGCGCCTGGCGCAGCGCTTCGACCTTCTCCATCTTTCCAGCGCTGCCAGCCCAGCGCTGGTAGAAATCGGCCATCAATTCGCCGGTGCTTGCGTCGTTCACCTCCCACAGCGACGAGATCACCGCCTTGGCCCCTTTCAGTTGCGCCGTCGTTCCTAGTCCGTCCACCTCGCGGCCGTTGCTCGCGTTGCCACTCATTCCGGTCTCGCAGGCCGAGAGCGTGAGCAGATCAGTATGGCGGAGAGCCAGTTTTTTGTTGTCGCGGAAGTCGGCTACCGTCAGGTGAAATCCGTCGCCGCCCGCATCCTTGCCCGCGAGCAGCAGATAGGACTGGCTGTCGTCTCCCGGCTTGAACACAAAGTGGCTGGCGATATGCACCACCGCGTGTTGGCCTTCGAGTTCGTTCTCCATCGCCTTCTCGGTGAACTGGCCGTCCAGCAGGATCGTCCCCGGCAACACACCATGAGCAGCCTGCACTTGCGCATCCTTTACGATCTCGTCCAGTTCGCCCACTACCGCCGGCAGCGCAGGTAATTCGTCCTCATACTTGCGCGAAATCCCCATTGCCGCCGCGCTCATGTTGCTCACATCCGGCTTGTCCGCCAGGTGCGCAATGCTCACCGGTGTAATCGTCACCGTGTTGTAATTCTCCACCAGGTACTGCTGGCCGTCGTAGAGCGCAGCTATCGGAACGTACCGCAGTACCCCATCTAGCGACCACACCAGCGTCTCAGCCTGCGCCTGGTCCAGATCCGCTTTCACCGGGCCAATCAGAATCTTGTACAGTTCCTGCGCCATGGGCCTCGGGTCCTTGGCAGGTTCGCGCAGCACCTGCTGAAAGGCCGAGACCTTCTTGCTGAGATCCTTGTCGGAGATGGCGTACTCCCGGGCAACCGTCGCCGTTGCAGTAATCACAATCACACGATAGTGATCGCTGGTGACCATCGTGTACAGCGCCACCGTGTGGGGCATCTCGGCAATCTGGTCCTCCAGCAGGCTCACGTCTCCCTTCACATCGGCCAACTGCTTGTTGGCTTCGCTGTTCTTCCCGAAGAGCACATAGAGACGGCCGTAGTAGTCGTTCAGGGCCTTGCTGGCCGCGTCGAGCTGGTCGGAGAGATACTGGTACTGCTTCTCCTGTTCCGGCGTGCGCGAACTGATCTTCTTCAACTGCGCCCATTGCTCGCCCAACGAGACCAGCAGCGCGGTGGACTTCTGATAATCCTCCTCCGCCTGTTTCTCTGCGGGAGTCAGCGCCAGCGGGCTGAGTGAGTTCGCCGTCGGCCCGCGAACGTAATCCGAATACTCCTGCTCTTTTAGCAAATCCAGCACCTGCTGCGCCTCGGGCAACCGGCCTTGCTCAATCAGCAGATCGGTCAGCTCGCGATAATAGTCTTCCTTCGATTTCAGGAAGCTCTGCTGGGTTTCTTTTCCCAGCCCTCCGATGTTGCGCCTCACCTGCTGGAAGCGATCGATGGCCTGCTTGCCAAACAGCACAGCCAGGCCAGGGTTCTGAAGACTTTTCCAATATTCCATCATGCGCACCAGAGTGGATGCCTCGCCCAGAGGATCCTGGACAGCCCGGGAGAGCGGTAACGATTGAGTGTAGTAAACCAGCGACTCCTGCTTCTCCCCGAGATCGGCGTAAGCCAAACCGATGTTACTCAGCGTCCTCGCCTCGCCGGTGCGGTCCCCTACGGCGCGATGGAGGGGCAAGGCCTGGCCGTAGTAATCCAGCGCCTTCTGCTTCTCCCCAAGGGCGGCGTAAACCTGACCTATTTTGCTTAGCGTAACCGCCTCAGCTGCGCGATCCCCCACCGCGTGCGCCAGTGGCAGTGCCTGGCTGTAGTAATCCAGCGCCTTCTGCTTCTCCCCAAGATCATCGTAGACTGCACCTATGTGGGTCAGCGTAATCGCCTCGCCTGCGCGGTCCCCCACGTCGCGCGTGGGCGGAAGGGACTGGTTGTAGTAATCCAGCGCCTTCTGCTTCTCCCCAAGGTCGTCGTAGACCAAACCGATGTTGCTCAACGTTCCCGACTCGCCCACGCGGTCTCCCGCGGCGCGCTCGAGGAGCAGGGCCTGGTTGTAGCAATCCAGCGCTTTCTGCTTCTCCCCAAGGTCGTCGTAGACTGCACCCATGTTGTTTAGCGTCCTTCCCTGGCCTTGGCGATCCCCCAGGGCGCGCATGAGCGCCAGTGACTGGTTGTAGTAATCCAGCGCCTTCTGCTTCTCCCCGAGATCGCGGTAAACATAACCGATGTTGCTCAACGAAACCGCCTCGTCTCCATGGTCGCCCACCGCGCGCAGGAGCAGCAGCGCCTGGTTGTAGTAATCCAGCGCCTTCTTGTTTTCCCCGAGGTCGAAGTAATCAACACCGATGTTGCCCAACGTCGACGCCTCGCCGGCGCGGTCCCCCGCGGCGCGCCAGACCGGCACGGCCTGGTTGAAGTAGTCTAGAGCCCTCTGCTTCTCCCCTAAGGCGCTATAGATGACCCCGATCCTATCCAGGGTCAAGGCTTCTTCATAGCGATCGCCCGCTGTGCGCCACAGCGGCAGACTCTCCAGGAACTTTTGACGAGCATTTCTTAACGAATCCGCGCTTCCTTGCAGGTGGAGTTGTGCAGCCTCGAAGAATATTCGCTCTGCACCGATGCGCGCGCGATCCCGGTCGCCAAGGACACGAGCAGGTTCGACCGTCACACGGTAACGGCCCGCGGGTACATTCTTGTCGTTTGAGGCCACCTCCAATTTGTAAGTCCCCGGTGCTTCTGCAATCGTGGAGAGTTGTTCGAGGCCGACAATACCGTTTGGACTATCCATGGAGCCGAGCGGTTTGCCGTCGGGTGCATACAGTGTTAAGGCCACGTCTATGCCCAGCTGCTCGATGATAGCGTGAAGGAATTGTCCTGTTTCAGCGCGAATCGCATAGATGTGTTTCTCTCCGCCCTGCAGCGTTCGCTCGAGCGGTTTACCGGGTTCCAGAAATGTGGTTTCGCTCTGTGCCGGCGCCGCTGACTGTGCGCCGGGAGTTGCGGTTGGGGCCGTACTCTGTCCCCGGATGGCCAGGGGATAAAGGACAAGAGCGGACGACATTCCTGCAAAGATGCAGATGTGCAGGACGCTTCTGGAGACAACCGATTGGGGAAAAATGAAACTTCGATTATTCATGTGCTGTCCTCTGAATTACGTGCCGGGAACCGTATACGACATAGGGAATATCCCATGATGAGAAGGTTGGTGGTCCGTCACTTCCCCAGAAAATCGAGCACAACCGGCCTGCAAGGCATCTATGCTGACTTCGAGAACGCGCTATAGGGCTGTACCTTCACATTCAGCGACACATAGCTCACGTTCGGAACCGCCAAGTCCACACGCGCATCCGGAGGGGTGTTGGCTGGGGCATCCTTTGGGACCAGATAGCCACCCGCTTCTGCGAGTTTGTCCATGTCTTTGGCGAGGTCAGTCTCGTGCGCCTTCGGGACCAGGAAGTAGGTGCCCGTCATGAGCTTGAGGGCATTCATCGACACGCTATTGTTGTCTTTGCCCTGCTGGGTAACGACCACATCTTTCTGCGCCGTGTTGAGCAGGAAATTCTCCGGGAGCGCCTTCTCCAAAGCCCCATAGAACATGTAAAACGCATTCAAAGCAGGCAGGCTGATGGCTGGAAAGGAAAGCAGCGGGGCTACGACCTTTGCCACCTGCACAGTGGTGCTCAGGTATTTGTCGAGAAACGAAGTGGGTGGAGTTGTCGAGACGTTTACGCTGATCCGACCCGCTCCCTTGGAGAGCAGAACCCGGTTCACCTGGGGAGTTGCGGCGGCAGCTGGAGCGGACTTTGCCTGAGCGCCTGGAGTCGCAAGAGCTGACATATCCGTGACGGCGGGCAGTTTCTTTGCCTTGTCGGCATAGATAGTCGCCAAGGTTGCCCACGCGAGCGGACCGAAAAACTCGAGCCCGCTTATCCGCTGGCAGGAGAGATGCATCTGGGCGAAGCGCACCTTGGCCAACCTTGAGGTATCGAGGCTACCTGCGCGGAAACCTCCAAGCTCAAGTGTGATAATTGCGTCATCGTCGAACGAGGGCAGTTCCTGGAGCTTAATGTCCTCTGCCCAACGAAGGCCCGCTGTTTCCTCGTAATGAAGAAAACGAACATCGCGATCGGGATTGGGCGGCTTGCTGCCTTCCCCTCGGCTTCGCTGGTCAGGGGAAGCGTACAGATTGCTCCAGTACGTTTCGCCCGCCGTGGGCTTCCCGGCCGAAGATGGACTGGTTGGAACGGTGCCCATCGCTTTCGCCAGCTCTGGATTGGCGAAAAACACAGGGAAGAGGCTTAGCAATGCAGAGTCTGTAACAAAGCAACGTCTAGAGATGGTCATGGCAGCCTTTCGCGGGGGAAGAGCGGTTGCGATGCCCACGAAACAGGCCCAATTCCGTGGGGACGAGGGGTGTCCATAATTGAGACTGCTCCAAGGGCATCCGGTCTGTGCCCGCGGTCACCTGCCCATGTGATTTGAGAAGCTGGTCGCTACACCAAACTCTTCCCGGCAGTGTACTGTCCTGAAACTGGTGCCTTCGATGAGCAGAACCGGCTAAATTGCACTACGAACCTGCGCGCTTCCGGCGTGAAACTCCGTACCTGAGGGCCTCTATTGCCCGGCCTGCTAAAGGCAGCCAGTCTTTTCTCTGACAGTTTCGCCGACCGGGTTCCTCGCTCTGGCTGACAAAAACCAGTTCTCCGGGTGGGTGATTGGCTACCGGGGGACTGACCCGCCTGCCAGGAACAAGTAGCCAGTTAAGCAGCGAATCGTTAACCCTGGAGTACGTATGTTATCAGCGGAGTCATTCACCGGCGTTGCCGACCCGCAAGGGATGAAACGGTTGCGCTTCTCGTAGTAGAGTGTTGTGGCGTCATCGGCACAGAGGTCGTTCTTTTCTTGGTGCGAGCGAGCCCGCTGCGGAGTCGGACCCGGAACCCTTGAGCACCCCGAATTATGCCACGGGCTTGTAACAGCCCCGGAGCACGCATCTTATTGATCCGGCCCTGAGACATTGCTACGCGGCGGCATAACAGACATCGTTGTGCTCAAAGTAGCTTTCGACCCGTTCGGGTTGTTTCTGGATGCTGCGCAGAGCGCCGATGGCGGTGCGCGTCAGA
>Ga0326728_10017175_pt1 | contig 14563 bp, 16 predicted proteins | sample MB3enrmetagenome_FD_207602 | JGI IMG/M metagenome (GOLD analysis project Ga0326728, IMG submission 207602) | Lab enriched peat soil microbial communities from McLean, Ithaca, NY, United States - MB31MN | ecosystem: Environmental > Terrestrial > Soil > Wetlands > Peat | place: USA: New York...
CCCGGCCAGGCCCTCAAAGCCGTTCACCGCCACCAGGCTGCCGGCGCTGTGGCCGCCGCCGTTCTTGGTGTCGCCCAGGCTGTAGAACAGGGGCACTGAGATCTTCTTCTTGAACTTGAGGTCCAAATGGCGCAGGTAGGCGGGGTCCTGCGGCGCGTGGTCAAACTCGTTCTCAACCTGCACCAAGAAGACCGGGCCGCCCTGGCTCACCTGGTGCTTGGCGAGGATGCCCAGCACCTTGTCCAGGTAATGGTCTGCGGCGGCCATGTAGGCGGCATCCGAGGTGCGCAGATGCTTGATGCCCTTGGCATGCATCCAGGCCGGGAAGCCGCCAAAGGTCCATTCCGCGCAGATGTAGGGGCCGGGGCGGGCGATGACCAGCAGCTTGAGCTGCTTGCAGAGGCGGAGAAAAGCCTCCAGGTCGCGGTCCCCGCTGAAATCCCACTTACCTTCCTGCGGCTCGTGGAAATTCCAGGGGATGTAGGTGCTGATGGCGTTCAAGCCGCAGGCCTTGGCCAGGCTCAGGGCTGTCTTCCATTCTGCTTTGGGGAGCCTGAAGTAATGGACCTCGCCGGAGAGGATGAGGGTGCGCCGGCCGTCGATCATGAAACTCTTGTTATCGTAGGTGATCTTCATGCGATGTTCTGCCTCGCTGGGCTGGATTGCCCTGAATTGGCTGGCGGGGAAGGAATCGAACCTTCATAGCCAGATTCAAAGTCTGGAGTCCTACCGTTGGACGACCCGCCAATTCTTGGAACGACTCCAAGACCTTTGATTTTTGAAACATAATTTTAACATGCAAAAATACCTACTTCTAAAATACTATATATCAGTAGAAAATGCAAGAAAGGTCTACATGGCTGTATTGAATAGTTTTGTTTTGGAAGGCGAGATCACAAAAATCGCGTCGAACACCTAAAATATTTCTTATTTTTAATGCATTTCAGGGCTTTTTTCGCCTCAGATTGCTTGGCAAATAGCGCGAAAACCGTGGGGCCCGAGCCTGACATGCGGCTGAAAAGCGCGCCTGCCTTGTCCAAATCGCCTTTGATGGCAGCGATGACCGGGTGGGCCGGGATGGTGACTGACTCTAAATGGTTGATGCCATGCTGTCGCAAGGCTTGCAAGTCGCCTCGGCGCAGGGCAGCCAGGGACTTGGCTGTGGCCGGGCCTTGGGGCAGGCTCTTCACCTTGAGATTCTTGTAGACCCAGGCCGTGGCCACGCTGATGTCGGGCTTGACCAGGGCCACGGCCAGGGGCGGCAGGCCGGCCACGCGGGCCAGGCGCTCGCCGCGGCCTCGCGCCACGGCCGCCAAGCAGGGGTCCAGGCAGAAGGGCACATCGCTGCCCAGGCGCAAGGCCAGGGCCTTGAGCTGCCGGGGGCTCAAGCGCAGGCGCCAGAGCCGGTTGAGGCCCAAGAGGGCCGCGGCCGCGTCCGCGCTGCCGCCGGCCAGGCCCGCGGCCATGGGGATGCGCTTGACCAGGCGGATGCGGGCCCCCAGGGGCCGGCCAGCCGCGGACTGCAGCAGGCGCGCGGCCCGCATCACCAGGTTGTCCTCGCCCACCGAGAGCCCGCGCGCGCTGCAAGAAAGGCTGAGCCGCCCCCCTGGCGCCGGGCTGAAGCGCAGGGTGTCGTGCAGGCCCAGCTTGGCCATCAGGCTGCGCAGCTCATGAAAGCCATCAGGGCGCTTGGCGAGCGCCTCCAGGGTCAGGTTGATCTTGGCATGCGCCTTCAGCGCGAAGCTCTTCATGGGGCCGCGGGAGCAGGGGTGAGCTCTGGCTTGCCGGCCTGCACGGCCCGCAGGTGGCCCTGCACCTCGTCGCGGTCCTTGCCCGGCCCCTTCATCAGGCCCAGGGCCCGGCCCAGGTAGTACAGCGCGCGCTCGCGGTCGCCCTGGCGGTGCCAGGCCCAGCCCAGGCTGTCCAGGTAATAGGGATTCTCCGGCTCCAGGGCCACGGCCCGCTTCAGCAGGTCCAGGGCCTTGTCCAGCTCGACCCCCCGGTCGGCCAGCGAATAGCCCAGGTAGTTGAGCGCCTCCGCGTTGCCGGGCTCTGCCTCGATCACGCGGTCCAGCTCGCGCTCGGCCTGGGCGGTGTCGCCCGCGCGGTCGCAGGCCACGCCCAGCTGGTAATGCAGCTGGGGGCTGTCCAGGCCCAGGGCGCAGGCCTTCTCAAGGCGCTGCCGGGCCAGCTCAGGCTTGTCCGCGTCCAGGTAGGCCGCGCCCAGCAGGGACCAAAGGTCGGCGCTCTTGGGCAGCTGGGCCACGCCCTTCTCCAGCAGGGGCAGCATCTCCGCGGTGCGCGAGAGCCGCTGGTAGAGGTCGGCCAGCTGGCCATAGGCCGCCTCGATGCTGGGGTCCAGGCCCAGGCTGGCCTGAAAGTAGCCCACCGCCGCCGCGCTGTCGCCCATGCCGTCCGCGGCCATGCCCAGGGCCGAGAGCAGCACGGCCTGATGCTCGCCGGCCGTGGCCGACAAGGGCTCCATGGCCGCGCGGGCTGGGCCCGAGGCGCCGCTGCGCAGCAGGTTCAAGCCCTGCGAGAGCCGCGCATCGGCAGAATCAGGCTCCAGGCGCGCCAAGTCTCCAAAGCTGGCAGCCGCCTCGGCCCAGAGGCCGCGGCCCTGCTCCAGCCGCGCCAGGCTGTCGGTGAGCTCAGGGTCATCCGGCAGCTGCGCCAGGCCCTGGCAGAGCGCCTCCTCGGCGGCTTGGGGCCGGCCCAGCTCGCCTTGCAGCTGGGCCAGCTGAAGGTAGGCGCTGCCGGCCTGCGGGTCCTGGGCCAGGGCGGCCCGGTATTCCGCCACCGCCTCGTCGCCGCGCCCCATCTGGGCCAGGCAGGCGGCCTTGAGCAGCCGGGCGTGCAGGCTGTCAGGGTGGGCGGCCAGGCAGCGGCCCAGCCAATCCAAAGCCTCTTCGCTCTCGCCGCGGGCCATGGCCAGGGCGCCCAGGGCGCGCAGCACCTCCTCATCGCCGGGAGCCAGGGCCAGCGCTTGCTGGTAGGCGGCCTTGGCCTTGTCCCACTGCTTGCGGGCCAGGCAGGCCTGCGCCAGGCGCAGCTGGGCCTGCAGGTCCCCGGGCGCGGCCTTGGCCGCCTGCTCCAGGGCCTCCACCGCCTTGGGGCCCATGCCCAGGTCCTGGTAGCGCTGCGCCAGCTCCTCGCGCAGGTAGGCCGAGCCGGTGTCGCCCTCAGCCGCCATCTTGAGCAGGGCCGTGCTCTGCTCCCAATGCCCGCGCAGCCCCTCCATCAGGCTGACGGCATAAAGGTAGGCGCTGTCCACCTGGCCGGGATCTTGGGCCCTGGCCGCGGCCGGGCAGGCCGCCATCAGCGCCATCAGCGCCAGCGCGGCCAGGCGCCGGCCCTCAGCGCTCAAGGCGCTTATCCGTCTGGCGAAGGCGTCCACTCATCACCTTGAGGAAGTGCATCAGGAGCTTGCTCGCGATGCGGGGGTCGCTGGCCAGCATGTCGCGGAAGCATTTGCGGGTCACCACCAAGAGCTCCGAATCCTCGGCCACCTTGGCGCTGGCCGAGCGCAGGGCGTCGTCGATCAGCGACATCTCGCCCAAGAAATCGCCGGGGCCCAGGCTGGCCAGCGCGCCCTCGCCGGCGCCCTGGCGCTTGAGGATGTCCACCCGGCCCTTGAGGATGACGTAGAGCACCTCGCCGGGCATGCCCTCCAAGAAGAGCGTGGCGCCCTGGCGGTAGGGCTTGACAAAGGCCAGGCGCGCGACGCGGGCCACCTCATCCTCGCTGAGCTCGGAGAAGAGGGGCACGCTGCGCAGCCTTTCAAAGTCCGGGGCTTCGGGCATCTCAGGCCCCCTTGGCCGGGGCGGCCATGCGCTGGCGCACCACGCGCTCCACGGCGGCGAGGTCCTTCACCTCCACCAGCCGGCTTGAGCCTAAGGCCAGCGGCAGCACGAAGCGCAGCCCGCCCTGGAACTTCTTGTCCTCGCTCATGGCAGCCATCACGCGGGCGGGCGCAAGGCCTTGGGCGCGCACCGGCAGGCCCAGGGCCCGCAGCAGCGGCTCCACCCGCGCCAGGCGCGGGTCGCGGGCCAGCCCCAGCGAGAGAGAGAGGTCCACGGCGCAGGCCAGGCCCAGGGCCACGGCCTCGCCGTGGCGCCAGCTCAAGCCGGCGGCGGATTCCAGCGCATGGCCAAAGGTGTGGCCCAGGTTGAGCAGGGCGCGCTCGCCGCGGCGGTCGAACTCATCGCGGCCCACCACGCGGGCCTTGGCGCGCGCGCAGGCCGCCACCACCCGCGCCAGCAGGCCAGGCTCAGCCTTGAGCAAGCCCTGGCTGCGCCGCTCCAGCAGGCTGAAGAGCCGGGCATCGAAGAGCAGGGCGGTCTTGACGGCCTCGCCCAGGCCGCTCTTGACCTCGCGCAGGGGCAGAGTGGCCAAGAGCTCGGTGTCGGCCAGCACCAGCTCGGGCTGGGCGAAGCTTCCCACCAGGTTCTTGATGACCCCGCGCCGAGTGGCGAAGTCAATGCCCAGCTTGCCGCCCACCGAGCTGTCCACCATGCTCAGCAGGGTGGTGGGCATCTGCACAAAGGGCACCCCGCGCTTGTAGGTGGCGGCCACGAAGCCGCCAAGGTCGCCCGCCACGCCGCCGCCAAAGAGCAGCACCAGGGGCCGGCGCTTGCGGCCCTGGCCAAAAGCGGCCAAAGCCGCCAAGCCGCGATGGTACTCCTCAAAGCTCTTGTGCTGCTCGCCGTCCTTCAGCAGATGCAAGCCGCGGTCCTTGAAGCCCGCGCGGGCCAAGGAGGCGCTGAGCTTGGCGCCGTGCAGCCCCCAAACCCTCCGCGAGGCCATCACAAAGGGCGAACAGCCGGCGAAGCGCTGGGCCAGCAGCTTGCCGGCCTGGGCCGTGAGCCCGGGCTGGATGAGGACCTGGTAGCCTGAGCTTCTAGGCTCAGAAAAGCTGACGCGGATGCTGGGCATGCTAAAGCCTCGCTTCAGGGCTGGGGCTTGCGGGGGCGGGCCTTCTTGTGCTTTTTCTTGGGCTTGGGCTTGGGCTGCGGCGCGGGCTTCTTGCGGCTGCGCGGGCGGGAAGGATGCTTGAGCGCCTCAGCCCGGCTGCTGGGCTTGGCCGTGGGGTCCTGCTGGCCCGCCGGGGCTTGCGGCCCCGCGGGCGCGGCAGGCGCTGCAGGGGCTGGCGCCGGGGCCGGGTCTTGGGCCACGCGAAAATCGCCCTCATCAGCCAGGGCGGCCAAGGGCGTCAAAAAGGCCAGCAAGAGAAGGGTGCGGGCAAAGTGGCTCATGAAGGCATTTTAACAAGGCCCTGGGGGCCGCGCCACCCCCTTGTGCGCCTCAGCTGCGGCGGAAGAAGGCCGCCTTCAGGTAGCGCGTCTCGGGCATGCTGGCGATCCAGGGATGGTCGGGCGGCTGGCGCAGCAGATGCGTCTCTGCGATCTCCACCCGCGCATCGCGGGCCGCGGCCGACACCTGGCGCAAGAAGCGCTCCTCATCCACGGCCTGGGTGCAGCTGCAGGTGGCCAGCATGCCGCCCGGCTCCAGCATCTGCAGGGCCCGCAGGTTCAGCTCCTTGTAGCCGCGCAGGGCGCCCTCCAGCCCCTCTTTGCCCTTGGTCATGGCCGGCGGGTCCAGCAGCACCAGCCCAAAGCGCTCGCCAGCCTTGGCCATGCTCCGCAGGCGCTCAAAGCAGTCGGCGGCCTCAAAGCTCACCTTGTCCGCCACGCCATTGGCCTGGGCATTGGCGCGGGCCAGCTCCAGGGCCGGGGCTGAGCTGTCCAGGCCCAGCACCGCGCTGGCGCCGCCCGCGGCCATGGCGATGCTCAGGCTGCCGGTGTGGCAGAAGGCGTCCAGGCAGCGCCGGCCCCGGGCCAGGGAGCGCAGGGTGGCGCGGGTCTGGCGCTGGTCCAAAAAGAAGCCGGTCTTCTGGCCTTGCAGCAGGTCGGCGCTGAAGCACAGGCCCTGCTCGGCCACGGCCCAGCGGGAGAGCCGCGCGGCATCAAAGCCGGGCGCGGACCACAAGAGGCCGCTCTTCTCCTCGAGCCCCTCGCGCTCGCGCGCCGGCCCCTCGCTGCGCTCCACTAAAGCCTGGCAGCCGGTGAGGGCCTTGAGCTCCTCGGCCAGCCAGGGCTTGAGCGCCTCAAAGCCGGCCGCGCCCAGCTGCATCACCAGGGCCTCGCCGAACTGGTCCACCACCAGGCCCGGCAGGTGGTCGCCCTCCGAGAAAACCAGCCGCCGCGCGGCGGGCTCCAGGCCCAGGTCCTGGCGCAGGGACAGGGCCTGCCGCAGGCGGGCGCGGATGACCGCGCAAGGGTCCTCCTCGCCGGGGAACTCTCCGCTGCGGGCCAGGCTGCGGAAGGACAGCGCGGCGCGGGTGTTGAGGAAGCCCACGGCCATGGGCCGGCCGCGGGGCGAGGCCAGGCGCGCCCAGCTGCCCGGGGCCAGGTCCTTCTGCTGCAGGTCCAGCTCGTTGCGGAAGACCCAGCTGCCGCCGTCGAGCAGGCGCTGCTCTCCGCCGGGCTTGAGCTTGACCTCAGGGATGACGCTCATGGCACCTCTTGGGTTGGCAAAAAAGAAGGGCGGGCCAAGGCCCGCCCATTGCACCCGCCGCGGCGCGGCAGGCGGTCAGTGCGATGTGACCTTCTTGAGGACCTTGTCGGCCAAATCGCTGGGCGGCTCCACCTGGGGCACGGACAAAGCCATGGCCTCGGCAAAGCTCAGGTACTCGCGCAGCTGCTCGCGGCAGCGCTGGCAATGCCCCAAGTGCTCCTGGGCCCGGCTGAGCTCCTTGCCCGCCAGGCCGTCCAGGGAGTATTCCAGCAGCGCCTCATCCTCGAGGCAGCCGCTGAGCTTCTTGGAGATCTTGGACATGATTTTCATGGGTCCATCCTAGCGTTCAGGCGAGCCCCGCCAGCGGGCTCTTCAAGGCTTCCGCATACCAATTTACGGGCGCAGGTCCGGCAGGGATTGAATCTCCTGCTCCGGGTCTGAGAACACCTTTTGCAGCTTGAGCAAGGTGTCGCGCAGGCGCGTCTTCACCGTTCCCACCGGCGCGCCCAGGCGCTCGGCCATCTCCTCGCGGGTCAGCCCCTCAAAGTAGGCCAGCTCCACCACCTGGCGCTGGCTCGCGGTGAGCTGGGCCAGGGCCTTCTCGAGCCGCAGGCGCTGCCAGCCGCTCACCCCGTGGCTGGGGCCGGCGATGGTGGCGGCCATGGCGTCGCTGAAAGTCTGCAGCACGTCCTTGCCCCGGGCCTTCTGGCGCCGCAGCTGGTCGATGGCGGCATGGTGGGTCATGGTGAGCACCCAGGAGGAGAAGCTGCCCCGGCTCTGCTGGAAGGTGGAGGCCGAGCGCCAGCACTTGAGGAACACGTCCTGGGTGACCTCTTGGGCCATGCCCGGGTCGCGCAGGATGCGCAGGGCCAGCGAGAAGATGGGCCGGCTCCAGCGCTGCATCACCAGCTCCAGCGCGGCCTGGTCCTCGGCGGCCATGCGCTCCACCAGGGCTTCATCGCTGGGGTCCAGCTTGGGTGTCTGCGGCTTCTTGGCCATGGGATCAGTCTCGCGGGGAAAGGATGACGCCGCCCCCCAGGCAGCGCTCACCGTCATAAGCCACAGCGGCCTGGCCGGGAGTGATGGCCGGCTGGGCCTCGTCAAAGCGGGCTTCAAAGCCGCCCTCGCCCAGGGGCGTCACCAGGGCCATGGCCCCGGGATGGGCCGAGCGGATCTTGACGCTGGCGCGGAAGGGCGCGCTGGGCGGCGCGCCCGCCACCCAGCGCGCATCGCCCGCCACCAGGCCCAGGCGCCGGACATCCGAGACCCGGGAGACGACCACGGTGTTGCTGGCCGGGTGCAAGGCAGAGACATAGTAGGGCTCGGGGCCGGGCAGGCCCAGGCCCTTGCGCTGGCCAATAGTATAAAAGACCAGGCCCTGATGTCTACCCAGCACTTTCCCCTGGGCATCGGTGATGGGCCCGGGCCGCAGCGCCTCCTTGGGCAGCAGCGCGCGCAGGGCCGCGCCGTGGTCACCCGCGGGCGCGAAGCACAGCTCCATGCTCTCGGGCTTCTCCGCGGTGCGCAGGCCGAAGCGCCGCGCCTCTTGGCGCACCGCGCCCTTGTCCAGGCCGCCCAGCGGGAAGGACAGGCGCTCCAGCTGGCCCTGGCCCAGGCGGTAGAGAAAGTAGGTCTGGTCCTTGCGCGCGTCGCGGGCCTTGAGCAGGCTGAGCCCGCCCTCGGGCGCGCGCTCCAGGCGCGCGTAATGCCCGGTGGCGAGCTGGTCGGCGCCCAAGTCCAGCGCCGACTTGAGCAGGGGGCCGAACTTGACCCGGTCGTTGCAGGCGATGCAGGGGTTGGGCGTGCGGCCCTGCTGGTAGCTCTCCAGGTAGTCCTGGATGACCTCGCGCCGGAAGAGCTCCTCATAGTTGAGCACATAGTGGGCGATGCCCAGCCGCCCGGCCACGGCCGCGGCATCGGCCATGGCCTCGGCCCCGCAGCAGGGGTTGGCGATGGCGGCCGGGCCCTCCCCCCCGGGCCGGGCGCAGGCCTGGCCCGGGCCCTTGTCCTGCCAGACCTTGAGCGTGACCCCCAGCACCTCGTGCCCCTGCTCCTTGAGCAGGGCGGCGGCCACCGAGGAATCGACCCCGCCCGACATGGCGACCAGAACCCTCATCTCAGCCTTGCAGGCCGGCGCCCGGCGAGCTGGGCGTGGCATAGGTCTTCTTGGCGATCCTGCCAGAGAGGAAGGAGAGCCGCCCGGCGCGGACGGCCAAGCCCATGGCCTGGGCCATGGACAGCGGGTCTTGGCACAGCGCCACCGCGCTGTTGAGCAGCACGCCATCCGCGCCCAGCTCCATGGCCAGGGCCGCGTCGCTGGCCTGGCCCACGCCAGCATCCACGATGACCGGCACCTTGGCGGCCTGGATGATGAGGCCGAGCGTCACGGGATTGAGCACCCCCAGGCCCGAGCCGATCATGCTGCCCAGCGGCATCACCGCCGCCGCGCCCTCGTCCTCCAGGCGCTTGGCCACCACCAGGTCATCGGTGGTGTAGGGCAGAACCACAAAGCCCTCGCGCACCAGGATGCGGCAGGCCTCCAGGGTCTCGGCCACGTCCGGCCACAGGGTGGTGGGGTTGCCCAGCACCTCCAGCTTGACCCATTCCGTGCCCAGGGCCTCGCGCGCCAGGCGGGCCAGGCGCACGGCCTCGCCCGCGGTGTAGGCGCCCGCGGTGTTGGGCAGCAAAGTGATGCGGCTGCGGTCGATGTGCTTGAGGACATTGTCGGCGGCCTGCGCCTTCAGGTCATGGCGGCCCACGGCCAGGGTGGCGATCTCCGCGCCGCTGGCCAAGTGGCAGGCCTCCATCTCGGCAAAGCTGGAATAGCCGCCAGTGCCGATGAGCAGGCGGCTGGCAAAGCGCTTGCCGGCGATCTCGAGCCGGTCTGTTCCCTCGTCCCTCTTCATCGCCCTCCCCCCATGAAGCGCAGCACCTCCACCTGGTCCCCTTCCTCAAGCCGCGCCGCGGCGCGCTCGGCCTTGGGCACGATCTCCAGGTTCCTCTCCACGGCCACCAGCTCGCCGGCGAGCCCCAAGCTCTCCAAGAGCTGGGCCACGCTCGAGGCTTCTGCCAGCGCGTGCGGCTTGCCATTCAAGATGATCTGCATGCTTCAAGCCTTCCTTGAGGATCCCCCGCTGGATCTTTGGCACCGGGGGCAAAAGACCGTGCTGCGCTGAACCACCTGAATGCGCTTCAGCCGGGTGCCGCAGCGCAGGCAGGGCAGGCCGGCGCGGCCATAGGCCTTGAGCTGCTCCTGGTTGCCGCCGCGCCGGCCCTCGGCATTCACATAGTCGCTGATGCTGGAGCCGCCCAGGCGGATGCCCTGCCTGAGCGCGCGCCGCAGGCTCTGCCACAGCGCGGAGGCTTCCTCGGGCCGCAGGCTTGAGCCCCGGCGCAGCGGGTGCAGGCCCGAGGCATGCAGCGCCTCATCGGCGTAGATGTTGCCCACGCCGGCCAGCACAGCCTGGTCCAGCAGCAGGGCCTTCAAGGGGCTGCGCCGGGCCTTCAGGCGCTCGGCGAGGCCCTGCGCGGTGAAGCCTGGCTCCAGGGGCTCGGGGCCCAGGCCGGCAAAGGGCGGGGTGCGCTCCAGCCCGGCGGTGGGCAGCAGGCGCAGGGCCCCGAACTGGCGCGGGTCGCGGTACTGCACGCGGCCGCCGCCTTGCAGGTGCAGCAGCAGGTGGGTGTGGGCATCCGGCGCATGCTGGCCGGCGGTCTTCTGCAGGCCGGTGTGCCTGTGGCGCAAGAAGCCCGGGCTGTCGGGCAGGGCCGGGTCCCACCAGGTGAGCTGGCCGCTCATGCCAAGGTGGATGCACAGGGTCAGGCCGCCCTCCAAATCCATCCAAAGGTGCTTGGCGCGCCGGCGCAGGCCCAGGATGCAACGGCCCTCAGCGCTCTTCAAGCCCCCGGCCGGGGCGGCCTTGAGCAGCTTGGGCAGGCTAAGCTCAACGCGCAGGATGCGGCGGCCGCGGATGCGGGGCTCCAGGCCGCGCCGGGTGGTCTCCACCTCGGGCAGCTCAGGCATCAGCGCGCGCGGCCCAGGGCCCGGGCCAGGGCATCCACCACCTTCTGGGATTCCTCGTGCTGGCGCAGGGTCAGGGGGGGGTAGGTCTTGAGCACGGCATCGGAGATCTCAAACTCCACCTGCCGGGCCTCGGCCGGGGGCAGGCACCAGGTGAGGCTCTGCAGGCGCTTGAACTCGAGATTGGCCGGCAGGGTCTTGATGAGGCGCGAGGGCACCTTGCGGCCCAGGTCCAGCTCAAGCAGCGGGCCGCAGGCCGGGGTGGGCCCGGCATCCAGGTCCAGGACCAGGCGGTAGGCGGACTTGCCCTGGCCCAGATGGGCCACCGCTGGCCGCGCGTAGAGCGGGGCCAGCCAGCGCGAGCGCAGGCGAAAGAGCGAGCCCGGCCCCAGGCGGAAGCGCAGGCCGCGCGCCAGGGCCTTCATGGAGAAGTCGCCCTCGGCACCCGCCACCTGCACGCTGCCGCGCTCCAAGGGGCCCTCCTCGGCCAGCAGCACATCGCCCGTTGCCGCGGACCTGCCCGCGCGGATCTCCTGCTCGGACTCCACCATCACCAGCACCGCGCCCTGGGGCATCTCGGGGAAGTAGCGCCGGCGCTCGCCCTCCTGCAGCCAGGCCAGGGTGGCCTGGGCCGAGGCCGAGACCTTCAGGCCCGCGCCCTCCTCCAATTCCAGGCGCGGGAAGGCGGGGATGCTGCCCGTGGGCGCCCCCAAAACAGCTTCGCCTGCGGCCAGCAGCGCGCAGGCGAGGATGCAGAACGCGGCTGTCTTGGCTCTTGTCACCGCTGCCTCACTTTGCCAGGGCCGCCTTGATCGCGTCCCTGAACACCTGCGCATCCGTGTAGCCCACCCAATGCCCCAAGAGCTCGCCGTTCTTGCCCAGCAGGAAGGTGGCAGGGATGCCATCGACGCCGCCATAAGCCCGGGCCACCTCCGGCGTGCAGAGCATGACATAGTAGTTGATGCCGAAATTCTTGATGAAATTGAGGACCGGCGCGGGCCCGTTCTGGTCCACGGACAGGCCCACGATGCGCAGGCCCTTGGGCCTGAGCTCGCGGTTCAAATCCACCAGGTGCGGTATCTCAGCGCGGCAGGGAGGGCACCAGGTGGCCCAGAAATCCAGCAACACCACCTTGCCCTTGAGGTGCGAGAGGGTGATGCTCTTGCCAGTGGCCAGGTCCTTGAGCGTGAAATCTGGCGATGGGTAGGCGCTGTCGGCCGGGGCCGCGGCCAGGCCGCCCCCCAAGAGCAGGCTCAGGGCCCAAAAGGTCAAAAAGCGGCGCATAAGGCTCCAAGGAGCAAGGGTGCGGGCCACGGCCAGCAAAAAGGGCCGCCCCGCAGAGAGGGGACGGCCCAAGGATAGCACTTGCCGCGCAGGGCGTCCAGGCCCAGTGTCAGCGGGTCTGGCCCAGCAGGTCCTTGAACCACTGCAGGGTGGTCTCGCGGCCCAGCTCGGCGATGGCATCGGTGAGGGGGATCTGCTTGGGGCAGGCCTTGGCGCAGTTCTGGGCCTTGCCGCAGTCGGCCACCCCGCCCTTGCCCATCACCGCGTGCAGCTTGTCGGCCTTGTTGAGGCCGCCCGTGGGGTGCTGGATGAAGAGGTGGGCCTGTCCCAGGGGCGCCGGGCCGATGAAGTCGCCGCCCAGCTGGTACTGGGGGCAGCTCTCCATGCAGCAGCCGCAGGTCATGCAGCGCGAGAATTGGTAGGCCCGCTCGCGCTCGCTCTCGGCCATCTTGGGGCCGGGCCCCAGGTCATGGGTGCCGTCGATGGGCACCCAGGCCTTGACCTTGGCCAGGGCCTGGAACATGGGGGTGCGGTCCACGATGAGGTCGCGCACGCCCTTGAACTTGGAGAGCGGGCGCAGCTCTATGGGCTGGCTCAGGCTGTCCACCAGGGTGGTGCAGGCCTGGCGCGGCCGTCCGTTGATGACCATGCTGCAAGAGCCGCAGACCTCCTCCAGGCAGTTGCTCTCCCAGGCCACCGGCGCCACCGCCAGGCCCTCGGCGCTGACCGGCTTGGCCTGGATCTCCATCAGGCAGGAGATGACGTTCAGGTTGGGGCGCCAGGGCAGGCAGAAGTCCTGCCAGTAGGGCCGGGCCTCGGGGGAATCGCGGCGCAGGATGCGCAGGCGGATGACCTTGTCCATGGGCGCCTCAGTCATAGTGCCTCTCCACCGGCTTGAGCAGGGGGGTCTCGACCTTGCGGTAGCTCAGCTTGGGCCCCTGGGGGGACCAGGCCGCCAGCGTGGTCTTGAGCCAGCGCTTGTCATCGCGCTTGGGGAACTCGGGCTTGTAATGGGCGCCGCGGCTCTCGTCGCGCGCCAGGGCGCCGGCGGTGATGGCCTTGGCCGCCTCGATCATGTTCCACAGCTGGTTCATGAAGGCCAGCGGCTGGTTGGAGACCGGCGAGGGGTCGGGGCAGCCCATCTGGCCCCAGCGCTCAGAGAGCTCATCCAGCGTGGCCAGGGTGGCCTTCAGCCGCTTGTTCTCGCGCACGATGGTGACATTGGCCACCATCACCTCGCCCAGCTCGCGGTGCAAGACATAGGGGTTGGCCTTGCCGCGCATGGCCTTGAGGCCCGCGAAGCGCTCTTCCCAGCGCTTGCGCTCGGCATCAAAGGCCGCGGCCTTGGGGGCGCCGGGCTTCTTGCCGGCCACGTAGCTTTGCACGGCCGGGGCCACCACCTGGCCCGCGAAGAGGCATGAGAGCAGCGAGTTGGCGCCCAGGCGGTTGGCGCCATGGTACTGGTAGTCGCACTCGCCAGCCGCGTACAGCCCCGGGATGCTGGTGGCCTGGTTGCGCGGCGAGCCCTCCTTGAGCAGGCCGTCAGCGCTGGCCTCGTAGTCCACCCACAGCCCGCCCATGCTGTAATGCACCGCGGGATAGATCTGCATGGGCACCTTGCGCGGGTCGTCGCCGGTGAACTTCTCATAGATGTCGATGATGCCGCCCAGCTTGCGGTCCAGGGTGGGCCCGTCGATGGCGCTCACGTCCAGGCACACGCTCAGGCCGCCGCGCAGTCCCATCCCCAGGTCCACGCAGACATGGTGGATCTCGCGGCTGGCCACGTCGCGCGGCACCAGGTTCCCGAAGCGGGGGTATTTCTCCTCAAGGAAGTACCAGCGCTCGGCCTCGGGGATTTCCTTGAGCGGCCGGGGGTCGCCCTTGGCTCTGGGCACCCACACCCGGCCGCCCTCGCCGCGGGCCGATTCGCTCATCAGGCGCAGCTTGTCCGAGCCGGGGATGGCGGTGGGGTGCACCTGGATCATCTCGGGGTTGCCGAGCAGGGCGCCCTGCTGGTAGACCGAGCTGGCCAGGCTGCCGGTGTTGATGACCGAGTTGGTGCTCAGGCGGTAGACCATGCCCAGGCCGCCGGTAGCCAGGATGACGGCATCCGCGGCGAAGGCCTCCACCTTCATGCTCTTGAGGTCCAGGGCGGCCACGCCCTCGGCCGCGCCCTGGCTGCCGCGCACCACCGAGAGCACCTCCCAGCCCTCCAGCTTGCTGACCTTGCCCTCGCTCTCGTAGCGCCGCACCTGCTCGTCCAGCGCGTAGAGCAGCTGCTGGCCGGTGGTGGCGCCGGCGAAGGCGGTGCGGTGGTGCAGGGTGCCGCCGAAGCGGCGGAAGTCGAGGTTGCCCTCGGGCGTGCGGTTGAACATCACGCCCATGCGGTCCAGCAGGTAGATGATGCCGGGCGCGGCATAGCACATGGCCCGCGCCGGGGCCTGCTCGGCCAAGAAGTCGCCGCCCTTGACCGTGTCCTTGAAGTGGATCTCAGGGCTGTCATTCTCGCCCTTGATGTTGACCGCGCCGTTGATGCCTCCCTGGGCGCAGACCGAGTGGCTGCGCTTCACCGGCACCACGCTGAAGAGCCGAACTTGGTCGCCGGCCTCGGCCAGCTTGAGGGTGGCCATCAGGCCCGCCAGCCCCCCTCCCACCACGATGAGCTTTGCCATGGAGCCGTTCTCCTCTAGCGGGCGGCCTGGCCCTGGATGATGACCGCGGGATGGTCCGGCTGCAGGAAGTTGA
>Ga0326728_10017176_pt1 | contig 14563 bp, 12 predicted proteins | sample MB3enrmetagenome_FD_207602 | JGI IMG/M metagenome (GOLD analysis project Ga0326728, IMG submission 207602) | Lab enriched peat soil microbial communities from McLean, Ithaca, NY, United States - MB31MN | ecosystem: Environmental > Terrestrial > Soil > Wetlands > Peat | place: USA: New York...
AGTGGAGCGAGCAGTGGCCGGTGGCGAATGGCACGCGGGACGCCGCGGCTGCCCATCCCGCGGCCTATCTTGCCCAATTGAACCAGCAGATCGTTTCCCACAGTGACGATTTTTACGCTTACAAAACCCCTGCGGATTTCCGTCTCGAGGGCAACTTCCTCCTTTTCACTTCGCCGGTACACACGCCCCATGATGTGAATAATCTGGCGCGGGCGCGCTGGTTTCCCTCGGGAAGGCGCCGCGCCCTGATCGTCCTGCCGCAGTGGAACTCCGATGCCGAAGGCCACAACGGACTTTGCCGGATTTTTAACAAGATGGGAATTTCGGCGCTGCGGCTCAGCCTTATCACGATTATCGTAAGCCGGCGGAGACCGAGCGCGCCGATTACGCCGTGTCCGCCAACATCGGCCGCACCATTGATGCCGGGCGCCAGGCGGTGATTGATGCCCGCTCCTGCCTCGATTGGCTGGAAGCGCAGGGTTACACGGAGTTCGGAATCGTCGGCACCAGCCTGGGCTCCTGCTACGCTTTCCTCGCCAGCGCCCACGACGCGCGCCTGCGCGTAAACCTTTTCAACCATTTTTCCGTGACCTTCGGCGACGTGGTTTGGACGGGCCAATCCACACGCCACGTGCGGCAGGGCATTGAGGGCGATATCGATCAGGACACGCTGCGCCGGGCGTGGATGGCCATCAGCCCTGTTTCCTACGTTGATAAGTACGCGCGCTGGCCCAAGAAATCCCTACTGATCTACGCCACTTACGATTTAACCTTCCTGCCCGTTTACTCGCATCAACTTCTCGATAAATTCACCCGCCGGGGAATGTCCCACCGCGCCCGCGTCCTGCCCTGCGGCCACTACACCACTGCCGAGGCGCCCTTCAAGTTTCTCGACGCTTACTACATGGCGTCGTTCCTGCGCACGGCGTTCACATGACGCCATGATACTGAATGCATAACCCTCTTGAGATTAAAGTCGAATTGTAGTAAAAAGATAATGTTCAGAGAATGCCACCTAAACCGACGAAACGCACTCCGACTTTTGATCCCAAGGCTCTCCTGGGGAGAGTCAGTGAGGGTAAGAGCGTCGTGTGCTGCGAGCGCAAAGATGTGGTCTTTGCCCAGGGCGGTGCCGCGGACGCGGTTTTCTACCTGCAAAAAGGGCGGGTGAAGTTGACCGTGGTTTCCAAGCAGGGGAAGGAAGCGGTGATTGGGCTGGTCGCTCCGGGCATGTTTTTTGGCGAAGGCTGCCTCGCCGGGCAGACCCAGCGCATGTCCACCGCCACGGCGACCGAAGATGTAACCGTCCTGCGTTTCGAAAAAGAGGGCATGATCCGCCTGCTCCATGCCGACCCTAAATTCTCCGAGCTGTTTACAACCTACCTGCTTTCCCGCAATATCCGCTTTGAAGAGGACCTGGTCGATCAACTTTTCAATTCCAGCGAGAAGCGTCTGGCCCGGGTGCTGCTTCTGCTCGCGCACTTTGGCAAGGAAGGCACGCAGGAGCCGGTGATCCCCAAGATCAGTCAGGAGATTCTGGCGGGAATGATCGGAACCACCCGGTCACGGGTCAGCCATTTCATGAATAAGTTCCGCAAGCTTGGATTTATCGATTACAACGGCGGCTTGCTGGTTCACAGTTCACTCCTCAATATCGTTTTGCATGACTAGAGCTTTCTCTGAAGCCCCGCGGAGCTTGGCAGGCCTTAAACCACCACGACCCGAACCCCGAGTCCCGAGCCCCGAGTCCCGTCTTCGACATTGCCGTTGCGCCTGCCCTGCGGCTTGATTCATAATGGGCGGGGTAGCGTATCTACCTGAGGTGTCTCCCTTGACTGAAAACAAACCTTCGTCGATTGCCGATTCAATCCGGGAGGCCCGCGAGCGCCTGGCGCTGGAGCTGCGCGCCGAGGCCGATCAAATCCAGAAGCTCTCTCAGCAATTGGCGGAATTGCAGCAATTCCATGAACGAACCGGGCAGGAGCTTTCCCGCCAGTGGGATGAAGTTACGCGCGCGGGTGATCTGGCCGCCGAGGAGTCCCGGCTTTCTACGCAGATGGCCCTTGAGAACGTATTGGGAGCGGTGCGCGGGCTGATGACCTGCATGATTCCCGAGCAGGTGTTTGCCACCCTGACGGAGGAGGCCGCGCAATGGGGCGTACGCGCCGCGATTTTTGATGTGCGGGGCAAAGCCGCCTGGGGCGCCTCTGCGCACGGCTTCGGGCCGGCGCTTTCGGAAAATGTTCTGCGCGCGCTCATCATCCCCCTCAACCAGGACACTCCCTTCCGCACGGTTTGCGAGACCGCCGGGCACGTGGCGGTCAGCGCCGAGGCCCTCAAGCGCAATCGCAACCTGTTGGACAAACTCAAGCCTGCCCCGCATGCGCCGATCCTGCTGCTCCCCATTCGTTCGGCGGGGACGGTGGCGGCCATCTTTTATGCCGACTCCGGCGAGAAAGCCGGGCCACTCCCCGTCGACGCCCTGAAGATTCTCGCCGAATTCGCCGGGGCGCAGATTGATCGCCTTATTGCGCTGAGCGGGGGCTTTCAGGCAGAGGTTGTGGAAGAAGTCGGGGAGGCCGGGAAGACTGAAACGCCCCGGGAAGAACCCGCGGTAGAGGTTGCTCCGGTACCCCCCGCCCCGCCCGCACCTGCCGGCGGGGGACATGGTGATGCTGTATCTCACGCCATGGAAACGCCTGTGGTGGAGCCTGCTGCCGGGCACGTGGACGTCGAGTTGCATCATGAGGTCGTGGTCGCGGAGCATCCCTCGCCGCAGCCGGAACCCCCCGCGCCCTCCACGGATGTGACGCTGACTTTGTCCACCCCCTTTGCGGAAATGGCCTTGAACCCGCCGCCCACTGCGGCAAAAGCCGTGGAGCCGCCCCCGTCATTTTCGGAAATGGTCCTCGAACCCACCCCCCCAGCGGCGGAAGTGGCTGTGGAGCCGCACGCGTCATTTTCGGAAATGGTCCTGGAGCCGCCTTCGCAATCTGCGGAACTGGATGTGGAACCGCTGGATGCGGCCCCCACGGTGGTGGTGGGGGCGCCCGCCAGCTTTGACGAATCGCAGCTTAGTGAAGCCGACCAGAAAATGCATAAAGACGCCCGGCGATTCGCCAAACTTCTGGTTTCAGAAATCGAGCTCTACAATAAAGGCAAGGTGGCGGAGGGCCGCAAGAATCGGGACCTCTATAAATGGCTCAAAACCGACATCGATCGCAGCCGCCAGACCTTTGAAAAACGCTTTGGCAAGGCCTTGAGCAAGCAGGTTGATTACTTTCATGACGAGTTGGTGAAAGTCCTGGCGGAAAATGATCCCACGGTTCTGGGAGCGGATTATCCAGGGCCTTCCGCGTGAAATTTCTCCCTAAACCCTTATTTCGGATGCTTTGCATTTGGGCGGGGCTGGCGGCAATGTCCGGGCCGGCACGCGCGGCGGATCTGCTGCCCCCGGCGCTTCGCGCCCTCGCGGCAGGCGCCCGGAGCCCGGCGAACTGGCCGCGCTTGCGCAGCTTTGCGCAGTCCCAGCACGAGCCGGAATGGACCGGCTGGGCCTACTTCCTGGCCGGTTACCAGGGATATGCGGCGCGGCGCTTTGCGGAAGCTGCCCAGGACTTGAACCGGGCGGCGCAGAGTGGATTTTCACTGGCGGATTTCGCGGTCTATTATCAAGCCTCCGCGCTCCAGCAGGAAAACCAGCCACAGGAAGCCGCCGCCGCACTCCAGGATTTCGCCGCGCGTTTTCCCCGCAGCCGCCTCCATGAAAAGGCTCTCGCCGCACGCGCCGGCGCCTTCCTGGAGGCCCAGCAGGGCCAGGAGGCCATCGATGCGCTGCTTGCTGACCCGCAAACGCATGCGCAGCCGGCGCTTTCCTTGCTGCTGGGCAAGGCCTGCATGCAAGCTCATCAATGGATACAGGCCGCCCACGCGTTTCAGGATGTGTATTACAATTCCCCCGCCTCCCCGCAGGCCAAACCTGCATCCGAAGCGCTTTCCACCCTCCATGAACAATTGGGCTTGGACTATCCGGTCCCGGATGGCGAACATGTCATGACTCGCGTGGATGCGCTGATCAAGGCCGGGCGCTACGCCGACGCCTTCCAGGATTACACCGGGTTGCTGCACGATGAGCCCTCAAGCCCCATGATTCCCCGCTGGCAGATGGGGCAGGCGATGTGCCTCGTGCATCTGCACCGCATCGCCGATGCCCTCAAGGCGCTTGCTGTCCATTTTGAATCGCCGGAACTGGACGCCCAGCGGCTGGCCCTGTTGGTCCAGGTTCACGCCCAGCAAACGGACGCCCCGGCGATTACCCAGGACCTGGCGCAATTTGAAACCACCTCTAACTCTTCCTCCGCATACGCCGACGCGCTTTCGGCCGCGGGAATTTTCTATTACCGGCAGCTCAACTGGCAGGAAGCGGCGCGCAACTATCGCCGCTTGCAGGAATTGTTTCCGGCGAGCGACCACCTGCGCGAGGATGGTTGGCGGCTCGCGTGGTGTGATTATCTTTTGGGCGATCCCCAAACCATTCAGGTCATGCACGGATACCTGATGCAGTTTCCCGATTCGCCCCGCGCTCCGGCGGCGCTCTATTGGTTGGCACGGATGGAAGATGATCACGGCGCGCTTGCCGAGGCCCAGGCGCTTTACGCGCTGCTGCTCAAACGCTTTGTGCATACCTATTACGCGCCTCAGGCCAGTGCGCGGATGGCGGCAATACGCGCCCGGCAGATGGGCCTGGCGAATTCGGGCAATAGCGCTGACGCTCCCCTGGCCGCCGCCCTTATCCCCGTCCTGTCGCCGCCATTCCGCGGGGACTGGCGTGCGTCTCGACCGCGCCCAGTGACGTCACCCGTCCGGCACTGATCCTTCAGGCCCTGAATCTGCAGGATGTGGAGGAGGAATTTCTGAAAGCGGCCCTCGCCGAGGATAATCCGCCCCCCGAGCTGCGCCTGCTGCTCGCGGAGGTCTATGACGCGCAGGACAATGCGTCAAGCGCGCTCTTCGCCGCTCTCAAAACCGTCCCGGGCTACGCGCAGATGGATTTCTCCGACTTGCCGGAGGAGGTTTGGAATTTCCTCTACCCCCAGGCGTACCGGAAACTGATTGAGACGCAGGCGCGCCAGAGCCATCTGGATCCCTATCTGGTGATGGGGCTGATCCGCCAGGAATCGGCATTCAGCGCGCGCGCCTTGTCCAACGCCAATGCCCGCGGCCTGATGCAGCTTCTGCCCCAAACCGCCGCGCATAGCACCAGTGCCTCGCGCACCCGCCGGGTCACGGGGCGCCTTTACGACCCCAATTACAATGTGCAGGCGGGCTGCGCCTACCTGGCCGGGCTCTTGAAGGATTTTGACGGCCGGGTGGAGCTTGCCCTGGCCGCTTACAACGCGGGCGATTTCCGCGTCCGGGATTGGGAGAAGAAATATTCCTTCCGCGATACGGCAACGTTTCTGGAGAGCATTCCCATTCCCGCCACGCGCGCGTATGTGGAGTTGGTGCTGCGCGATGCGGAAGTTTACCGCCAACTGCTGAACGGTTCGCCGCACTTTGCCGTGTGCACGGCGGCGCAACCCCCCGCGCCGCGCAACCCCGGCGGGCGGTGAACCGTGGGGGCGCCCGGTTAATCGCCGTCGGCGCCCAACCCGCTACCCGGGGTTTCGAGCGCATCAGGATTTTGAGGTGAAGGCATGAGTAGTTCCGAGATAGGATTCAGGGCAAAATCGGGCCGGCGCGCGCCCATCTCCCAGAAAGCCGGTAAATTCACCGAGTCGGTGATCCGCGAAATGACGCGCCTTGCCCTGGAGCACCAGGCGGTGAACCTCGCCCAGGGGTTTCCGGATTTTCCCGCGCCGCAAGAGGTGAAGGAAGCCGCGGTCGAAGCCATCCGCTCTGACATTAACCAATATGCCATCACCTGGGGAGCCCGAGAATTCCGGCGCGCCATCGCTGAGCGTTTCGGCCACGACACGGGCCTGGAGGTCGACCCCGAGCGCGAGGTCACGGTCTGTTGCGGGGCCACCGAAACCATGATCGCCTCCCTGCTGGCTATTATCGATCCGGGCGATGAGGTGGTGGTCTTTGAGCCCTTTTACGAAAACTATGGCCCCGACGCCATAATTTGCGGCGCCGCCACCTGGCACGTGCGGCTTCATCCCCCGGATTGGACCTTCGACCCGCGGGAACTGGCCGCCGCCTTCACCGGACGCACCCGCGCCGTGATTTTGAACACTCCGAACAACCCCACCGGGAAAGTTTTTACCCGCGAAGAACTGGCGCTGATCGGCGAGCAGTGCCGGCGAACTCAGGCCTATGCCATTACTGATGAGATTTATCAATACCTGGTCTATGACGGCTGCCAGCACATCTCGCTGGCCACCCTTCCCGGTATGCGCGAGCGAACCATTACCATCAACGCCATGTCCAAAACCTATAGCGTCACCGGGTGGCGCGTGGGTTACGCGATTGCGCCGCCGGAAGTCACCAATGCCATTCGCAAAATGCACGATTTCCTTACCGTGGGGGCAGCGGCGCCGCTCCAGCAGGCGGGAGTGACCGCGTTGCGCCTTCCTGAGACCTATTACCAGCAACTTTGCGAGGGCTACCGGGCCCGCCGCGACCGCATGCTTGCCGGGCTGGAACAGGCCGGATTCCGCTGCTTCCGGCCGCACGGGGCATATTACATCATGGCGGACATCTCCGCCTTCGGCTTCCCGAGTGACGTGGAGTTTGCGCGTTACCTGGTGCGGGAAATTGGCGTGGCCGTGGTGCCTGGCAGCAGCTTTTACCGCGATCCTGCCTCCGGAGCGCAGCAAGTGCGCTTCGCCTTCTGCAAGCAGGACGCCACGCTCGATGAGGCCCTCAGGCGGCTGGGCAAATTGCGGGCGGGTAAGTGAAGGAGTCAGGAGACAGGAGCGGGTAGCGCATCAGAGTCATTTTTCTTCGAGAAAAATTACTATGCGCTACGCCGCTTTCCCCGCGAGGCAGGTATGCATATAGGCGCTACGTCAATCGCCATTCTCTTGTTCGTTTCGGGAGTCGCATTAATAGTCGCAACCAACTTTGTTGGATTTGTAATGCTCGAGGAAGTAAATGGTCGACGCCCGCCCGACCAGCAATATCCGCTCATGTTCATGCCCTTTTTCACTGTTTGGGCTGAGCATGAGCGCCTCTTTCCGCAGAGCCGCCGTCGATTACAGTTTATCTTTTTATTCCTTGCGGCATTGGTGTGTGGGTTGGCTGCAGTCTTTATAGGAGCGTTCGCTGACACCCGGCACCTGACACCTTCACTTCCTTAGAGGGGCAACTCGAAATGCGGCTCGAAATCCGAGACGACATAATTTACGAGCGCATCCAGAAGGTACGTTGCGTAGGGATCGGAGTTGTAATTAGTGGCGAGTGAAAACGTGCAGATCAGCAGTTTGCCTTTGCCGGCTTTGGCTTGCACCAGCACTCCCACGTTGGCGTGGATCCAACCATAAAACATTCCTGCCAGCACATCGCCAAAATTCTCTGGAGGAATCCCCTGGATGACGGCGGCGGGGGTGGCCGCCTGGGTTTCAAAGCCTCCCAGCGTGTCGAATCCAATGCCGGCAAACGGCGCCTGGTCCTTGCGCACCCAGAGGAAGTCGGAAATCCAATTGCCGCTGAGGTCATCCTGGGAACGCGGAACCACCTCAATCCCCGGCGCCAGGGTAAGCGGGTCGGTGGCGATCAGAATCACCCGTGCCCCGGCGCGCAGCTTGTTCTTCACGGTCTCATCCAGGGTGGAAGTGATGAGCACGGGGTAGGCTTCCGACCCCGAGGGGGCCAGGTAATTGCGCTGGCGCATGTCATTGACCAACCGGCGCAGGCGGCCGGGGGGCGGGTCATAAAAGGAAACGGGCGGGGGCAATTCGAGCTGTCCATCGGGGTAGAAATAATAATTCAGGGTATAATCCGCCAGGGGCTTATCCGCAACCATAAGACGCGCCTTTAAAACTCTTTTGACAGGTGCCGGGCCTGCCGGGGCGGGGAAGCGCAAGGTCCCCACCTTCGCTGCGGTTGCGAGCGCCATGGCCGCTACCGGCAGGCTGCCGCCCAGCGAGGTTCCTTCCACCTGCCACTCCACTTTGGCGCCCGCCAGGTCGATCGAGCCATAGTGCGAAATGTAGATGTCCGCCTCCACCGTCTCACCGGCTTTGAAATTGCGTTTATCGCTGTGGAGGATGAGGGCGTCGTCCTGCTGAAGCCCGCTGAGCGCCTCGCTGAATGCCTTGGGCTGACGCCACATATCCAGCAGGCCATTCGCTTCCCAGTTCACATCCGTGAATTCGGTAATCACATAGCCCTGAATCTCGGGGTGGGCGCGCAGGTCTCCAATCTCGTACTTCAGGGCTTCATACTCGTGCCACTGGGTGGCCTCGCTCAAACCTCTCAGGCCGGGAAAAAGGGAAGCGTATTGGTAGTCGGCGAAGCGCTGCTCCACCCCCTCCGGCAGGGTGATTTCATTGCCACTCGAGCGGCTGAACCACCAGGGCTTTTCCTCCGGCGCCTGCGGCAAACCCCAGTTGCCGAACTCGGAAAGCATCAGGGGTTCATCGCCACGGGGCGCCGCATCACTGTAAGGGCTGAACAGCCATCCGGGGCGCTGCGCCTGGTCATCCACCAGCCGGTCGAAGTTGGAAGCGTAGTCGGGAATGGCCGCGTACTGGTGGAAGTCCGCGATGTCAGTGGTCATATGAAAGTTGTCATTACACGCGCTGTTATCCACCACCAGCCATGGCACCAAGGTTTTGGCCTGTCGATAGGCGGACTTCAGCCAGGCGCGATCAGCCGCTTCCTTCAGGTTGGCGCCCCAGCTTTCGTTCAGGATGCTTACAATGACGATGGCGGGATGGTTTGCGTCACGCTCCACCATGCCGCGCAGGGTTTCCATGGCGCGGCGCTCGGAGTCTGCGGTCAGCTTGTCCCAGTTGGGAATCTCATACCAGACGAGCACGCCGAGTTCATCCGCGGCCTGGAGATAGCGCGGGTCCGGCACTTTGATGTGGCAGCGCAGCAGGTTCAGCCCCAGGGCCTTCGCCTTGCGCATTTCGTCGCGCACATAGTCCAGGGAAGGAGGTGTGTAGATTGAGTCGGGGTAAAAGTCCTGATCGAGCGCCCCGCGCAGATAAATGGGATTGCCGTTCAGGTAGAATTTTCCATCGTGTGCCGCGAAACTGCGGAAGCCAAAACGGCACTGGGCGCTGTCTCCGGAACTGAGTGCGACATGCAGTTCGTAAAGGTTGGGACTGGAAGTGCTCCACAGCAGCGGGGCATGGACCATCCCGCTCAGCCGGATGGATGTTTCCGCCCCGGCCAGGTCGCCCTTCCCCGTCCACACACTCTTGCCGCTCGGATCGAGAATCTCCGCCGTGAGGCGCGCCGGGCCCGCGGCAGCCGCTCCGATCACCGGCGCGTCAATCGCGAGGGAACCGTCCAGTGCGGCAGTAATGCGAACGTTCCCCAGACGCCGGCGCGGGTGATAGTCAAGTTCCACGCTTTGCCACAGGCCGCTCGTCTGGACATACCAGTTCTGCTTGCCGTGGGGAATTTCAGCGTAACGAATGTCGCCCACCACCTCGCGCGGTTTGGCCCCGGGGTCGGTGACGCGCACAGCCACCTGATTGGAGCCCGCGTGGAGCAGGGAAGTGGCGTCAATTTCAAAGGGCAGATATCCGCCCTCGTGCGTTCCGGCCATTTGGCCGTTGACGTAGACCTCCGCCTTGAAATCGACGGCGCCAAAGCGCAGGAGCGCCACCTGGTCAGGCGCGGGCGCATCGACGGTAATTGTGCGCCAGTACCAAGCAACACCGGCGTAGTCGCGCAGGTCAGCGAACTGCGATTGCCAGGAAGAGGGAATGCGCGTCGGGCGCACGTAGGACGCGGAATCGAGTTTCTGCACGCTCAGGATGGCATCGGGATCAGCGAGAAAGTGCCAATCGCCGTCCAGCGAAACGCTGGAAATGGCCGCCGCCCTGGCCATCCCCCCCGCCAGGAGCGTGGAAAAAAGCAAACGAATGATTAAGCGCATGGGTGACCTTGAATGGGTGAGTCTATGCGTTCCCGGCTGCAAAAGGCAAGGGGTGAACGAGCAGGTATCTGGTGCCAGGTGTCAGGTGATAGGAAAGAGCGAAAATCGAAACTCGAAAATCGAAATTCGCAATATCCGTTGGCTTCGTACATGGGAGGAATGCCCATTGCCTCTTCCGACTTTCGATTTTCGAGCTTCGAGTTTCGAATTTCGCCTCTGACACCTGCTTTAACTTATGGTACGATTCCACTCGGTGGAAAATTGCGATTCACGGTTTGAGAAATACGGTTATGCCCAATGCTTCGGTTGATGGTCTGGTCGCTGCCGGCACCACGGTGGAAGGCTCCGGGCAGGGAGTTCCGCTGGAATTGGGTTCGCTCGAGGGGAAAACCATTTTGCTGATTTTGCATATCAGCGAGGTTTGGGAACAGGAATCACTGCACGTTTCCATATGGGGCTCGGCGGACGGTGTGAACTGGGGAACCCAGGCGCTGTTCTGGTTCCCGCAAAAATTCTATGCCGGCTTGACCCCCGCGGTATTGGACTTAAGCCAGCGTCCAGACATTAAATTTCTGCAAGCCCGCTGGGAAGCGAACCGGTGGGGACGGGGTATTCCGCGCCCCCACTTCAAATTTTCCGTGGAAGTGCAAGAATCGGCCGGTTAGTGTCCTGACTCGAAAGGCCTCGCGCTGTGGACTTGGCGGATCCCCAACTCATAAAACTGGAAGTCGAGCGCCGGCAATATCGCCGCGTCAAGCTGGTGACACAAGTTCGTTGTGAAGCTCTGGATCGCGATGAGATCATGGTAACGCGGGATGTGAGCCTCGGCGGCATGTTCATCAATGCGACCTTTCCCTTGCCGCTTGATTCCGAACTGTCGATCGCCTTCCGAGTCTCTCCGGGTGAGCCGGCCATCGCCTGCCGTGGACGTGTAATGTTCTCGCGTGCCGGCCTGGGCATGGGAATCCAGTTCCTGGACCTCAGCCCGGAGGCGCGCCAGACGCTCCAGAAATTTGTGGGCGAGGTCGTCTGAGTTCTGCCATCCTTCTGCGGATTTCCGCCTTCTAACTCCATGGTGAGGTGAGCAATGAAATGGCTTTTCCTGGCGCTGGCAGTGGCCGTTTGCCCGCTCGGCGTTTGCGGGCAATCATCCTCCAAAAAGGCGCAACTGCCGCCGCATCCCAACGGCCCCGCCACGGAGGATGTGCAAACGGAAACGATTGGACCGGGGCTCAAAACCCCACCCATTCCGTCAACGCCCACGGGGGGTGCAGGGTATTTGGAGCCTGCCCAGGTGAAGGTCCTGACGCACAAAATCTGGGCGGCCGAGTACCATTTGATGGACCTGCTCACCCAGGTGCATCCGGAAAAGTGGAAGGTGACCCCGGCGGTGCAGAAGTCCTTTGGCCAGAGCTTGGACTCGCTGCGCCAGGCGCTGGCGAACGAGGAAAACTGGCGCGGTCAATTTGATGCCCGCCCGGATAGTCTGTACCTGGGATTTCAAACTTATGTGGCCATCATTGCCGTGCTGCCGCGCCTGGACGGGATGGCCAAGAGCGTTTCCAAGTATGAAAACCCCAGCTTCGGCGCGCAATACAGCCAGTCGGCCAACCAGCTTTTCGATTTGCAACAGGAACTGGAGCCGCACCTCGCTTACCTGCTGAAGAACCAGGATGACGCCATGCTGGTGGTGCAGACGAACATGGCGTCCTGCCAGAATGAGCTGAATTATGCCCTGCACAACAAGAACGGGCGCGCCATTCCCATGAAAAACATCCCGCCGGATTTCAAGGGGCGGAAACATACCACCCACCCCGCGGCGGCCCCCACTGGCTCGAAGCAGTCCACGACCAAAGAAACGTCGGCAGCGAAGCCGGCCGCCACGCCGCCCAAGAAAACGCCGAACAATTAGCTTACTGCCCCATCTTTCGTGCTTTCTCGAGAATTCCGGGACGCGCTTCTTCCATCGATTCGCGCAAGTCCGCGTAGCGCAGGGTGCGCTGCTCGAAGGTGCGTTTGGCCATCGCGCCGAGAAATCTGCCTTCGAATTCGCGAAAATAGGAGCCGTAGAGATGGTAGCTGTCCGCCATGTGGCAGTAGCGACCCACCTGCACTGTCCGGCCTGACAATTCCGAAACCCGCGCCGCGATGCGCCTCTGCATTTCGACCAGGGCGAAAATATTCATGAAAGCCGCTTTGTAGGCGTCGTTGGAACGAAATCGCACGTTCATGCTGAGCACCAATGCGTCGTTTTCTTCCATGATCCGGCACCAGACGCTTTGCAGGCAGGCGGGGTCGTAGCAGTCGTTGTCTTCCCAGACTTTCCAGGTAATCGCCTGGGCGCGCCGCGTGTAGGGCGTCTCCGCCAGTTTGCGGCACAGGGTTTCAATCTGATCGATCGGTGTAAGCCCGGGGACGCCATAGCAGAACAACCGCTGATGATAGGTATATTCCCAGCGCGTGTCGGCCGGATCGCGCTGGTCGCGCACCAGGTGGTCCTTGATGCCCTCCAGGACCTCCATCACGTATTCCTGAAGGTCCTCGGGGCCGCCCGGAAAATCACGATGAATCATCGGCTCCCGGAGGGGATCGGCGATGGTGATGATCATCGTGGCGTCCTTACTGGGCGGGTCGCCGGGCTTGTCATACTGGGTCTGGAGGTCGCAGCCCTTCTGGTGAAGCAGGAGGAGGGATTCCTCCCAGGCGCGGGCAATGCAGTCCGCTTCAACGTGCAGAACAGGGATGCCGGGCATGGAAATTTCCTTTCGATAGGACGTAGGGGCATCCCTCGTGGGTGCCCCTACGTGCCGAGAGATTTAGTGTTTCCGTTCGTACGGTACGTACACAGGTTCCCAGATGTTCGCTTCCAGTTGGCGCTTCAGGGAATCTTGGTCGGGAACCTGTGCTTGCCAGTCTTGCATTGCCTGTCTTCCCACGGCCAGTCCAATCAGGCGGCCGAGCTGACGCGATTCCGAAAGTGGCGGAAGAAGGCTTGCCTGCTTGTCGTTCTGGGTGGGCAGGTGACGAATCAACTCCTCCGCGGCGGCCTTGACCATCGTATCCGTTACGCGTTTGGCTTTCGAGGCCAGGATTCCAAGGGCGAGTCCGGGAAATATATACGAGTTGTTGGTCTGCGTAATGCGAACCATCTTTCCTCCGACATTCACCGGCGCAAATGGACTGCCGGTGCCGATCAGCGCCCTTCCTTCCGTCCAATCCATCAAGTCCTGAGCTGTCGCTTCACTGCGCGAGGTGGGGTTGGAAAGGGGGAAGATGACGGGCCGGTCCGCATGCTTTGCCATTTCGCGCACCGCTTGTTCGGTAAATGCTCCCGGTTGGCCCGATACCCCGATGAGGACCGAAGGCTTCGCATGGAGGATCACATCGAGCAGGGTGATCTCTCCGTTCGGCTGCTTCCACTCCTGCACCTCCTGTTCTTTGCGCGCATAGGGTAGCTGCTCGGGCCGCACATCTTTGCCATTTTCCGTAACCAGGCCATAGCGATCGATGGCATAAAAACGATGGCGTGCTTCCTCGGGCGCGAGACCTCTTGCCTGCATGAACTGTGCCAGCAGGTTGGTGATGCCTAAACCCGCGGTTCCGAACCCCACGATCACGATCTTCTGTTGCTCGAGTGGCACGCCCGTTACGTTGATCGCAGACATCAAGGTGGCGGCAGCTACCGCCGCGGTGCCCTGGATGTCATCGTTGAAGGTGCAGAGTTGGTCTCGATAGCGGGCCAGAAACCGGGCGGCATTCGCACCGGCAAAGTCCTCCCATTGCAAAAGAACGTGGGGCCAGCGCTTCTTGACGGTATTTACAAAAACATCGACGAAAGCGTCGTACTCTTCGCCGCGAACTCGATGATGCCTCCATCCGATGTAGAGTGGGTCCTTAAGCCTGTCCTCATTGTCTGTTCCCACATCAAGCAGAATCGGCAGGCAATGCTCCGGGTGAATCCCGCCCAGCGCCGTGTAAAGGGCCATCTTGCCGATGGGGATGCCCATCCCTCCCGCACCCTGGTCGCCAAGCCCCAGGATTCTTTCGCCATCGCTCACCACGATGCATTTCACATGGTGATAGCGGGCATGACCCAGTATCTGATCGATACGATCTTTATTGGGATAGCTGAGAAACAAACCGCGTGGCTTTCTCCATATCTCACTAAAGCGCTGGCAGCCCTCGCCGACGGTTGGGGTGTACACCAGAGGAAGGATCTCTTCAATATTCCGGACCAAAAGCGCATAGAACAGCGTCTCGTTCGAATCCTGCACGCCGCAGAGAAGGGTGTATTTACTGAAGGGGGTCTGCTGAGCCCGCAGGGCCTTCATACGGCGCTCAATCTGTTCGTCCAGAGTCCCCACATGCGGTGGCAAGAGACCGTGCAGGTCAAATACGTCGCGTTCGTGATCGGAGAAGGCCGTGCCCTTATTGAAACGTGGAGAATTGATCAGGTCATATCCCGACAGCGAAACCTGATAGGTCTTCTCCCCGGCGGTCGAT
>Ga0326728_10017177_pt1 | contig 14562 bp, 13 predicted proteins | sample MB3enrmetagenome_FD_207602 | JGI IMG/M metagenome (GOLD analysis project Ga0326728, IMG submission 207602) | Lab enriched peat soil microbial communities from McLean, Ithaca, NY, United States - MB31MN | ecosystem: Environmental > Terrestrial > Soil > Wetlands > Peat | place: USA: New York...
GTCGCCGGATCGAAGCCGTGGATCTGATAGAGATCGACGTGGTCGAGCCCGAGCCGTTTCAGGCTGCCGGCGATCTGGTCCATGATATGGCCGCGCGACAGGCCGACCGCGTTGGGGCCGGGCCCGGCGCGGCCGCGCACCTTGGTGGCGACGACGACGTCCTCGCGCTTAACCTTGAGCTCGCGCAGCGCCTGGCCGAGCATGACTTCGGATTGGCCTTCCGAATAGACGTCCGCGGTGTCGATGAAGTTGACGCCCGCTGCAAGCGCGCGCTCGACCAACGCCGTCGCGCCCTTCTGGTCGACCGCGCCGATGGCGCGCCAAAATCCGGCGCCGCCGCCGAAGGTCATCGCGCCGAGACAAATCTCCGAGACGAACTGGCCGGTGCGGCCGAGCGGTCGATAACGCATGAGCGGAATTCTCCCTGAGGGCGCGAAAAGCGGTCGAAAACGCGGCGCGCGCTCGTGTCAGGCACCTATGCGCGCCCCCGCGCGCCCGCAAGGGCGGCTCGCGTCGATTTCAGGCGGCTAGGTCGGCCGGCGGCCGCGCCGCGCGCATGACGTTGGCGAAACCTTACGAAACCGACTCTGGGCGAGTCGAGCTCGCACGGTCGCGGCGCGATGGCGGCCCGAGTCGGGGCGAGAGTCGATGGATAAATCAACCGGGTTGAGTTACTATGTGCAAGTCCGTCGGCACCCCGCATGTTAGGCGCGAGGCGACGGGCGTCGCCGTGATCGCCGCGAAGACGAATCGCGGGGAAAACGCGAGGAGAATCGATGCCCGAAGCGGACGAGAGCGCCGCGCCGCAGTCGCCGCCGGCCGCCACCGGCGCAGACCAGGCGGGCGTGCGTCTCTACAATGAGCGGTTGATCCTGTCGCTGGTTCGCCGCTTCGGGCGGTTGTCGAAAGTCGAAGTCGCGCGGCTGACCGGGCTCTCCGTGCAATCGACCTCCGCGATCATGAATCGCCTGCGAGTCGACGGCTTATTGCGTCGCGAGGCGCCTTTGCGCGGCCGCGTCGGCCAGCCGACGGTGCCGGCCTCGCTCGATCCCGAGGGCGCGTTTTCGCTGGGGCTGAAAATCGGCCGCCGCAGTTGCGATCTCGTCTTGATCGATTTTTGCGGAACGGTGCGGCGGCGAACGCATCGGACCTACGCCTATCCGACGCCCAATCTGCTGATGGACTTCGTAGGCGAAGCGCTTGCGCCGATGACGCAGACGCTGACGCCGACGCAGCGTCGCCGCATCGTGGGCCTCGGCATCGCCTCGCCCTTTCAATTGTGGAGCTGGACGAGCGAGATCGGCGCGCCGGCCGAGGAAATGGACGCGTGGCGATCCTTCTCGATCGAACGGGAGCTGGCGCGCCTGGTTCCCTATCCCGTGACGTTCTGCAACGACGCGACGTCGGCCTGCGCGGCGGAGTTCTTTTTCGGCCGCGCGTGGCGCTATCGCGACTTCCTCTATTTCTTTCTCGGCGCGTTCATCGGCGGCGGACTGGTGTTGGACGGCGCGCTCTATCCCGGCCGCACCGGCAACGCCGCGGCGCTCGGACCGATGCCGGTGGCGGCGCAGGAGCCCGGCCGCCAGGCGACTTCGACGTTGGTCGCCCGCGCCTCGATCACCCAGCTCGAGCGGCGCGTCGAGGCCGCCGGCGCCGATCCCTCCTCGATCTGGCGCACGCCCGAGGCCTGGGACGATTATGGACCGCCGCTTGACGAATGGCTCGAGGAGGCCTCGTTCGCGCTCGCCTACGCGGCGGTCGCCGCGCTCTCCGTCCTCGACGTCGAAGCGATCGTCATCGACGGGGCGATGCCGGTCGCGGTGCGCGAGAAGCTCACTTCGCGCGTCGCCCAGCAGGTCGAGACGTTCGATCGGCGCGGGCTGTCCGACGTGACGATCGTCGCCGGCGCGATCGGCGCCGACGCGCGCGCCATCGGCGGCGCGGCTTTGCCGCTGATCAAAACTTTTGCGCGCGACCGAGAAGTGTTGTTTAAGGACACGCCGCCCGGGGCGGGATGACGTCCCTCGATTCCGTCGCGGTGGATTCGCGGCCGTCGCCCGCGCGTTCCCACGGCAAGCTCCAACGCGTCTTCGCCTTCGCAGCGCCCATCGAACCCAAACGAGAGAGACGCCATGGCGGCCAGATTCGTCAAAGTCGAGCCTTTCGACCTCGTCGTCTTCGGCGGCACCGGCGATCTCGCCTACCGCAAATTGTACCCCGCGCTGTTTCACCGCGAAATGAGCGATCAGTTCACCGAGCCCACGCGCATCATCGGCGTTTCGCGCCGCCCGTTCGATCGCGAGGCGTTCCGCGCCTCGGTCAAGGACGCGCTAATGAAGTTCGGCCCGCGCGACCTCGAGCCGAACCCGTTGCTCGATCGCTTCATTCAGCGCATCGACTATGTCGCGGTCGACGCGGTCGGCGAAGCCGGATGGGACGAATTGAAGGTCCATCTCGGCCAGGAGGAGCGCGCCCGCGCCTATTATCTCGCCACCGGGCCCGACCTTTTCGGTCCCATCGCCAGGCGCATCGGCAAGGCCGGATTGGCGACGCCGCGATCGCGCATCATCGTGGAGAAGCCGATCGGCCGGGACGGCGCGAGCGCCGCGGCGATCAACGACGCGATCGGCTCCGTCTTCCTCGAGACCAACATCTTTCGCATCGATCACTACCTCGGCAAGGAGTCGGTGCAGAACCTGATGGCGCTGCGCTTCGCCAACGCGCTGCTCGAGCCGCTGTGGAACAACGCGCATGTCGATCACGTGCAGATCACCGTCGCCGAGACGCTCGGCGTCGAGGGGCGCGCCGCCTATTACGACGATTCCGGCGCGCTCTGCGACATGGTGCAGAACCATATGCTGCAATTGCTCTGCCTAGTGGCGATGGAGCCGCCGTTCTCGCTGCACGCCGACTCGCTGCGCGACGAAAAGTTGAAAGTGCTGAAATCGCTCAACGCGATCGACGCCGCCAACGCTTCGTCGGCGACCGTGCGCGGACAGTATCGTGCCGGCTTCGCCGACGGCGCCCCGGCGCCGTCCTATCTCGAGGACGTCGGCAGGCAAGAGAGCGAAACCGAGACCTTCGTCGCGCTGAAGGTCGAAGTCGCCAACTGGCGATGGGCGGGCGTGCCGTTTTACCTGCGCACCGGCAAGCGGCTGCCGCAGCGCTATTCCGAAATCGTCGTCGGCTTTCGCCGCGTGCCGCACGTCATCTTCCCGACCGACGGCGGCGGCATCCCGCCCAACCGGCTGGTCATCCGCGTTCAGCCGGACGAAGGCGTCAAGCTGTGGCTGATGATCAAGGAGCCGGGTCCCGGCGGCATACGGTTGCAGCACGTGCCGCTCGACATGACTTTCGCCAAGACGTTTTCCGCGCCCTCGGCCGACGCCTACGAACGGCTGCTGATGGACGCGCTGCGCGGCAACGCCTCGTTGTTCATGCGCCGCGACGAAGTGGAGGCCGCCTGGCGGTTCATCGACCCGATTCGCGACGCCTGGGCGCAATCGCACGATTCGCCTAAGCCCTACGCCGCCGGCGCTTGGGGGCCCGCCGCCTCGATCGCGCTGATCGAACGCGACGGGCGCACCTGGAACGAGGAATTCGAATGAGCCAGACCGCCCCCGCTCGCCGCGATTTTCCCACCGGAGCGGCGCTCGCGCCGGCCTTCGCCCAATGGACCGCCGAGCGGCTGCGCGCGGCGATCGAAGCGCGCGGCGCGGCGCTGCTGGTCGTTTCCGGCGGCGTCACGCCGCTGCGCTATTTTCACGCGCTGTCGAGCCAGCCGATCGACTGGTCGCGGGTCGCGATCACGCTCGCCGACGAGCGCCGCGTCGCCGACGACAATCCGCGATCGAACGCCAAGTTGGTCCGCGAGGCGCTGCTGCGCGATCGCGCCGCCGCCGCGCGTTTCACGCCGCTCGCCGATTCGCGCGTCGACGAGGGCTTCGAACTGGCCGCCGCCAACGCGCGGATCGCGGCGCTCCCCTTGCCGGCCGACGTCGTCGTCCTCGGCATGGGCGAGGACGGCCACACCGCGTCGTGGTTCCCCGGCGCCGAGGGTCTCGCCGAAGCGATCGACCCCGGCGCGGCCGCGCTGGTGGCCTCGATCCGCGCCAGCGCCGCCCCCGAAGCGCGCCTGACGCTGACCGGCCGCGTCATCCTGCGCGCCCGCGCGATCGCGCTGCATATCGAGGGGGCCGACAAGCTGGCGACGCTCGACAAGGCGCTCGGCGAGGGACCGGTCGAGGCGATGCCGATCCGCGCCGTGCTGCGTCAGGCGGCGGACCGCCTGACGATCTTTTTCGCCGCGTCGTGATGAGTTTCAGGACGAGAGCGGCCCTCGCTTCCGGGCGAGGGGGCGTTTGGGAATCCTCGCGCCATCCCCCGCCCTCGAACGCGTCCGCGCGAACGACGCCGGTCCCGAAAGGCCGGCGCCGTCGCCGCGCGGCGGGCGGCTTGGTTCAGTAATCCATGCCGCCCCCGGGCATCGCCGGCGCCGGCGCTTCCTTCTTCGGCTTCTCCGCGATCATCGCCTCGGTGGTGATGAGCAGGCCCGCGACCGAGGCGGCGTCCTGCAGCGCGGTGCGCACGACCTTGGTCGGGTCGATGATGCCGAGCTTGAAGAGGTCGCCGTATTCGCCGGCCTGCGCGTCGTAGCCCCAGGCGTAGCTCGCGTTTTCGAGAATCTTGCCGACCACGACCGAGCCGTCGACGCCGGCGTTCTCGACGATCTGGCGCGCCGGCGCATGAATCGCTTTGCGGACGATCTCGACGCCGGTGCGCTGGTCGGCGTTGTCGGCCTTCACGCCGTCGAGGGCCTTGACCGCGCGCAGCAGCGCGACGCCGCCGCCCGGCAGGACGCCTTCCTCGACCGCGGCGCGGGTGGCGTGCAGCGCGTCTTCGACGCGGTCCTTCTTCTCCTTGACCTCGACCTCGGTCGAGCCGCCGACGCGGATAATCGCGACGCCGCCCGCGAGCTTGGCCAGACGCTCCTGCAGCTTCTCCTTGTCGTAGTCGGAGGTGGTCTCCTCGATCTGCGCCTTGATCTGGGCGATGCGTCCGTCGATGTCCTTCTTCGCGCCGGCGCCGTCGACGATGGTGGTGTTTTCCTTCTCGATGCGCACCCGCTTGGCCTTGCCGAGCATCTGCAGGGTGACGTTCTCGAGCTTGATGCCGAGGTCCTCGGCGATCATCTGGCCGCCGGTGAGGACGGCGATGTCTTCCAGCATCGCCTTGCGGCGGTCGCCGAAGCCGGGGGCCTTGACCGCCGCGACCTTCAGGCCGCCGCGCAGCTTGTTGACGACCAGCGTCGCCAGCGCCTCGCCCTCGATGTCCTCGGCGACGATCAGCAGCGGCTTGCCGGACTGCGCCACCGCCTCCAGCACCGGCAGCATCGCCTGCAGGCCGGTCAGCTTCTTCTCGTGGATGAGGATGTAGGCGTCCTCCAGTTCGGCGACCATCTTCTCGGCGTTGGTGATGAAATAGGGCGAGAGATAGCCGCGGTCGAACTGCATGCCCTCGACGATGTCGAGTTCGATCTCCAGGCTCTTGGCCTCTTCGACGGTGATGACGCCCTCTTTGCCGACCTTGTCCATCGCCTCGGCGATCATCTTGCCGATGAAGGCGTCGCCGTTGGCGGAGATGGCGCCGACCTGGGCGATCTCGTCGGACTTGGTGACTTTGCGGCTGTTCTTTTCGAGATCGGCGCGAATGGCCTCCACCGCTGCGTCGATGCCGCGCTTGACGTCCATCGGATTGGCGCCGGCGGCCACCGACTTCGCGCCCTCCTTGATGATGGCGTGGGCGAGAACGGTCGCCGTCGTCGTGCCGTCGCCGGCCGCGTCGCTCTGCTTGGAGGCGACTTCGCGCACCATCTGCGCGCCCATGTTTTCGAACTTGTCGGCAAGCTCGATTTCCTTGGCGACGGTGACGCCGTCCTTGGTGACGCGCGGCGCGCCGTAGCTCTTGTCGAGCACGACGTTGCGGCCCTTCGGCCCCAGCGTCACCTTGACCGCGTTGGCGAGAACGTCGACGCCGCGGAACATCTTCTCCCGCGCGTCCTGCGAAAACTTGACTTCCTTGGCTGACATTTCGTCTCACTCCATCAGACATGAGATGGGAATGGATTCCGGGCCTCTCGCTTAGGCGGCCTTGCGGGCGTGGGCGGCGGCGCCCTCGACGACCCCCATGACGTCGCTCTCCTTCATGATCAAAAGGTCTTCGCCGTCGAGCTTGATTTCGTTGCCGGACCATTTGCCGAACAAGATGCGGTCGCCGACCTTGAGGTCGATCGGGACGAGCTTGCCGGCTTCGTCGCGGGCGCCGGGCCCGACCGCGACGACTTCGCCCTCTTGCGGCTTTTCCTTGGCGGTGTCGGGAATGATGATCCCGCCCTTGGTTTTCTCTTCCGCATCGATGCGCTTGACCACCACGCGATCGTGCAGCGGGCGAAACTTCATGAGCTCCTCCTGGGTTGGGTTGGCGAACTCGGGGTCGGCGCCGCCGGCCCCGGCGCCCCAGAATTGGGAAACGCCGCTTTTCCCTTCAAGAGGACGGGCAAGAAAAATTAGCACTCGCGGCGATGAGTGCTAACAGATTGAAATCGCGTCACAATTCTCCGTTTTCCCGCTTGCGGGCGACCGGCGGAGGCGCCAACATCGCGGCGCTCCGACGCATGAGGAGGGCCGCCATGGCCTCATCCGACTTTCGCCGCCGGCTCGAAGGCCTCGGGCTGACCACCGCCAACATCTTCTATCGCATGCCCGACCATCCCTCGGTGCTGCAGAGCTTCGTCTGGCAGCGGTTCGATCGGGGCCCGCATTTTCCCGAACTGCGAAAATTCCTCGATTTCTGGAGCCGGGAACTCGACGGCGCGCTGCATTCCGTCGTCGTCGCCCACGCCGGGCTGATCGAGCCGACGGAGTTCACGGCGGTCGACGGCGAGTTCCATCTGAACTGAGGGCGGAGAGCGGCGCCGACCGCCAAGGAAATTCGCTTCCTCTATACGTACCGCCGCAACATCGGCAGCGCGTGTTCGACGCAGGCGCGGCCTTCGGCGATCGCCTCGTTGGCGCGGTTGAACGCCAGCAGTTCGATGTCGCGCAGCCGCGGGACGAGCATCACCGCTGGCGGTTCGCCCGCGAGGCGGGTGCGGGTGATCTGGTCCGACATGATGTTGATGGAGTTGACGATCACGTCGAAATATCCCGGCGCCCCCGACCCTTGTGGAAGGAGACGCCGGACCATTTGCGTCGCCTGGTCGCGCAGCGCCTCCGGCAGGTCCCGCAGCATACCCGCGAGGGAATCATTCGGAACCGGCGCGCGCGCCGCCGCGGCGGGAGCTTCCGGCTCGCCGCCGAAGCGCCGCCCCAACAGGTCGCCGTTGAGATTGACCGCGATGATCACGTCCGCCCCGAGGGCGCGGCAGACCGAGACCGGGACCGGATTGGAAAGGCCGCCGTCCACCAGCCATTGGTCGCCAATCCGGGCCGGACTGAGAATCCCCGGCATCGCGATCGAGGCGCGCACGACGTCATGGATAGGCCCGGACTGCAGCCAGATTTCGCGACCGGTGACCAGATCCGTGGCGACGGCGGCATATTTCTTGGCGTAGCTCTCGATCGGCCCGGCGATGCCGAGCCCTTGCAGAAGGGCGACGATCAGCTTGCCGTCGATCAGCCCGCCGCCCGATAGCCGGACATCCATCATCCCGACAATCTCGCGCCAGGTCACCGCCATCGCCCACTGCCGCAGCGCGGTCAGCCGCCCCGCGACATAGGCCGCGCCGACCAGCGAGCCGATCGAAGTTCCGCTCACGACGTCAGGCTCGATGCCGGCCTCGGCCAAGGCGTCGATGACGCCAATGTGCGACCATCCACGCGCAGCGCCGCTGCCCAGCGCCAGTCCGATACGGGGACGTGTCATCACGCGGCGATCCCGAGATGCTTAAGAGAGACGAGACAGGATAGCACCCGACAGGCGTCGTGTCGCCTGCTGGCCCGCAACGGAAGCGTCGATGGGTCTGCTCGTGGCGCATTCCCGCCGCCGGTCCGACGGCGGACGAATTCCCGGCGATACGGCGTGCAGACGACGTGGTCGGGTCGGCGAAAAAGGTCGCCTGAGCGGCGGCGCGGGGCGGCGGGGCGATTGCGATCGATTCGACATTCCCTCGCGCGTTGGCGAGTTACGGGAACGCGATGCGCTGCCCCTCCTCCCACGCCCGCAAATCCGTCCGCGCGAAATTGGCGCCCTTGAACAGCAGCGGCTCGCCGGTCGCTTTCGCGAGGGCGTAGGCGAAGCAATCGCCGAAGTTCAATCCGGCGGGATGCCCGCCCTTGCCGAAATCGCGATAAGCGGCCCTGGCGATTTCGGCCTGTTCGGCGGTCACGAGTTCGATTTCGATCCCCGCCTTGGCGATCAGTTCGTCGAGCCGGCGGCTGGCGATCGGGTCGCGGGAGCCGTCGATGACGATCGCGGCCTCGAGGAAATTCGCCGCCGACAGGCGCTTGGGCTCGGCGCGCGAGGCGAGCGCGCAAGCGAATCGCGGTGCGTCCTCCTCCCCGCGCAACACGGCGAAGAGCGCCGAGGCGTCGACGATCATCGCGGCAAGCCCTTTTCGTCGTAGAGAAGCGCGCCGTGGTCGACGCCCCGCCAGGGCGCCTGGAGGCGCGCGGCGCAGTCGCGGCCGAGCGCGAGCAGTTCGTCGGCCAGCGCGTCGGGCTGCTCGATCCGCGCCAGCCGCTCGCGCAACGCCGTCGTCACCGCTTGCGTCAAGCTCTCGCCCGTCATCCGCGCGACCCGCGCAGCCAGCGCGTGCGCTTCGTCGTTCTTGATGTTGAGAGACATATTTCCACCATTCCGCCACTATGGTTCCACCATAGCACATCAGCGAAGGCTTTCCAACGGCCGGCCGCTTCCCTCTACGCCTGCTCCAGCTCGATCAGCGTGCCGTTGAAGTCTTTGGGGTGGAGGAAGATCACCGGCTTGCCGTGGGCGCCGATTTTCGGTTCGCCGTCGCCGAGCGCGCGCGCGCCCGCCTGCTTCGCCTGGTCGCGCGCGGCGAGGATGTCGTCGACTTCGAAACAGAGGTGGTGCACGCCGCCGTCGGGATTCTTTTGCAGGAATTTGGCGATCGGCGAATGGTCGCCGAGCGGCTGGAGAAGTTCGATCTTGGCGTTCGCCAGTTCGACGAACGCCGCCGTGACGCCGTGCTCGGGGAGCGCCGCCGGCGCGGAGACGCGCGCGCCGAGGCTGACGCGATAATGCGCGGCCGCGGCCTCGAGATCGGGGACGGCGACGGCGACGTGGTTCAATCTTCCGATCATGAACGCCCCCTATGTCTCCACGATCAGCACGTGCGCCAAGGGCTTCTTGCCCCAGGCGGCGTTGACGGCGTTGCGCACGGCGCGTTCGATCGCGCCGCTGACGAAATCGGCGTCGCGGCGCTTGCCGCGCGGCAGGCTCTCGAAGGTCTCGAAGATGGCGGCGTCGACGATGGCGTCGAGACCGACGCCGAGCCGAGTCGCCTTCGGCAGGCCGGCGATCATGACGTCCGGGTCGCCCGCCATTTCGCCCTTGGCGGTCAGCGCGATCGCGATCGAGACGACGCCGGCGAAGGCGAGCTTGCGGCGCTCGCCGACGCAGTCGTCGCCCTTCGGCAGCAGAATTTCGCCGTCCTTGAACAGCCGGCCGTGATCGACGCGGCCGATCACCCCGGCGTCGCCGTCGGCGAGACGCACCACGTCGCCGTCGAACGCGCGCACCACTTGGCCGACGCCCTGCGCCTTGGCGAAGGCGACGTGCTCGCTGAGATGCTGCGGCTCGCCATGCGCGGGAACCGCAATCTTGGGTTTGAGCCAGGCGTAGAGCTTGGCGACCTCGGCGCGGCGCGGATGGCCGGAGACGTGCACCAGCTCGGTGCGGTCGGTGACGACCTCGACGCCTTGGCGGACCAGCCCGTTGACGATCTTGCCGACCGCCTTCTCGTTGCCGGGTATGGTGCGCGAGGAGAAGACGACGACGTCGCCGCTCGACAGAGAGGCGCTCGGATGTTCGTCCTCGGCGATGCGCGCCAGCGCCGCGCGCGGCTCGCCCTGGCTGCCGGTGGCGAGCGCCAGCGTCTTGTCGCGCGCTAAGCGATCGAACGGGTCGGGCCCGAGCAGCGGCGGCACGCCGTCGAAATAGCCGCACTCGCGCGCCACCGCGACGACGCGCTCGATCGCACGGCCCATGACGACGACCTGCCGGCCGTTGGCGAAGCCGGCCTCCGCCGCCGCCTTGAGGCGCGCGACGTTGGACGAGAACGTGGTGACGACGACGCGGCCCTTCGCCTTGCCGACCAGCGCCGAAAGGTTTCTGGCGACGTCGGCCTCCGAGGGGCTCTCGCCCTCGCGCAGCACGTTGGTCGAATCGCAGATCAGCGCCAGCACGCCTTCTTCGCCGAGTTCTCTGAGGCGGCGCTCGTCGGTGGCCGAGCCGATCATCGGCGTCGCGTCGATCTTCCAGTCGCCGGTGTGAACGACGAGGCCGGCCGGGGTGCGGATCGCCAGCGCGCAGCTCTCGGGAATCGAATGCGCGACGGCGACGAACTCGACGTTGAACGGGCCGATATCGAGCCGCGCGCCCTGGGCGACGAGTTGAATGGGAATCTTCGGCGCGCCGGGTTCGCCGAGCCGGCGCGCTTCCGCGAGGCCCGCGGCGAAGCGCGTCGCGTAGACGGGAGCGCTGAGGCGCGGCCACAGATCGGCGAGCGCGCCGATATGGTCCTCGTGGGCGTGCGTGATGACGATGCCGACGAGGTTCTTCTTCGCCTTCTCGATGAACGCGAGGTTCGGCAGGACGAGATCGACCCCGGGCAGGTCCTCGCCGGCGAAGGCGACGCCGAGATCGACCATCAGCCATTGGCGGCCGCGCGGCGGGCCGAAGCCGTAGAGCGCGCAGTTCATGCCGATTTCGCCGAGACCGCCCAGGGACGCGAACACGAGTTCGTTGTCATCGCTCATCGGTCTGGCGCCTCGCGTCATTCGTATTGCCGCGGTTCGCGACGTCCCCTCCCTCCTTGTGGGGGAGGGTCAGGGAGGGGGGGTTCACAGCTCTCACAGATCGTTCTCGTTTGTCTCGATCATGGCGACGGCTCGGGGCGGCGCGACCCCCTACCCCGACCCTCCCCCACAAGGGGGGAGGGAGGCGCGCGCCGCCGGGTCGTCGCCGGCGTCGTCGCGCGAGGGCGTCAAGAAGATATCGGCGGCTTCGACCGTCTCCAGCGCGCCGGCCGCGCGCAGCAACAGGCGCCCGTCGGCGTCGAGACCTTCGAATATCCCTTCGCGCGAGCCGCGCGAAGCCGCGACGCGAATGGGCCCGCCGAGCCCGGCGGCGGATTTCAGCCAACGCGCGCGGATTTCGCCAAAGCCGGCGCCGCGCGACCATAGGCCGATCGCCTCGTCGAAGCGAGCCGCGAGCCGGCGGAACAGCGCGTCGGGCGAAACCGGGCGCTGCAGCGCGGCGGCGAGGTCGGTCGTCGCGTAGCCGAGCCCCCGCGGCGAGTTCGCGCAGTTGACGCCGACGCCGACGATGCAGGCGAGCCCGCGGCCGGGCGTCGCGACCCCCTCGACCAGCAGTCCCGCGAATTTGGCGCCGTTCCACAAGAGGTCGTTGGGCCATTTGAGCGCGGCGCCCGCGCCGCCGAGGTCTTCGACCGCCTCGACCAGCGCCGCCCCGGCGACGAAGCCGAGCTGCGGCGAGATCGCCGCCTCGCAAGGGTCGATCAGCAGCGCGCTGGCGTAGAGGTTTCCCGGCGGGGAGCGCCAGGCGCGGCCATGACGTCCGCGACCGAGCGTCTGTTCCTTGGCGACGATCCACAGACGGCCGGGATCGCCGAGCGACGCGCGGCGGCGCGCTTCGTCGCTGGTCGACCCCAGCCTCGCGTAGCGCGCGACCCGCCAGCCCGCCAACAGCGGCTGCGATTCGCCGGTCTGAGAATCGAGATCGGTCAAAATAGCGACTTTGCGGCGGCCATCGCCGCGTCGGTCAGCGGCGCCGGCGCCAGCGCGTAGAAGATGACGAGCGCGGTCGACAGCGCGAGCACGATGCGCGCCGCCGCGCCGGGTTGATCGAAGGCCTCCGCCGGTTCGTCGAAATACATGATCTTGACGATGCGCAGATAGTAATAGGCGGCGACCGCGCTGAGCAGCACGCCGATGACGGCGAGCCCGTAGAGATCGGCCTTCATCGCGGCGGCGAAGACGTAGAACTTGGCGAAGAAGCCGGCGAGCGGCGGCACGCCGGCGAGCGAGAACATCATCGCGCCGAGGAAGAACGCCATCGGCGCGTTGGTGCGCGCGAGCCCTGAGAGATCGGCGATGTCCTCGACGTAGGCACCCCCGCGCCGCATGGAGAGAATGCCGGCGAAGGTCCCGAGCGTCATCACGAGATAGATCGCCATATAGACGACGACGCCGTGCGCGCCTTCGACCGTGCCGGCGGCCAGGCCCACCAGCGCGAAGCCCATGTGGCCGATCGAGGAATAGGCCATCAGCCGCTTGATGTTGGTCTGGCCGATGGCGGCGAAGGCGCCGAGCGCCATCGAGGCGATCGCAATGAAGGTCACGATCTGCCGCCAATCCGGCGCGAGCCCGGGAAACGCCGTCATGGCGACGCGCAGCAGGATCGCCATCGCCGCCATTTTCGGCGCCGAAGCGAAGAAGGTCGTCACCGGCGTCGGCGCGCCCTCGTAGACGTCGGGCGTCCACATGTGGAACGGAACGGCCGAGATCTTGAACGCGAGCCCGGCGAGAACGAACACCAGCCCGAAGACGACGCCGAGGCTCGCGTGGGCGTGCAGCGCGCCGGCGACGCCGGCGAAGGCGACCGTGCCGGAATAGCCGTAGATCAGCGAAGCGCCGTAGAGCAGCATGCCCGAGGACAGCGCGCCGAGGACGAAATACTTCAACCCCGCTTCCGACGCGCGAAGGTCGTCGCGGCGATAGGCGGCCACGACGTAGAGCGACAGGCTCATCAGTTCGAGCCCGAGATAGAGCGCGATGAAGTCGCTCGCCGAGATCAGCATCATCATGCCCAGCGTGGCGAGCAGGATGAGCACGGGGAACTCGAAGCCGCCGATCCTTTCCTTGCGCATGAAGTCGACCGACAGCAGCAGCGTCGTCAGCGAGCCGATCAGCGCCAGCGCCTTCATGAAGCGGCCGAACGGGTCGTCGACGAAGGCGCCGTAGAAGGTGAGGCCCGTCGCGCGGTGGTCGGCCGCCACCGCGACCAGCGCCGCGGCGATCAGCGCGGCGGCGATTTCCGTCGCCAGCCAGACCGAGCGTTCGCCGCGCAACGCCCCGAGCAGCACGAGCCCGAGCGCGCCGGCCGCGATGATGAATTCGGGCAGGACGATCGGGAGCGAGAGAGCGGTCACGTTCATGTGCTGGTCAATCCCTTGGTTCGCGCACCCCTCGCGCGGCTACAGCCCCGCCGTCCTGGTCGCCGTGATCGCCGAATCGAAGCCCTTGAGGAGCGCGTCGATCGAAGCGGCGCTGGCGTCGATGATCGGCTGCGGATGCACGCCGTAATAGACCGTCAGAATGAGCAGCGGCGCGAGAGTCGCGATCTCGAGCCCCGAGAGATCGGCGATGCCCATCAGGTTGGGCTTTTCGAGCGCGCCGAAGATCACCCGACCATAGAGAGTGAGCGCGTAGGCCGCCGACAGGACGACGCCGGTCGTCGCCAGCGCCGCGACCCAGGCGTTGGCCTGGAACGTCCCGATCAGCGCAAGGAATTCGCCGACGAAGCCCGAAGTTCCCGGCAGGCCGACGTTGGCCAACGTGAACACCATGAAGGCGACGGCGTAGCGCGGCATGCGCTGAACCAGCCCGCCGTAGGCGGCGATTTCGCGCGTGTGCATGCGGTCGTAGACCACGCCGACGCAGAGGAACAGCGCGCCCGAGACCAGGCCGTGGCTGATCATCTGATAGACCGCGCCCTGCACGCCCTGCGTATTGGCGGCGAACAGGCCCATGGTGACGAAGCCCATATGCGCAACGGAGGAATAGGCGATGAGCTTCTTCATGTCCTCCTGCACCAGCGCGACTAGCGAGGTGTAGACGATGGCGACGATCGACAGCGCGTACATCAGCGGCGCGAAATCGTGGCTTGCGTCGGGGAACATCGGCAGCGAGAAACGGATGAAGCCGTAGCCGCCCATCTTGAGCAGGATCGCCGCCAGGATCACCGAACCCGCGGTCGGCGCTTCGACGTGCGCGTCAGGCAGCCAGGTGTGCACCGGCCACATCGGCAGCTTCACCGCGAAAGAGGCGAAGAACCCCAGCCACAGCCACTTCTGCATCGAGGCGGCGAAATGCGTCTGCAGCAGAACCGTGATGTCGGTGGTCCCCGCCGTCCAATACATCGTCATGATCGCCAGCAGCATCAACAGCGAGCCGGTGAGCGTGTAGAGGAAAAACTTGAACGCCGCGTAGACGCGCCGCTTGCCGCCCCAGACGCCGATGATCAGAAACATCGGGATCAGGCCGCCCTCGAAGAACAGATAGAACAGCACCAGGTCGA
>Ga0326728_10017178_pt1 | contig 14561 bp, 13 predicted proteins | sample MB3enrmetagenome_FD_207602 | JGI IMG/M metagenome (GOLD analysis project Ga0326728, IMG submission 207602) | Lab enriched peat soil microbial communities from McLean, Ithaca, NY, United States - MB31MN | ecosystem: Environmental > Terrestrial > Soil > Wetlands > Peat | place: USA: New York...
TACTCAGGAGAGCGGTTGGGGTGGATATTAAGGCAATCTTGTAGCCCCCCCCTCTTGCCTCCGGCACGGGCAACAAAAAGACGTTGCCCGTGTCACCCGTGACGAGGGAGGATTATTATGCCGATCTGCGTAAGACCCTATGATAAGTCGCGGTGCAGACAGAAATCGCTGAGAAACCGGATACGTCGATTCGAGATCGGCTACCGGTTCTACAGCTTCTTATATGGGCTCAAATCCGGGAATTGGCGTCTTACGCGGATCAATCAAAACATTGTTCGCCCATGGGGACCGACGGCATATTTGAGGGACAATTGAATGTCTGAAGACCCAACTTCCATCGTTGTTGACTACTGCCGCGGTCTCTTTGCCCGTATTGAGGAGTTCTTCGTCAGGGCTACAGGGCAATCGGCTTCCGAGTTTGCGACCGTTGACACTTTCGGACAGATGATCCACACGAGAGCAAGGGACATCGCTCCCCGAGGGGAGGCGGCGTTCACTTGGCTGGATACCGAAGTTCGGTCTTGGGTCGCCAAACGTGGCAATAAGGCATTCTCCGCAGCACGCCAGCTTGGTGGCATGAAGCTTGTGTTGGGGGCAAGCAGCCGGTTCTTGGGAAGCGAATTAAATTCCGTAACAACAGCTTCGCTTTACAGCGACACCGTACTGATCTCTGACCCGGTCATGCCGTGGCTTGAAAGACACAGAACCGAGGAGAGATTCCAGCACGTTCTCGTGTTGCAGGCGGCACATACTCTCCTCCACCTCAAACCGTTGGTCGATGCCGACCTGCCATATCCGGCTATCGTTGTCTTCCCCAGTTGGGAGAAACTGCTTGAGGAACACGACCAAGAAACTCAGGTCGGTATCTCACGGCTAGTTGCAGACGTGTGCGCCCATCACTTGGGAGAACCGTTGTCCACCATGGAGGAGGTCATAGACTACTCGAACCGGAACCCCGAGCGGTTCTGTCGCGCTGTCGACCGGGCACATCTGTTCGTTGCACCCGGCGGGGATGTGAACGGCCCACTGGCTGATGCGATGGAGCGATACAAAACAGAGATGCAGACTTGGCGATCCCATGAGTGGAATGCTCAGTTTCAGGAACTTCCCCAACACTTGCAGATCCTCAACGGAATTCTCGAGCGCCTCTCCCCTTTCTATCACTTCCTGGAGAACGCCCAAGAGTTCTCAGGCGATCCTCTTATGTGCATAGAGCAGCACGTCCACTACTTCCGGCTACTATCCGAGACATGGAGCGCCCGGCTGGAAGCGATGGGTATTCTGCAATCGAAGACGAAGATGCTCGCCGACTCGGTTGGGTCAAGAAGACTTGAATGGCTCGGCGGCGTACCGATGGAGATGGTTGTTGCGCTCCGACTGGAGAAAGAGAACGAGGTCTTTCGGCATCGCCTTACGCAGGCAATCGAGCGGCTGCACTGTGCGCAATTCCCAGATATCGAGCGAGTGACCGCGGAGGTGTGCCACGAGATTGATAGTATGGTTGGCGACCATGTGCGGGATCTCCGACGTATCCGAAGGAAGTATGCGAAAGTACACGGTCAGACGGCTGCGCTCGCCATAGGGGCGGCAGTTGCCGCGCTCATGCCGGCACTCGCGCCCTTCCTTGGAAGCACCGTTCCCTTCGCGTTGGCGGTTAAGTACGGACACGACAAGGTAACGGAACTGACCGAAAGACGAGCGCTCGCAAGGTCTCTAGTTGGCGTCCTTGCAGCAGCACGAGAACAGACAAGGAAATGAGACGGGGAGAACATGACAAATGCAGCGTACGCGGTAAACCGCGCCGCTGATTTGCGACGTTGGGCGTCGTTGCGATGATGGCCAAAGGAGAGAAGGAATGGATGCATGGCTCTCGGGCCTTGGACTTGTTCTGATATTCATCGGCACCGTTTAGTGGCATGGTATGACATATTCGCGAAGTTTGAGGGGCAATCACACGCTACTGTTGTTCCATTTGGCGGTATTGGAAAGTCGTGGAAGCTAGAGGCTTTCGTCAAGTGGGAACGGAAGAGAGAACGTGCAATGCGAGCGGGCTTGGCGCTAATCATGCTCGGAACAGTATTAGGTGTGGTGGCGCTGTGGTGCCCGAAGTGAAGTTCGTGTAGCGCCCCGAGGAGCCCCAGTGCAAGAGCGAAGCTTCGTTTCTTACGGTGCCCAACCAGCGCTTCAAGCGGACAGCTCTGCCGTATGCATTTTGGTCGTGTCCTGATGGGTTTTGTGTGGCAGCGACGCTGCCGCTTCAGCTGGCTGGACCTATTCGAATTGTTTTTTCCTTTGGAGGAGCAATGCGTTTTGATGTAGCCGGTCCATTCGAGATTATTCGGCACGGAAAGAAAAAGAATATTACAAAGGAATCGCTGGAAGCCCTAAGACACGATATGGAGGAGTGGGAGGACGGTCTCTCGGAATCGTGTGGCTGTTACGTTTTCGCAAAACGAGCTGGCGGAGGAATTATCCCCTGGTATGTAGGGCAAGCCTGCCGTCTTCCTATGTTTAAGGAGGCTTTAAATGCCGATAACATAACGAAGTATAACAAAGTACTTGATGAAAAAGGCACGCCCTTAATATTCGTGATTCCGGCGAGAACTCCAACTGGCCAACTACGCAAAAGACCTGTGTCGAAGGGTCTACCATCCATAACGTTTTTGGAACGTTGGTTGATAGCTACTGCCCTGGAAAAGAATCCTGGCCTCATCAACAACAGGGAGACTATGTTCCTAAGAGCACTCCATGTTACGGGCATTTTCAATGCAACGCAGGGCGAATCTACATTAGCGTCACAAGAGTTGAGTAAAGCGCTATGGTAAAGGCACTGGTCCAACCACCGGCTTAACCAGACGCCGGACCCTATGCGTTTTTTGCCGGCGTTTTTGGCGGCGCTGGTTAACCGGACCGTTCGGGTCAATAAGCAATCCCCAAAAAGTTCACATTTGCTCTCCTTCGCATTAAGCTAATGAGGAACCAAAATCCTTGCCATTTCCGAATCATGTGTGAGTTCGGCCACCGGGTGATCCTCATGGAAGAACGCATGAAGCAAGGGCGAGTAAGGGCTTGTCGTAAATAAATCCTTTGTGCCCGCATCCGGCTTTTGGATCGCTTCGGCCGCTCCTCAATCGCAAAGTTGCTCAACGTAGGCCGGCTACGCCTGCGGTTTTGCTCAATCGTCGCGACCAAAAACGGTCTCAAAATCCGGCGCGGTCCCTAAAAGGCCTATTTACGGACAAGCCCTAAGCCTCATCGGATTCCGAACATGAGCATCAAAACGAGCGGATATAAATCGATGAGCAGATGGATTACCACGGGAGCGACGAGAGATTTTCTCCATAAGAAGATAAGGGCCACAATCGCGCCTGACATGCAAATGGTCGCTACGGTGGCGAATCCCTCGTAACCATGTCCCACGGAAAATAAAATCGATGAGATTATGACCGAAGCCGCGGTACTGCCCGTTATGCCGCGGAAGCGGAGCAAAAGGTAGCCGCGAAAGACCGTCTCCTCTGCTATCGCAACCACTACAATGAGGACACCGACCAGCAAGATTTCCCCGGGACTGTTGAGGGCCAGAAATTCAGGCAGATGATTCATATGGGATGAAAGTCCAAGGCATTGGAAACCTTTTTCGATCAAGTACACGCTAGCCATTAAGGGCGGGAATAGCGCGATGCCCCAGGCGGCTTCCTTTATCACCCTATCGAATTTCCACCCGATTTCAGTAAAGGGTTCGCCGTTTCGCCAAAGAAAGAAGGCAATCAGGCCGACATAGGCAAAATCATTGAAGATGAGTGAACATGACAAAATGGGAAAGCTCGGATTTCCTCCTTGTGGAGTCCCGCCTTGCAAAGAAAGAAATGAGATTATCATCGGAGGCACTATAAATAGAAGGAAGACGATAACCTCGAAAAGGTTTCTTTTGCGATCTGTTGCGAGATTGGGGATATCCAAAATCTCCTCCCTATTGGAAAGCAAGAAACGATTTGCCGCCTTTCGAGCGGAACGCGCCACTCATGAAGTCCCGCCGCCCCCCACCACCGCCCTTTGAAAAAAAGACTCCCCGGGGCAATGCACCGCCGGTGTTCGAGACAGCTCCTCACGTCCCTTTGGGACACCCTGAAACCATGAAAAGTTCGCAATTTCACGTAGGAGCGGCTTCTAGCCGCGACGAACTTTTCGAAGCAGAACGCCTTTCATGTTAAAACAGCCCTGTGTCTTTTGAAAATGCTAATTCGGAATACTTGATGAACTCGATCAAATAATTCCGGCCGGCCGGCCCACGCTCTCGTTTCTCACCACGGAGATCTCAGGCCGCAACCAAAGACTGTTTTGACACGGATGCCGGAGGCGGCCATCAATTTCAATCCTTTAAAATCCACAATTTTACCCTTATTTCTTTTGCCCCTGAAAATCAGAAAAAAAATTAATCGGGCGAAGATTCCACTTGACAATTCATCTAGAGGACTAGATAATAGTATCAATTCAAGTTTTCTATCCCCGCAACAGCCAATGGAGGTGTCGCCTATGATCATTATCGGTGAAAAAATCAACGGCACGAGAAAGCAGGTGAGCAACGCAATAGTGAATCGCGACGCGGATTTCATCCGCGACTTGGCGTTGCGCCAATTTCAGGGCGGCGCTTCCTATCTGGATGTCAACGCCGGCGGTTTACCGGGGCGGGAACCCGAAGACATTGCCTGGTTGGTTGAAACAGTACAGGAGGCAGTTCCGGAAGCAACGCTTTGTCTTGACAGCGCCAACCATAAGGCCTTGCGGACCGGTATCGAAAGGGCGAAGAAGCTCCCCATGCTCAACTCTCTCAGCGGAGAACAATTCCGTGTGGACGGTGTTTTGCCCCTCGCCTGTGAATTCGGCGCGGAGCTGATTGTTTTGCCCCTGGACGACAACGGTATTCCTAAAACCAGCGATGGACGGCTGGATGTTCTCAGACGGTTGGTGGAAATGACTCGGAGCGGAGGGCTGCCTGACGAAAAGCTCTACGTTGACCCCCTTGTGATGGCGATTTCCACGGGCACGGATAATGGAAACATCACTTTGGAGACCTGCCGGAAGGTCAAAGCAGAGTTCCCGCAGGTTCATCTGACCTGCGGGCTTTCGAACATTTCCTTCGGCATGCCGCTTCGATCGATACTGAACCAGGCTTTTGTGGTCCTGGCGATACAGGCGGGTATGGACAGCGCTATTGTCAATCCGGAAGAACGCGAGTTGAGGGGTATTTTGATGGCTGCCGAGACGGTTTTGGGAAAAGACCGTCACTGCCTCAACTTCAATCGAGCCTTCCGGGCCGGAAAAATCGGCCCCAGGCGGGATTAATGTTAAGCTTCTTTTATGTTTTGAGGACCGATGGCCAACTCAAAAAAGAAAGGAACGTTATGCAAGATCTTGTGAATGCGGTAGCGGACATGATGGAAGATGAAGCCATGGCTCTGACGAAGAAGTATGTGGAACAGGGGGCGTCGGCCGTTCAGATCATCGATGCTTACAAGGAGGCTTTGCGCATCATCGGAAAACGATTCGAGGATTGCGTTTACTTCGTTCCCGAACTGATTCTGGCCGGCGAGATGATGAAGGCGGCCACGGAACTGATCAAACCGGTGATGACGGACAGCGCATCAGAGGCAGGAACAAAAAAGATCGGCAAGTTTCTTCTGGGCACGGTTGAAGGGGACATCCACGACATTGGCAAGGACATGGTTCACATGCTCATGGATATCAACGGGTTCGAAGTCCTGGATCTGGGTGTTGACGTCCCTGCTCAGCGGTTTTGGGAGGAATATTCGAAGTTCCAGCCCGATATCATTGGAATGAGCGGCCTGCTCACTCTGGCCTTTGAGTCCATGAAGCAGGTTGTCGATCTTTTTAAGAGCAAGGGCGCATTAGACAAGGTTAAGGTGATAATAGGCGGCGGGCAGATGGACGAACAGGCCTGCAAATATGTGGGCGCAGACGCCTTCGTTACGGATGCGGTGGCAGGGGTCAATATCTGCAAGGGATGGGTGGCCTAGTGCATTGTCAACAAAGTTTCTATATATCGTCACCCCCGCGCAGGCGGGGGGCCAGAGTATGTAGGTAGCTGAAAATAAACTGGATTCCCGCCTTCGCGGGAATGACGGCTTCTGGTCTCAACCTGTAAGAAGTTTGTTTACAAGGTACTAGCCGCATGCTGGGACCGCGTAATCTATAAGGAGAGCGAGCCATGATTGAAGGATGGGAAAAAATGTCCACGAGCCAAAAACAGGAAGCCTTTCTGGCGAAATGGGCCTCCGGAGAAGGGATTCCGTTTGTCAGCGATGACGCAAAGGCTGCTTATCAGTATCGTGCCGGACTTATCAAGGATGCGGTCACGCTGAAAAAAACCCCGGATAGAGTGCCGATTATTCCGGTGGCCGTTTTCGCGCCCATTGCGCTCTACGGTATTCCGCCGAAACAGGCCATGTACGACGCTCATGTCCTTGGGAAAGTCTGTTTGGACTACACCAGGGAGTACGAACCCGATGCGACGGTCATCCCGCCCATGGTGATGCACGGCCCGACGCTCGACGTGTTGGACTATACGCTCTACAAATGGCCCGGTCACGGGATTAAGGATGAACAGGGCTACCAGTTCGTTGAAAAGGAATACATGAAAGCCGAGGAGTACGACCACTTCATTGCCGATCCTACCGATTACTGGTTGCGAGTGTGGCTTCCCCGGACCCACGGCGCGCTGAAAGGTCTCGCACACATGGCTCCGATCTATCCCACCATGGAGCTGGCCATGGTCGCGCCCTACTATGTTGCTTTGGGCGCGCCTCCGGTACAGGAGGCATTGAAAGCTCTTATGGAAGCCGGCAGGATCAGTTTCGAATGGATCCAGGCATTGGTGCCTTATCTGGTACAGATGTTGGGTTCAGGTTATCCGATGATGGCCGGCGCCGCCACCAAGGCTCCATTCGATACTTTGGGCGACTCCTTCCGCGGCACCACCGGGTTAATGATGGACATGTACAGAAGACCCGACAAAGTTCTGCAAGCCGTGGAAAGACTGGTTCCCTTGATGATAGGCATGGGCGTTGGCGGGGCCGTGGCTAACAACAATCCGATCGTTTTCATCCCGTTGCATAAGGGAGCCGACGGTTTCATGTCCAACGACCAGTTCAAAAAGTTCTACTGGCCGACTCTCAAGAAAGTAATGATCGGTTTGGCTGAAAACGGATGTATGCCCTGCTGCTTTGTGGAGGGGGGGTATAACCAGCGCCTGGAATTTCTCGCTGAAATGCCGGAGGGGATGTGCACCTTTATCTTTGACAGAACCGATATGGCGCGGGCCAGAGAAGTTCTTGGGGGCAAGTCCTGTATTGGCGGAGGATTCCCGGTTTCCCTGATTATCACCGGCACTGCGGCGGAGGTGGAGGAAGAAACAAAGAAACTGTTGGACGTTGCGGCTGGTGACGGCGGGTATATCCTGAGTATCGGGTGCGCCATGGACGAGGCCAGAGAACACACGCTAAAAGCCTTTATTCAGGCCGGCAAAAAGTACGGCAGGTATTAAGAGACAGATTTCACTTGACAGAGTATTGATGGATGAGAAGACTCTCCAGCTTCTAATCATGGGGACAGCGGCAGGGCCAACGATCGCCATCCGTGAAAAAGTTTGAGCATTATGCGGCTTAAGAGCAGGGATTAGCCAGCCATGCTTGATCGGATTAACAAAGAAAGTTTTGAACCGGCTTATGCTCAGTTGGCTGCCATCCTTCGCAGGCAGATCGCCGGAGGAGTCTATCCGCCAGGCGGGAAAATCCCTTCCGAGTCTTCTATCAGCAGGCAGTACGGACTTTCCATAATGACCGTGCGGCAGGCGATAGGAGTGCTTACCGAGCAGGGGCTGATCGAGCGTATTCAAGGCTCCGGCACGTTTGTCAAACCTTTTTCATTGGCAGGATCGCGATTTGATCTCGACTGCATAAAGGAAATCTTCCAGGACTCGGAGCAGATCCGAGTGAAGGTCCTGCGGATCAGTCTGGTAAGGACGGATGAGAAGACGGCCCGGAAGCTTGGCCTGCCCGTGGGCGGCAGGGTGATTCTCATCCGTCGTGTTTTGCTTCGTGATAATGTACCTGTCATGTCCCATGAAGGCCATATCCGTTGTGACCCGGACCGCCCGGTTGTCGAGGCCGAATTGAGTATTGGGCCTCTGTCCGATCTTTTTAACGGGCACGGCGGAGGTCTGGCCAAGAAGGGCGAACTGACAGTTATCCCGACCGTCCTTGATGGCGAGGAGGCGCGCCTGTTGAACCAGCCGGCCGGCACACCCGTTATTCGCCTGGAGTATCTGGTGTATGACTTCCACAATACTCCTTTCGGCTGGGGCTGGTTCACGGCCGCACCCGGAATTCTCACTCTGAAGGCGAAACTTGGGTTGTGGGATGAATCTTAGGGCGTGGAGGGATGTCATGCCGAAGAAAATTATCAGACCGATGGCCCGCGAGATGAGAGAACTGGCAACTCTGGTGGCGGACCTTCGGGAAGAAGAGGCTTTGGAGGCCCTCAAACGCTGCCTGGCGGCCGGGGCATCTCCCACCGATCTGCTGAATGCCTGCCAGAAGGGCATGCGTATGGTGGGGTCCATGCACGAGAAGGGCCATTATTTCATCGCAGGACTGATAATGGCGGGCGAGATTATGCATGAGGCGGTGGAGATTCTCAGGCCCGTCATGGTCGAAAAGAGTCGCGCCAAGACCTTCGGGCGGATATTGCTCGGGACTATTGAGGGTGACATCCACGATATCGGAAAGAACCTTTTCAGGGATCTTCTTGAATGCCACGGTTTTACCGTTCTGGATCTGGGGGTCGACGTGCCCCCCGCTGAATTTGCCGCAGCGGAATCCGAGTTCAGGCCTCACGTGATCGCCGCCTCGGCTCTTATCACCGACAGTTTTCCTCATCTGCGGGAACTTGTCCGGTTATTCAATGATGCGGCCACGCGCGGGGCGACGAGGCGGCCCTTCATCCTGATTGGAGGAGGCCAGGTGGACGAGCGTGTTTTCCGCATGTGCGGCGCGGATCAGTGGGGGGAAGACGCTTTTGCGGGTATTCAAATTTGCCAAAAATTCATGCTGGAGAGAAAAAAAAAGGTCCGAAACCCGTCATAGCGGTGCTGAACGAACTTCAGCCGATTGCCCGGTTCTTGATCCCCGGACGGGCGCGAAACGCAGATGGGAAATGAACTTCTTGCTGAAATCAGGATGGGAGCCCAGATCCAGCACCTGAATGACAGAGGCAAGATGCTCCATATCTTTGAGTATGTCATGGTTTAGAACGGCGAGGGAAGCGCCGGAAAGCGATGAATTCCCCACCAGCGTGACCTGCCCGGTGTATTCCGGGGGCAGCAATCCGATGTCTTTCAGTTTTTGCGGGTTAAGATGGTAACCGAAAGTGCCGGCCAGGATTACATGTCGCAGGTCCGCCACTGAGCGGCCGGCTTCGCCCAACAATGTGAGGATCCCCGTTATGGCCGCGCTCTTGGCCAATTGCACCTGTCTAATATCCCGTTGGCTGAGATAAACGTTATCCGTCAGATGATAACGGTCCCCTTTCAACCTGTCGGTCAGTCCTTTTCCGGCTTTGTAATCGAATGCTCCGCTTGAGGCTATGACTCCGGATGAAATCAGCGTTGCGACAAGATCGACAAGGCCGCTGCCGCAAATGCCAACGGGAGGCAGGCCTTTTATGGTTGTGAATCCGGGCAACATGTCCTCACCCGGTTCGACGGTGTCCACTGCGCCGGGGACAGCTCTGCAGCCACACGAAATATTCATGCCCTCCAATGCCGGACCCAATGCGCAAGATGTGGCGAGCAGCCGATCCGGCCCTTCGATCAGCACTATTTCTCCGTTCGTGCCGATGTCGATGAAAAGCGTACATGGGGGACAGGACCGATAATCGACGGCCTCGAGACCTCCGACGATATCCGCGCCGACATAGGCCGCCGCGCCGGGCAGAAGAATGAGCCGTCCCCCCGGGGCCATGGAAAGGCCGGAGCGCTCTTCTTCGATCACCAGGGGCTTCAAGAAGGCCGGACGAAAAGGCGCCAGGGACAGGGGCAGGGGATTGACCCCCGCCAGGATGTGAAGCATTGTGGTGTTGCCGGCCGCAACCGCGAGGTAGACTTGATCCCGGCTTCGGTCCCTTCCCAAAACTTCGTCCAGCATCGACTCAAGTTTTTCGATTAATACAGACCGCAAAACTGATAACCCGTCGGGATTGTTTCGACAGTAGACGATGCGAGTAATCACGTCACCGCCATAGGCAGTCTGTGGGTTCAGAGCTGAAGATCCGCCCAGAAGCTCGCCGCTGTCCAAGTCGAACAAGTAGAGCGCAAGGCTTGTCGTGCCCACGTCTATCGCGGCTCCCAAGATCGCTTTCCGGTCGAAGCGAATGTCCAGGAGCTCGTCTCCGGTCACTACGCCGGACGCCTCGCTCTTATCTGAATTCCACTCCGCGATCTTGTTGAAAACACGCGGATCGGTGACTCGATAGGGCAGAGCGTCCGCGTATGGACTGGAACCTCGATCCTTAGCCGGCAAGGTGATTCGCTTGACAAAACTGTCCAGGGAAACGTCGCGGTATTTGGGGCCGAACACGGACTGGAGTTGCGTCCATGTTCCGCTGAGAGTGACGGAAACATCCCCGAGCACTCTTGCCCGGCATGCAAGGCGCACGTCGGAGGATTGGCCTGCCAGGAGCTCTCGTTCCACATCGTCAGGAGGGCTCAGCTTCCCATGGGCGACGACTCTGCATTTGCCGCAGACCCCTCGTCCGTTGCAGGTGGATTCAACACCGAGCCCACTTCGGCGGATGCAGGACAGCAGAGTTTCTCCCGGCGAAGCTTCTATCGGCAATTCGGAACCGTTCAGGCATACTTCCGGCAAGAAAGTTTCTCCCTTCTATAGCATGCCTTGGATAGAGGGTTGACACTCCGCCGGGCCAAAACCCAGATGCGTCAATTCAATCGTAGTGGATGGCGGAATTCTCAAGAACTTGTCATGATTCCATGGACCCAGCAGGAGGCGCTTGAGATATTGGTCGGTCCCCTTGAGAGTGATAAGCTCCAGCTTGAGAGTGGTGGAGATTTCCCGCGCCTGCGGGATAACTTCGGCCAAGTCGTAAGCTCCCGTGTCTATGAGACCCAGGAACTTATAATGCGCCAGCATCTTCTTATAGATCCGGTCCGTCCGTTCCAGACCGAAGCGGGCCACAGTCGACTGGTATTGCTTCCATATGTTGAGTTCTCCTTCCATCCAGCCTTTCGTAAGAAAATAGACGCCTCCCTGCCGGATGCAACTCTGCCGGTTGTCTTTGGAGCCCAGGAGCAATGTGATGCAGTCGTCCACCTTGGGTATGATCAGTTCATGATTACCGGATTTCAGGCCGACCACGGCGTTGCCGCATAAACCGAATGCCAGGATCACCTGACGCACTCCGTCCAGTCGGTCCAGTTCCTCCTGCAGTCTCCCACGCAGCTTATCCGTTACCGTGTGCAGCCCGGATTCCACCCATACGAAACGATGCGCGCAGTTAGTCGTTGCCGCGGCCTTTTCGAGTTCACCGCGAATCGTGTTGCAGGCCAAAATGACCGTTTGCATTTCAAAACCCTTTCCTGCCGTTGGTTGACTGGCATTATAACCCACTGGCCGGCAGTGCAAAGAGAACAAAGCGTAAATCGATGTGAATTGCGCCAAAGGGATTATAAAGACCGTTTCGATAGAGTGATTCAACTCGGTAGAGGAGACCGGTTTTGTAAAATATAGTTGACAAGGTCAATTATGTTGACAATTATATTGCCTGGAGGGAAAGGATATGCTTGAAAACCACGTGCTCGATCATCTCAGTGAGGAGCCTCATCTTTTTCGGGAAATAATGCTGACATATCAGGCATTGCTGAACGTGTTCACCCGCAAGGTCGGCATGACTTCGGCGCGGCTGGCGCTTTTAAGGCTTCTGGCGCTTCGCGCTCCGGAAATGCTCGGAGTTATGGAGGCGTCTCGACGCTTGGGCGTTAATGCTGCGGCAGTGGTTCGCCAGGTCAAGGAAATGGAAAGGGAACGCCTGGTCGAGCGTCTTGCCGACGCGAAGGACCGGCGCCGCAGTTATGTCAAGTTGACCGATCAGGGGCTGAAAGCATTCGAGACGGTCCACGAACGCGCGCACGAATTTGAGAAGATGATTTGCGGGCCCGCAGGCGCCGAAGAGGTTATGACGGCGGTGCGAGTCCTTGCGCAGGTGAGGTCCGCGATCGAGACGCTTGGCTGAAGGATGGTGAAAGCATGCGAAGGGGAGCAAAGGTAAACAACGAGATATATAAAGTACATGGCGACAGATGGTGGAATGATGATGCGGAATTTGGTTTTTCCAGCCTCAGGTATTGCGTTAACCCGGTGAGGTATGGCTATTTCAGGAGGATACTGCAGCAGCTCCGCATTCCAGGCAGGGCCGTTTTGGACGTGGGCTGCGGGGGAGGTTTTCTTGCCGAAGAATTTGCCAGGGACGGTTTCGAGGTGACGGGAATCGACCCATCGGCGAAGTCCGTGGCGGCCGCACGCAAACATGCCGCTGAAAGCGGACTGGATATCAGATACGAGGTCGGGCGAGGGGAAGCGATGCCGTTTCCGGACGGCACCTTCGATCTGGTGGCCTGCTGTGATGTGCTCGAGCACGTAGACGACCTGGAGAGGGTGATTCGGGAAGTGTCCCGCCTGCTGAAACCAGGGGGAGTGTTCCTCTACGACACGGTCAATCGGACGTGGCTCGCCAAAATAGCCCTGATCAAAATCTGGCAGGACTGGTCGTTCACCAGATGCGTGCCGGCGGACACTCATGTATGGAAAAAATTCATAAAACCAGCCGAACTGATCGCAATCATGCAAACCTGCGGCCTGACCAACCGGGAGATCAAAGGCATCGCTCCCCGGAAAAGAAACTACCTCGCGCTTTTGCGGCACCTGCGAGCCATAAAGACAGGCAAGATGCGCAACGAAGAAATGGCAAACGCGCTGCAACTGTGCGAGACCGAAGACCTGAGCATGTCCTACATGGGGTATGCCGTCCGACGATCCTAAGACTCCCTCTCGCGCCAACGCATGTGGGACAACAGCCGCCGGTGGGCCGTGTGGTCGGAGCCTTGCTGAATTTCAAATGATTCGACACGGTCATGGGGGCCGGTGCAACCGGTTCATGATTGCACCCGGTACGGATTGATCTCCAATTGGTCGCTCAGACCCGGACAAGCAAATGCTTTACCCGGTCGCCCGCGAAATCCGGAAGCGTATCTGCGACCAGGCAGCCCCCGGTCATTCGGATTCCTTCACCTCCAGCCCGTTCAAAAACTCCGTCATTTCCGGCAGGGATTCCTTGAAGAGGTTTTGTGAAGTGTAGGTCAGGAGCTGAATGCTGCCCGATTTTCCCGAATAGTAATAGCCGTAGTAGGTAAATTTGATGCCTTCGATCGTTGCGTCCATCTGGAGGCAAAGGATATTGACGCCGTTTACGGTGCGGTTTTCCTCGTTGACTATCTTGACATCCGGCGCTGCCTCCTTTGCATTTTTGAGAGCGATCTCCCGCAATGTGGATATGGGAATGGACATCCTCTCCACGATCATCATTCCGTAAACATCCCCTTCACGGAATTCGAACCTAGCCTTGTTCGGTTCGTCGGATTTCTCCTGCTTCCATTTCTTCGGGTCAAAATAGAAGGAGATTTTGCCGCCTTTCACATTGTAGACGCTTTTGGCGCTTTCGGATTTCCGATAGGCCCCGGCAGGTCCCGGGGCCGGTTTTGCGTCCACGAACTTCCAGGTTCCGTCGTTCTTCAGGATTACCGGACGCCCATCCTCTGTTTTTGCCCGCAGATCCTGGGAATAAGCCTGCCCCTGGAAAATCGCCGCAATCAACAAGACTGTCAAGACCGATACAAACCTCGCCATGGTCCCTCCCATAAATGCGTAAATAGTTTAGTCACACGAAAGCATCTATATTGTCGGAATCCGGAACGAAACCAATGAGACCATTTTCCAGTACAGTTGTTGGTGAACCATCTTCCCATTTGAAATGGGGTAAGCAATTTAACTTGGCCAAAGGAGCCGGGTTAACGCCAAAACCGGGCAATCCACCTTCAACAAAAGCCATTCACTGTAACTCTGTCGCAATCTCAGGTAAGATGCGCGAATTCCGGGGCAGTGCCGGTCACACCCGTAACGTGGCATTGATCCGGAATGAAGGCAAGAGCGTATAATCGAGAAGCTGAATGCAGAGTGATCGCGACCTGTACGCATATGGGGAAGCCATCGGCAGTTCAGTGACGCTGCAAAACCGGTTCAAGAACGGTGGCCCGCAACGTTGGCGCAGATATAAAGGGATGATATGGATAATGAGAAAGCGCCGGTCAAAGCCGGCAAGGAGTAGTGGATGAAAGAGCCATACGGTGAAGGCCTAGCGAGCCACACCGGCCCCGAGTCATGCGCCGATGACCGTGAGGACATAGGTGAAGCGTTGAC
>Ga0326728_10017179_pt1 | contig 14561 bp, 16 predicted proteins | sample MB3enrmetagenome_FD_207602 | JGI IMG/M metagenome (GOLD analysis project Ga0326728, IMG submission 207602) | Lab enriched peat soil microbial communities from McLean, Ithaca, NY, United States - MB31MN | ecosystem: Environmental > Terrestrial > Soil > Wetlands > Peat | place: USA: New York...
CCGCGCCTCGCCGAGTTCAAGGCCGACCATCCCTTCCTCTTTGCCATCATCCACAAGCCCAGCAGCGCGCTCCTGTTCTTGGGCCGCGTGGCTGACCCGGCCCAGTGAGGGGCTCTTTGCCTGGAGGTTTTAGGATGAAAATGAGGAGAGCTTGGGCTCTTGGGCTGGCATTGGCCGCCCTGGCGGGCTGCGCGGAGAACGCCAAGAAGGACTACTACAAGGACGACCCGGCCTGGGCCGCTGAGAGGACCGCAACGGGCATCTTCTGCCAGACCGACGCGGACAGCGTGTACAAGGCCATGCAGCAGGTCTGCCAGCAGCGGGGCATCAAGCTGACCCGCGACAAAGGCGCTGAGATAGCCTGGACCCGCACCATCCATGACCCGGCCTTGGGCGACTTCTCCCTGGTGGCCACCTTCACAGAGAACATCGGCGAAGGCTCTTGCATCCAGGTGGATTGGAAGCCCACCGGCAAGTCGAATGTGCTGGATGAGGCGGCCAGCAAGGCTTACGTGGACGGCCTGAACCAGGACCTGTTCAAGATGCTGAAGAGCATGGACAAGGGGGCTCCCCAATGAGAAAGGAGGCGGTCATGCGCATGGCTCTGATCTTCTCACTGGCCCTGGCGCTGGCAGCGCCGGCCTTGGCCGATGCGCCGGCCCAGGCCACGGCCACGGCCCAGGCCCTGCTCCCTTACAAGGTGTTCAAGGAGTCGGACAAGGGCCAGCAGCTGCTGGTGAAGAAGGGGTCCAAGATATCCGAGGTGCTGCGCCTGGCCGCCAAGCTCATCCATGACAATGCGGCCAGGCCCAGCTACAAGCTGAAGATCTTCGACTCGCGCAGGGCTGTGGAGGCTTATGAGCGCCAGGACCCTTCGGCCAGCTATCAGGACCGCGAGCGGCTGGGCCGCGACTATGACGCCCACCTGCTGCTGTTCTACACCCGCAGCGCCAGCGGCGCTGAAGAGCTGAGGGTGCTGCGTCGAAGCACGGGTGAGATGCAGATAAGGCCGGTGCCTGAGTGAGCTGGAGAGGTATTGTGGAAGATTGCAGATGATATAAATGGCTTTGAGCGAAATGTGCCATGATTCAACAGGTGCTTGTATAAAAACAAAAAGGCCCGGCATTTAGCCGGGCCTTTTTTCATTTTATGCCTGTTTGGTTTTCGCCATCAACTGGATGATAAATGACCATCCAAAGATAGGCTTTTGGCTTAGTGCGCAACAGCCATGAGGTGGTTGATGTGCGGGGTGTGGTTGAGCGCGGCGATGAGCGCGGCATCAAAATCGCGGATGGCCAGGAAGCGCAGGCCCACTTTGATGCCGCTGCTGGCGGCCGGCTCGCTCCAAACCATCTCAGCGTACACTTTCACCGGCGACTCGCGATGAGGCAGGCAGAATTGCATGGCCACCACATCGCTGGAATCAAGCTTGCCTTCCACGCTGGCGCAGGCGCCGCTGGTGGAGAGGTTGATGATCTGGCCCTTGATCTCTTGGCTGCCCGAATCTGGCTTTGCGCCCAAGGAAAGCACCCTTAGGCTTGACTCAAGCGCAATGGGCGTTCTGGCGTGCTGTCGGCGTTCTTTCATGTGCACCTCAAATGAATGACTTACATATGAAGTGCAATTCCAATGCCATTGGAAAAGCCCTGCATTCATTCAAAAGTGAAAACAAAAACGTGAAAATTGATTGAAAACCGCCGCTATTTTGCAATGCGCAACCATTAGCGCATGCGGCGGGGCGCCATGCCGTAGCGCTGAAGCTTTTCGCGGAGCGTGCTGCGGCTGATCTGAAGCACGCGGGCGGTCTGTGACAGGTTGCCGCGGTGCGAGGTGAAGACCTCAAGGATGTACTTCTTCTCTATGTCATCCAGGGGCGCGGCCGGCGGCAGGCCCGCCGGGGTGGTGAGGGCCGAGGCCAGCAATATCTCGGTGGGCAGGTGCTCGCAGCCCAGGGTCTCGCCGGATGAGAGCAGCACGGCGCGCTCCACGATGTTCTTCATCTCGCGCACGTTGCCCGGCCAATGGTAGCCCAGCAGCTTCTCAGCGGCCTCGGGCGAGAAGCGCTTGGCGTCCTTGTGGAACTGGGCGGCGTAGTCGGCCAGAAAGTGCTGGGCCAGGGGCAGGATGTCCTCGCTGCGCTCGCGCAGGGGGGGCATCACCAGCACCATCACCTTGAGGCGGTAGTAGAGGTCCTGCCGGAAGCGGCGCTCGCGCACGGCGAGCCCCAGGTCGTCGTTGGTGGCGGTGATGATGCGCACATCGGTGAAGATGTCCTGCGTGCCGCCCACGCGCTTGAAGCAGCGGGTCTCGAGGAAGCGCAGCAGCTTCACCTGGCCGGCGGCCGGCAGCTCGCTGATCTCGTCCAAGAACAGGGTGCCGCCGTTGGCCAGCTCAAAGAGGCCGGGCTTGCGGCGCCGGGCATCGGTGTAGGCGCCGGGCTCATAGCCGAAGAGCTCGCTCTCCACCAGGTTGGCGGGGATGGCCGCGCAGTTGATCTCCAAGAAGGGCTTGCCGGCGCGCTTGGAGGCCTGGTGGATGCGGCGGGCCAGCACCTCCTTGCCGGTGCCGGTCTCGCCCTGCACCAGCACGGTGGTGGAGTCGCTGTCGGCGATCTTGTCCACCATGGCGTGCACCTCGCGCACCTTGGCGCTCTTGCCGGCGTAGAAGCGGGCCGGCTCCATCTGGCGCCGCACCTGGGCCTGCATGCCCTCCACCTGGGTCTTGAGCCGGGTGTTCTCCAGCACCGCGCCCACGGTGCGCTTGAGCTGCTCTATGTCAAAGGGCTTGGTGAAGTAGTTCTCGGCGCCGGCCTTCATGGCGTCCACCACCAGGCGGGTGTCGCCGTAGGCGGTGACCATCACCACTGGCAGGCCGGGGCGGTGGCGCTTGAAGCGCTTGAGCAGGTCGGTGCCGTCGGCATCGGGCAGCTTCATGTCCAAGAGCACCAGGCTGGGCTCGGCCTTGCGCAGCGCCTGCAGGGCCTCGCGGCCGCTGGCTGCGGTGAGCACCTCGGTGCCGTTGCCGCTCAGGGCCTGCTCCAGGGTGGAACGGATGGCGCGCTCGTCGTCGACGACCAAGATGATGGGCATGGGCAAGTCCTCAAACAGAGGTTGATGAAAAGGATGCTATCCAAGTGCGGAAATTTGGTTTGCTTCGCCGGGGCAGGACAAGGCCCCCTCTTCGAGCTGCGATACCCCGACACTTAGCCGCACCCTGCGGGTGCGGGGCAGGTGACCCGGCTGGGGTGGGGGGCCCTCAGTGCCGAGTCTCCGCTGCCGTTCCGATGAACGTCAGCGACTCGGCACGGTCGCAGGGAAAGGAGCGACTAGCCCTGCGACCGCACTCTCTCGAGGGGGCCTCATCCTGCCCCGGCTGGGACGATTTGCGATTTCTATCTCACCGCCGGCAGCGTGACCGTGAAGGTGGTGCCGCTGCCGGGGCGGGTGGTGAAGCGGATGCTGCCGCCCAGGGCATCGATGACCCTGCGGCAGGCGGGCAGGCCCAGGCCGCTGCCGCCGGATTTGGTGGTGAAGAAGGGGTCGAAGATGTGGGGGGCCACCTTGGGCGGTATGCCCTGCCCGCTGTCGCGCAGCACCATCACCGCCTGGGGCCGCGAGCCGCGCAGCAGGCGGGTCTCCACTGCCAGGCTGCCGCCGCGCGGCATGGCCTCCAGCGCGTTCTTGACCAGGTTCACCACCACCTCGCGCAGCTGGTCGCGGTCGGCCACCACCTTGGGCGAGGGCAGGGCCAGGCGCTGGCGGGTCTTCACCGGCGCATCCAGCCCGGCGGCCGGCAGCACCAGCGAGAGGCCCTCCAGCAGCACCTGGTTGATGGGCAGCTCCTGGGGCGCCAGGCCCACCGGCCGGGTGAAGCTCAGCGTGTCGGCCACCAGGCGGTCCAGCTTGCGCACCTCGCCCAACACCATCTCCAGGTTCTGGCGCAGCTTCTCGGGCGCCTCGGGCATGCTCAGGCTCACCTGCAGCAGGCCCTGGATGCCGGCCAGCGGGTTCTTGATCTGGTGGGCGATGTCGGCGGAGAGGCGGCCCACCCGGGCCAGCTGCTCCTGGCGCGCGGCGCGGGCCTCCTGCTCGCGCACCCGGGTCAGGTCGCCCAGCAGCAGGGCGCGGCCCTCGGGCTCGCCGCCCGGGCCCAGGCCAAAGGCGCTGAGGCTGTAGGAGACCAGGTGCTCGCCGCCCTCGCCGCGCAGCAAGGTCTCGCCGCGCAGGGTCTCGCTCTTGCCCTTGAGGGCCGCCACCAGCGAGCGGCTGCCCTCGCCGCAGCGGGCCAGCAGGCGGGTGAGCGGCTGGCCCTTGGCGGCCTTCAGGTTGGCGCCCAAGAGCTCGGCCGCGGCATGGTTGATGAGCGTGACCCGGCCCCGGGCATCCACCGCGATGAGGCCCGAGCTCAGGTTGCCCAGCACCTGGTTGTTGAACTCCACCAGCCGCAGGATGTCCAGGTTGGCCCTGGCCCGGCGCAGGCGCACCGCCTGCAGCTCCCTCTCCAGCCGGGCGATGGCCGCGCGCAGGGCCTCTTGGCCGCGCGCCTTAGGCGCCTTCAGTGGCTTGGCGGATGCTTTCATGGGTCACCTCCACAAGGCGGTCCAACAAGGGGATGGGGATGTTGAGCGGCGGCATGAGCACCACCACGTTGCCCAGGGGCCGCAGCAGCACGCCATGGCGGCGGGCCAGGCTGCAGGCCTGGGCGCCCATGCGCTCGGCGTAGCCGTAGGGCTCTTGGCTGGCGCGGTCGCGCACCAGCTCTATGCCCGCCATGAAGCCGCGCTGGCGCACGTCGCCCACATGCTTGAGCTTGGCAATGGGCTTGAGCGCGCTGGCCAGGCGGCGCACGCGGGGCGCCAGGCGCGCCAGGGTGCGCTCAGACTTGAACAGCCGCAGGTTGGCCAGGGCCGCGGCGCAGGCCAGCGGGTTGCCGGTGTAGGTGTGGCCATGGAAGAAGGTCTTGGCCTCGCTAAAGTCGCGCACAAAGCCCTGGTAGACCTTGTCGGTGGCCAGGGTGGCGGCCAGCGGCAGGTAGCCGCCGGTCAGCCCCTTGGCGCAGGCCATCAGGTCGGGCCGCACATCCTCGTGCTGGCAGGCCCACATCTTGCCGGTGCGGCCAAAGCCGGTGGCCACCTCGTCCAGCACCAGCAGGGTGCCGGCCTGGCGGGCCAGGCGCTCCACGCGCTTCAGATAGCCCTTGGGCTGGGCCAGCATGCCGGCCGCGCCCATCATGGCCGGCTCCAGCACCACCGCGGCCACCGTGTTGCCGTGGTGCGCGAGCAGGGACTTGAGCGGGCCCAGGCAGGCCAGCTTGCAGCTGGGGAAGCGCTTCTTGAGCGGGCAGCGGTAGCAGTAGGGCGCGGGCAGCTTGTCGGTCTTGAAGAGCAGGGGCTTGTAGGCGGCGTGGAACAGGTCCACCCCGCCCAGGCTCACCGAGCCCACGGTGTCGCCGTGGTAGGCCTCTTTGAGCGTGATGAAGCGCTTGCGGGGCCGGCCCTGGTTGGCCCAGTACTGGTAGGCGATCTTGAGCGCTATCTCCACGGCCGTGGAGCCGGCGTCGGAATAGAAAACTTTGCTGAGGCCCTTGGGCGCGATGGCGATGAGCTCCGCGGCCAGCTCCACGCTGGGCACATTGGCCAGGCCCAGCAGGGTGCTGTGGGCCAGCCGGCCCAGCTGGCGGCGCACCGCCTGGTCCAGCTCGCGCTTGCGGTGGCCGTGCACATTCACCCACAGCGAGGACACGCCATCGATGTAGCGCCGGCCCTCGGTGTCGATGAGCAGGCTGCCCTGGCCGCGCTCAATGACCAGCGGCTCGGGGTCGGCCAGCCAGTCCTTCATCTGGGTGAAGGGGTGCCAGACGTGCTGCTTGTCCAGCTGGATGAGGCGGCGGGTGCGGGCAGAGAGGGCCATGGGGCTTTATGCCTGCCGGAGGATGTGGTAACGTTGATGGGGCGGGATATGCCCAAAGCCTACGCGCGCCAGGGCATGAAGTCAAGGACAGGCTGGCGGAAATTGGCCAGGCTGCTGCTGGCCAATGCCCGCCAGCGCCATTGAGGGCTCATGAGCCTGCAAGAGATCCTGTTCGAAGAGCTGCCTGATGGGAGCTGCCGGCAGTGGCACCCCCTGCACGGCATGCTGGTCTTGGGCGTGCCGGGCCGCGAGGGCCGGCCCTTGGCGCATGGCCGCCGCGCGCCTGCCAGCCTGGCCGAGCCCTGCGACTTCTGCCCGGGGCAAGAGCTCAAGACCACGCCCGAGAAGGCGCGCCTGCGCCTGGATGGCGGCTATCCCCGCCTCGAAGAGCGGCTGCTGCCCGGGCGCCAGGGCGGGGGATGGCTCTTCCGCCGCTTTGCCAACCTCTTTGAGATGGTGAGCAGCGAATACTGGCGGCTCAACCACGGCTTCGAGATCAGCGAGCGCTCGGCCGCCTGGCAGGCCGCCTACCTGGCGGACCCGGCCGGCCTGGAGCATGTGCAGAGCCGCCTGGCCTGGCGCGCCGAGCGGCTGGGGCTGCCCGCGCCCAAAAATCGTGAAGAGCTGCTCAGGGCCAGCGCGGCCTTCTTTGGCGGCGGGCACGATGTGCTGGCCGCGCAGGCCCACAGCCTGGGCGGCGCCCTGGCTGGCTCGGCCGAGCTGGGCCTGGCCCTGCACCACCTCTACACCGCCTTCAGCATGGCCGCCTGCCGCGACCTGCTGCTGGACCTGGCGCCGGCCCGCCACGTGGTGCTCTTTCAGAACTGGCTGGGGCCGGCCGGGGCCAGCTTTGAGCATCTGCACAAGCAGGCCATGGCCGTGGATGAGTGGGGCCCGGCCATCACCCGCGCCGCGGGCCTGCTGGCCCAGGAGCCCGGCGCCTACCAGCGCCTGGCCGCGGGCTTCTCCAAGGCCCAGGGCCTGGCCCTGATGGAGAACCGGCAAGCCCTGGCCGTGGTGGAGCCGGGCCAGGCCTGGCCCACGGTGGCGGTGTACAGCAAGCACCGCGCCCAGCGGCCCTGGGACCTGGGACCCGAGGAGCTGGATGGCCTCTCGCAGCTCTTGTGGGCGGCCCATGCGGCCCTGCCCTTGCGCACGCCCAGCAATGAGGAATGGATATGGGCCCCGCGCGACCTGCCCTGCCGGCTGCCCATCCAGGCGCGGGTGAAGGCCCGCCTGCACGCCGCCGGCGGCTTTGAGGGCGCCACCACCTGGTTCATCAACCCCCACCATCCCCGCGCCTGGCGCGCGCGCCTGCTGGAGCGCCTGCGGGCGCTGGGCCAGGATGGCCAGCTCCCTGGCGTGCGCCTGGGCGATGATTGCGAAGCCGATGAAGGCTGCCTGGAATACGACCGACCCTGACTCGCCTGCTCGATGGAGAGCCCATGCCCCGAACGCACATCATGCTGCTGATCATCCTGGCCCTGTGCCTGGCTCTGGGCGCCCTGCTGGGCCTGGGCTTCCCCTGGGCCAGCGAGAGCCTGGGCCAAGCCTGGTGGCTGGAGGGCCTGGCCGGGCTCAACCCCTACCTGGGCCGGGCCCTGGCCGGGGCCCTGCTCTTTGGCCTGCCTGCCGCGCTCATCACCCGCGCCGCCATGGGCCGCTTCGCCCGCGACCTGCTGGGCGAGATGATGGCCCAGATGCGGGCCAAGAACTTCCTGCCCTACACCTTCAAGCTGGAGAAGAAGGAGAGCCTGAGCAACACCTATGAGAACTTGCGCACCCTCTTTGATGCCAACATGGCCAAGCTGGCGCTGGCCGAGAGCGAGCGCAGCAAGTACCAGGCTGCGCTCTCGCGCTATGCCGACCCCACGGTGGCCGGCACCCTCAAGTTCCAGGGCCGCGACTACAACATCCAGGGCGGCCGCAAGCACGTGGCGGTGCTCTTCGCCGACATCCGCGGCTTCACGCCCATGACCGAGAGCCTGCAGCCTGAGCAGGTGGTGGAGGTGCTCAACCAGCACTTCACCGCCGCCACCGCGGCCATCAACCGCAACGGCGGCAAGGTCAACAAGTTCATCGGCGACGCGGTGATGGCCCTCTTTGACGAGCCGCCGGCCTACAAGGACGGGGCCTCGGCCGCGCGCAACGCCATCCTGGCCGGGCTGGAGATGCAGGCCAAGTGGGAGATGGCCTATCCCCAGTGGCAGGCCAAGATGGCCGAGCCGGTCAGCTTCGGCCTGGGCGTGGGGGTGCACACCGGCACGGTCATCTTGGGCAACATCGGCAGCGACGAGCGCTTGGAGTACACCGCCATCGGCGACACCGTGAATCTCACCGCGCGCATCTGCAGCCTGGCCAAGGACGGCGAGGTGCTGGCCTCGGAGGAGGCCTGGGCCCAGGTGGTGGGGCAGTTCGAGGCCTTCCCCCGGCCGCCGGTGCCCATCAAGGGCAAGACCGGCCTCTACACCACCTACCTGATGGGCCGCAAGCTCTTCAACCGCTGAGCGCGCATGGGACACCCCCTCAAGAGACCGCTGCTTCTGGCGCCGGCCCTGGCCGGCCTGGCCCTGGGCCTGCTGCTGCTCTTTGGCCGCGCCTGGGAGGCTCTTTGCTGCAGGCCGGCGCCGGCGGCCTATGCCCTGCGGGAGGTGGCCAGCGAGCTGCCGGCCGAGCGCCAGGGCAGCCTGCACCTGCAGAAGGGCAGGGTGGTGGCGCTGGATGAGGGCGCGCCGGAGCGCTGGCTGTGCCTGGTGCGCCTGCAGGGCGGGCAGGCGGTGCTTGCCAAGCGCGTGCGCCGGCTGGCGCGCGGCCGGGCCATGCGCCTGATGCTGGGCAAAAGCGCCAAGCCCGACCCCATCTGGCTGCCGCAGGCCAGCCTGGCCCTGCGCCTGGTGCAGGCCCAGGCCACGGGCTATGATGCCGGCCCGGCCTCGGCCCTGCGCGGCGAGGTGGGCCGCACCAGCATCGGCGAGCGCGCCCGCTTCGGCATCATCGCCGTGGACCCGCGGGTCATCCCCTACCGCAGCCGGCTCTATGTCGAGGGCTATGGCCCGGGCCTGGCCGCGGACACCGGCGGCGCCATCAAGGGCGCGCGCCTGGACCTGTGCTTTGACAGCACGCGCGCGGCCCGCGCCTGGGGCCGTCGGCGCGTGCGGGCTTGGGTCTTGAGCGCCCTGCCGCGCGCGCGGCGCGAGCGCGTTTTGAGGGCCGCCGGGCTGGCGGGGGGGTGAAAAGCGGCCCTGCTTGTGGTATAAGAAGGCTTGTCCCGCCCCGGATGCGCCCCTGCGGCGCCGAAGGGCGGCCAGCCCCGCCCGCCGCCCTTCCGCGGCAGGGGGGGCGCTGGAAGTCGGGCGGAGCTATGAGCCGCCCATGGAGGATCATGCCAAGCGGCTTGATGGAGCGGCCCGTGGTCCTGGCAGACGCGCATGCGGAGCACGTTGCCAGGGTCTACGACAAGATGGCCGTCGAATACGATGACATCCGCGAGCCTTATTTCTACAACACTTATGAGATGTTCGACCGCTTCCTGGCCCCCCGCCTGGAGGCGGCGGCCGGCCCCCGGGGCTTTGAGCGCGCCCTCGACATAGGCTGCGGCTCGGGGCTGCAGCTCTTCCGCCTGCAGCGGCTGGCCCGCGAGGTGGTGGGCATAGACATCAGCGAGGGCCTGCTGGACGTGGCCCGCGAGAAGTTCAAGCGCTACCCCCACGTCCGCCTGGAGCTGGCCGACGCCACGGCCCTGCCCTACGAGGATGCCAGCTTCGACTGCGTCAACTGCTACGGCGAGGTCCTCTCCCACATCCAAGACTGCGCCACCGCCCTGCGCGAGAGCAGCCGGGTGCTCAAGAAGGGCGGGGTGCTGGTCTTCGACATCGACAACAAGTGGCACCCGGGCCTGCTCTATTCGCCCTGCGAGCTCTGGCAGAGCCTGGCAGAGCGCGGCAACGTGGAGCGCGACTGGGAGTACGTGTACGAGGACCGCGAGTCGGTGAAGGTGAAGACCGGCGCCTACACCCACCAAGGGCTGGTGGCCATGCTGGCTGACGCGGGCTTTGAGATCAAGGATTACACCGGCTGCCACATCTTGAGCTCGCTGGTGCCCTACCGCTACCAGGCGCCCTTCACGGTCAACCGGCTCTTCTCGGTGGGCAAGCTGGGCCTCATCCCCGAGCTGTGCATCCAGCTGGGCAAGCTGGACCAAGCCCTGGGCCGCGCCTGGCCCCTCAACAACCTTGGCTTCACCAAGGTGGTCTTCGCTCAAAAGGTCTGACATGGCAAAAAACGAGAAGGAAAAGCCGCCGGCCAAGCCTAGCCGCCTGGCCCAGCTCTTGTGGGCCAACCTCATCTTCTGGGCCTTTCTGCTGCTGGTGATGGCGCTGGTGTACGCAGCGGCCAGCGACAAGATGGATGACGACTACATCAAGCTGGTGCTCTCGGACACGGCCTGGTTCATCATCAAGCTCTTCGGCTTCGGCTTCACCCTGGTCAGCCTCTTTGACCTGGGCTATGAGAGCTTTGCCGCCAGGGCCGAGGCCGGCGAGCCGCCGCGGCAGGCCTGATGCGGCGCCTGCGGCTAGCCCTGCTCTGCTTTCTGGCGGCGCCGGCAGCCTGGGCCCAGGGCTTGAGCCCCGCGGCCGAGGCCATGGAGGACACGCCGGAAGCCGCGGCCGCGGCGCCGGCTGCCGAGCCGGCGCGCTCGGTGGCCAAGGGCCCCAGCCAGGAGGCCAGGCTGGCCGAGCTCAAGGCCTCCATCCAAGAGCTGCAAGCCGGCTTGCAGGCCCAGCAGGTGGCCCTGGCCAGCCTGGAGGAGCGCCTGAAGGCCCGCGATGAGGAGATGCAAAGCCAGGGCCAAGCCCTGCAAGACCTCAAGGCGGTCAGCGACAAGCAGGTGGGCGATTTGAGCGGCCTGGCCGACTCGCTGGACGCCACCCTCAAGCGCGACAGCGCCGCGATCAAGCAGATGGATGACTTTGAGGCCGACTTCAAGGACAAGCGCGAGCGCCTGGAGGGCATTGCCGACATGCTGGGCGCGCTGCGCAAGGATCTCAACGACAATTCGCAGGAGATCGTGGAGCTGAAGCGCGGCGTCAAAGAGGCGCCGCCGGAGAACACGGCCGGGCCCGGCCAGAGCCCTAGCTTCTGGGAGCAGATGAACCGCTGGCCCTATCTCTCGGCCACCGCGCTGGCGGTCTCCATCGCCGCCCTGTTCGTGGCCATCCGGTGAGGCTAGGCCTGCGGCTGCTGGCTCTGGCGGCCCTGGCCTCTGGCTGCGCGAGCAGCGGCGCCGTGCTTGAGAAGCCCCAGCCCACGCCGGCTCCGGCGGCCCTGGCCGCGGCATCCCTGCCGCGCAGGGTTCTCCGCCGCCGCGCGCCCAAGCCCCAGGCCCTGCCCTGGCGCGAGAACTGCGCCTTCGCCGTGGGAGAGCGCCTCACCTTCGCGGTGCGCTACTTCAAGGTGACGGCAGGCTATGCCACGCTGAGCGTGGCCGGGCAGACCACCCAGACGGGCCAGGCCTGCTACCACATCGTGGCCGAGGCCAGCACCCATCCCTTCTTTGAGACCTTCTTCAAGGTGCGCGACCGCATCGAGAGCTTCATCGACGCCCGGGCCCTGGTGCCCTGGCGCTACGAGAAGCACCTGCGCGAGGGCGGCTTTTCGGCCGATTCCTTCTTCACCTACGACCAGCTGGGCCATCGCCTGATCGATGACCGGGGCCACAGCGTCACCATGGCCGCCGAGAGCCAGGATGTCTTGAGCTGCTTCTACCTCTTTCGCACCCTGCCTGGCATGCAGCCGGGCGCCAGCGCCGTCATCCCGGTGGCCGCTGACGACAAAAAGACCTATGAGGTGCTGGTCAAGGTGCTGCGCCGCGAGCATGCGCAGGTGCTGGCCGGGGGCTTCGACTGCCTGGTGATCCAGCCCCTGCTCAAGTTCCAGAGCGTCTTCCAGCAGAAGGGCGACGTGCTGATCTGGATCAGCGATGACGAGCGCCGCCTTCCTGTCAAGATAACCAGCAAGATCGCCATCGGCAGCATCAACATCGAGCTGCAATCCGCCGACTGGGTGAGGCCCTAGGCCCGCCCGGTCCTTTTTCCGTCTGGGCCATGAGAAAAGCAAGCTTTGAGCAAGCCTTCATCCGCAAGTACCTGCAGGGCTCCATCTCCGCCAAGCGCCAAGTGATGGCCACCCTGGGCCCGGCCCTGGAGGCGGCCGGCGCCATGATCGCCTCCAGCCTGGCCAAGGGCGGCAAGTGGATGATCTGCGGCAACGGAGGCAGCGCCGCCGACGCCCAGCACCTGGCCGCGGAGATGACCGGCCGGCTGTGGAAGCTGGAGCGGCCGGGCCTCTCCGCCCTGGCCCTCACCACCGACAGCTCGGCGCTCACCTGCATCAGCAACGACTACAGCTTTGACCAGGTCTTCAGCCGCCAGCTGCAGGCCCTGGGCCGGCCCGGCGACGTGCTCTTGGGCCTCAGCACCTCGGGCAACTCCCCCAATGTCATCCAGGCCCTGCGCAGCGCGCGCAGCATGGGCATCAGCACCCTGAGCTTCACCGGCAAGGGCGGGGGCCGCGTGCTGGGCCTGGCCGACATAGGCCTGGAGGTGCCCGTCAGCTTCACCGCCCATGTCCAGGAATGCCACATCGCCATGGGGCACCTGCTGTGCTTCTTGGTGGAGCGCAAGCTGCACCAGAAGGCTGCCAAAGCCCGCCGGCGCTGAACCCCCACCTGAGGAGGCCCACTTGCAAGGAGCTGACCCCGCCCGCCTTAGATCCATCCTCTCGGCCGTGCCCGGCAAGACCGTGGTGGTGCTCGGGGACGTGATGAGCGATGAGTACATCTGGGGCAAGGTGACCCGCATCTCGCCCGAGGCCCCCATCCCGGTGGTGCAGGTGACCGGCGAGAGCCTGCGCCTGGGCGGGGCCGCCAACGTGGCCGCCAACCTGCGCAGCCTGGGCGCCCAGGTGCGGGTGGTGGGCGTGGTGGGCGCCGACCCCATGGGCCAGCGCCTGGCCCAGCTGATGGCCGACAAGGGCATCGACCCCTCGGGCCTGGTGGCCGACCCTGAGCGGCCCACCATCCAGAAGACCCGCGTGGTGGCCGGGCACCAGCAGATCGTGCGCTATGACCGCGAGCGGCAGAACGAGATCTCAGCCGAGGTGCAGCGGCGCGTGATGGCCGCCAGCATGCGCGCGCTGGAGGGAGCCCACGCCATCGTCTTCTCGGACTACGCCAAGGGCCTGCTCATCCCGCAGCTCTGCGCCAGCCTCATCGAGGCCGCCCGCCGGCGCAAGCTGGTGAGCACCGCCGACCCCAAGCCCCGCAACATCATGACCTTCAAGGGCGTGGACCTGGTGAGCCCCAACAAGGGCGAGGCCGAGGCCGCCAGCGGCATCCTCATCGATTCGCCCGCCAGCCTGGACGCCGCCGGCGCCAAGCTGCTCTCCATGCTGCAGGCCAAGGCCGTGCTCATCACCCGCAGCGAGGAGGGCATGAGCCTGTACCAGGCCGAGGGCGGGGCGCACCACGTGCCCACCCTGGCCCAGGAGGTGTTTGACGTGACCGGCGCCGGCGACACGGTCATCAGCACCCTCACCCTGGCCCTGGCCGCGGGGGCCAGCTACCTGGAGGCCTCAGTGCTTTCCAATGTGGCGGCCGGCATCGTGGTGGGCGAGGTGGGCGTGGCCACGGTCACGGCCGCGGAGATAGAAGCCAAGCTGGCGCAAGCTTAAGATCTGGCAGGCCGCGTCTTCTCGGAGTCCTTTTGACCTCCATCCTGAAATTCCTTCGCGCCTTCCGCTCCATGGTGCGCCAGCGGCCCGAAGGGGTCAGCAACAAGCGCTGGCTGGCGGCCCTGGCCGTGGCCCTTGCATCGGATGTCATCAGCTTTGGCGACGCGCTCTTTCCCGCGCTGCAGATCGGCGTGGACCTGGCCACGGCGCTGCTGCTGGCCACCCTGCTGGGCTGGAACTGGGCCCTGGCCACGGCCCTGGTGGCCGAGGCCATCCCCGGCCTGGCGGCCTTCCCCACCTGGGTGATGGTGGTGGCGGCCCTGGGCGCGCTGGACAAGCTGGGCTCGCCCAAGCCCGAGCAGGCGCCCCCGGCGGCGGGCCAGGGCAAGGTGGTGCTGGCCTGGGGCGAACTGGCGGCCAAGGTGGCTGAGCTCAAGTCGCAGGGCAAGAAGGTGGTCTTCACCAATGGCGTGTTCGACCTGCTGCATGTGGGCCACCTGCGCTACCTGGCCCAGGCCCGCGGCCTGGGCGACGCCCTGGTGGTGGCCATCAACAGCGACAGCTCGGTGAAGGCCCTCAAGGGCGAGGCGCGGCCCATCCTGCCCGAGGCCGAGCGCGCCGAGCTCTTGGCCGGCCTGGATTGCGTCAGCTTTGTCACCGTCTTCTCCGAGCCTGACCCGCGCGCCATCATCAGCGCGGTGCGGCCCAGCGTGCTGGCCAAGGGCGGCGACTGGCCGGTGGGCCAGATCTTGGGCAGCGACACGGTGCTGGCTGACGGCGGCGAGGTGCGCTCCTTGGGCTTCGTGCCCGGCCGCAGCACCACCACCATCGTGGAGAGCATCCTGCAGCGCTATCCTCAGGGCTTCAAGGAGTAGGGGGCAGGGATGATCGAAGAGTTCATTACAGGGATGGAGGAAAAAG
>Ga0326728_10017182_pt1 | contig 14556 bp, 13 predicted proteins | sample MB3enrmetagenome_FD_207602 | JGI IMG/M metagenome (GOLD analysis project Ga0326728, IMG submission 207602) | Lab enriched peat soil microbial communities from McLean, Ithaca, NY, United States - MB31MN | ecosystem: Environmental > Terrestrial > Soil > Wetlands > Peat | place: USA: New York...
CCGCGCCGACGCCCTGGTTTTTCTCACCGACGTTCCCGGCGTGAAGGGCGTGAACGGCGAGGTGCTCCGATGGCTGAGCATCGACCAGATCGCCGAGATGGCCAAGACGGCCGTCATCACCGGCGGCATGTTGCCCAAGTTGAGCGCCTGTCGCGAAGCTCTTTTGAACGGCGTCAAGCGCGTACGGATTTTACCCGCGGAGGCGGCAGGCTCGTTGCCCGACCTGTGCAGCACCCGCGTAGCCCACGGTACCGAAGTGATGGTGGCCTAGGAGATACGGAATTGACAAAACTCGATCAAATTCGCGCCGCTGAAGCGCGGCTGCTGCTTTCAACCTATGACCGCAACCCCATCCTGTTTGCCGGCGGCGAAGGCGCGCACATCATCGACGAGCAGGGCGAGCGCTACCTCGACCTGCTGAGCGGCATCGGCGTCAATGCGCTGGGCTACGGAAACGCCGTGATTGAAGAGGCCATCGCACGGCAGAGCCGCAAGCTTATCCACATCTCGAACCTCTACTATCACGAAGGGCAGGCGGAGTTGGCGTTGCGGCTCACCGAGCTGACCGGCCTGGACCGCGCCTTCTTTTGCAACTCCGGCACTGAAGCCTGGGAGTGCGCCATGAAGATGGCGCGCGCTCATGCGGGCCTGCTGCGCGAAGAGGGCAAGCAGATCGGAACCAAATTTCTGGCCCTCGATCAGAGCTTCCACGGCCGCACCTTCGGCGCCATCTCCACCACCTACAAGGAGAAGTACCGCGAACCCTTCGAGCCTGTCGTTCCCGGCGTGGAATTCGTTCAATTCAACGACGTCGCCGACCTGCGCGCCAAGTTCTCGCATGAAGTCTGCGCGATTCTCGTCGAGGCCATCCAGGGCGAAGGCGGCATTCGCCCGCTGACGCAGGAGTTCATCGACGAGGCCCGCGCGCTCACCCTGTCGACCGGAGCCTTGCTGATCGCCGACGAGATTCAGTGCGGCATGGGACGTACAGGCCAGTGGTGCGCCTACCAGCATTACGGCATCCTGCCCGACGTGACCACGCTGGCCAAGCCGCTGGCGGGAGGCATTCCCATGGGCGCGGTCCTATGCACGGAAGAGGTCGCGCGCTGCTTCCACGCCGGCATGCACGGCACTACCTTTGGCGGAGGCCCCCTGGCCTGCGCCGTGGCCATCGCAGTAATCGATCACATGGAAAATGAGAATCTGCTGGACCATGTGACCGAGGTCGGCGACTACTTCCAGACCCAACTACACGATCTGGCAAGACGCCATGATGCGATTATCGACGTGCGCGGCAAGGGGTTGATGATCGCCGCGGAACTCGATTCAGCGGATCTGGCCAAGCTCGCCGTGGCCGAGATGCTCAAGCGCCGCATCCTCATCAACTGCACCAGCGATACGGTGTTGCGCTTCCTGCCGCCGTACATTCTGGAGCGCGAGCATGTGGACACCGCCATCCGGGCGCTGGACGAAATCTTCACTGAACATGCGGTCGCGGCTCAAACCGCAGCCCAACCCGCCGGAGGAGAGATTCATGGTTAGCAAGGCAACAATTGAACGCCCGGCAGCCGCCGTGCCCGTCGAGAAGGACCCCGATATTCTTGCCGCGGCCGCGCGGCTGGCCGGCGAGGATATGTGCTCCATTGCCGATCTGACCAGCGGCGAGGTGCGCGCAATTCTCAAGCTCGGCCACGAGGTGAAGCGCAACCCGCGCGAGTATCGCCACGCTCTGGACGCCAAACAGATGGTGCTGATGTTCGAGAAGGCCAGCCTGCGCACGCGCCTGGCCTTCGAGGCCGGCATCAATACCATGGGCGGCAACGCCATCTTCGTCGATCAGACCAACTCGCCGCTGGGCGAGCGCGAATCGATCGCCGACGTGGCGCGCAACGTGGAGCGCTGGGTGGACGTGATCGTGCTGCGCACCTACGCGCACGACACCATCACCGAGATGGCCGCCAACGCGCGCGTCCCGGTCATCAATGCGCTCTCCGACTTCGAGCATCCCTGCCAGGCGCTGGCCGACTTCATGACCCTCGAAGAGCACTTCGGCACCGCCGCCGGACTCAACTTTACGTTTGTGGGCGACGGCAACAACGTCTGCCACTCGCTGATGCTGACCGGCGCGCAACTGGGCGCAAACGTCACCGTCGCCACGCCTCGCGGCTATTCGCCGGACATTGAAATCGTCACCAAGGCGCGCGAGATCGCCAATGCCAACGGCTGCGAGATTCGCCTGTTGCAGGACCCGCAGGCCGCCGTCGAAGGAGCCGACGCGGTCTACACCGATGTGTGCGTCAGCATGGGCTTCGAGCACGAGTCCACCAAGCGCGAGCCGATCTTCAGGCCCTTCCAGGTCAACGAAGCGCTGATGGCGAAGGCCGCGCCTCATGCGGTCTTTATGCACTGCCTTCCGGCGCGCCGTAACGCGGAAGTCACCGATGCCGTACTCGACGGCCCGCAATCGATCGCCTTCGACCAGGCCGAAAACCGCCTCCATGCGCAGAAGGCGCTGCTGCTGCTGCTGCTCGGCGGATTGGCGAATGTGGCAAGTTATCAGTAGTCAGTTATCGGTTGTCAGTTGTCAGTAGGGGATGTCTCAATAATCGGTTTTGTATCAGGGCACGGCTTTAGCCGTGCCGCAACGAGTGCGTTTTCGGAAGCGGGCTTTAGCCCCTGAGGGATGGTTTCTACTGTAGGAGGTGGAATGTGGCTGACACAGGATTCGAAATCAATTCAGAGAACAGCACCCGCTCCTCACTGAGGGAGTCGATCATTGAACACCTCTTTATCGGAGAGATATTGAAAGAACTCTGGAAAGAACACACAACTCATGTAGAGATACTCAAACCGCAAGTTGATGACGCGGGATACGACATAGTAATCGAATGTAAACGAAACTCGAAATCAGATAATTCGATTCCTTGTTACATCCAATTGAAATCAGCTTTTGTTGGTTCCAAAACAGCGAAAGTGAGTTTAAGTAAGAAACTCACAAATAAGCATCATTGGTGTATGATATGGGTTTTCTTTGATTCGAAGTTTACTCTCAAATCGTTTCTTTGCTATGGCGCTGCGACCGGTCAAACCTCTTCTGACATAGCAAAGCTCAAGCCGACTAAGCATTCAAAGGGCGACGCAAAAGGAAATAAAGCGATTCGTCCCGGGCATTTCGATGTTCCCAAAGGAAAGTTTGTTGAGATTGACTCGATTTCGGATGTAATTGACAAGCTGTTTCCTACTACATAAGTAACCGAGAATTGCTTTTCCCTCAGGGGCTAAAGCCCGTCGTTATTGTTGGCATTACGGCACGGCTAAAGCCGTGCCCTTTCAAAACAACGAATTGATCAGAGGTTTTCAACATGTCCGTTATTCTCGAATCCCTGCCCACGGGGGAGAAGGTCGGCATTGCCTTCTCCGGCGGGCTCGACACCTCCGCCGCCCTGCACTGGATGAAGCATAAAGGAGCCATTCCCTACGCCTACACAGCCAACCTCGGCCAGCCCGACGAAAGCGACTACGACGAGATCCCGCGCAAGGCCCTCGAATACGGCGCCGCAAGGGCTCGCCTCATCGACTGCCGCGGCCCGCTGGTTCGCGAAGGCATCGCCGCGCTCCAGGCCGGCGCCTTCCACATCTTGACCGCCGGCCTTCCCTACTTCAATACAACTCCCATTGGCCGCGCTGTCACGGGCACCATGCTGGTGGCCGCCATGAAGGAGGACGACGTCCACATCTGGGGCGACGGCTCCACTTACAAAGGCAACGACATCGAGCGCTTTTACCGCTACGGCCTGCTTGTCAATCCCGGCCTCAAGATATACAAACCCTGGCTCGACCAGGCTTTCATTGACGAGCTTGGCGGCCGGGCCGAGATGTCCGCGTACATGCAACGCTCCGGCTTCGCTTACAAGATGTCCGCCGAAAAGGCCTACTCCACCGACTCCAACCTGCTGGGCGCAACCCACGAAGCCAAAGACCTGGAGCATCTCTCTTCCTCCGTGAAGATCGTCGTTCCCATCATGGGCGTGGCCTTTTGGCGCGACGATGTCGAAATCCAGCGCGAACAAGTCGCCATCCGCTTTGAAGAGGGCCTTCCCGTCGCCCTCAATGGCCGTTTATTCGACTCGCCCCTAGAACTTCTTCTCGAAGCCAATCGCATCGGCGGCCGCCACGGCCTCGGCATGAGCGACCAGATTGAAAACCGCATCATCGAGGCCAAGAGCCGCGGCATCTACGAGGCGCCCGGCCTTGCCTTACTCTTCATCGCCTACGAGCGCCTCATCACCGGCATTCACAATGAGGACACCATTGCGCAGTACCGCGACAATGGCCGCAAGCTCGGCCGCCTGCTCTACCAGGGCCGCTGGTTCGACTCCCAGGCCATCATGCTCCGTGAATCCGCCCAGCGCTGGGTCGCCAAGCCCATCACCGGCGAAGTCACTCTGGAGCTGCGCCGCGGCAACGACTACTCCATCCTCAATACCGAGTCGCCTAACCTCACCTTTCATCCCGAGCGGCTTAGCATGGAGAAGACCGAATCCACCTTCAGCCCGCGCGACCGCATCGGCCAACTCACCATGCGCAATCTCGACATTACCGACACCCGGGATAAGCTGCTTACCTACGCCGCAACCGGCCTCCTCACCCTCAGCACAGGCAACGAAATGCCCTTGCTGAGCAGCCCCAAGCAGAAGAAATAGCGTGAGGTATGCTTAATTCAATGTCGAACGAACAACAACCCATCAAGATGTGGTCCGGCCGCTTCCGCGAGCCGTTGGATGCGGGATTCGAGCAGTGGCAGCGGTCGCTTCCCTTCGACTGGCGGCTTCTGCCCCAGGAGATTGCGGCCAGCAAGGCGCACGCGCGGATGATCGCGGCGGCGGGAATCCTTACGCCGGAAGAACTGGTCGCCATGCTGCGCGGACTCGACGCGATCAGTTCACGCACCGCATTGGAGATTCTCGCCTCGCAGGCCGAGGATGTGCACCATTACGTCGAACTCGAGCTGACGAAGGAGATCGGCGAACTGGCGCTGAAGCTGCACACCGGCCGCAGCCGCAACGAGCAGATCGCTACCGATCTACGCCTTTATGTACGCGAACAGATCGACCACACAATTTCGGCGCTCGCCGGATGGGCGGAGGCGCTGCTTGCACAGGCGCGCAAGGCCGGCGACGCTGTCATGCCCAGCTATACCCACATGCAGCGCGCCGAGCCTGTACTCGTAGCTCACTGGCTGCTGGCCTACGTGGAGATGATTCTCCGCGACGCCGGACGAATGCGCGATTGTCGCGTTCGGCTCAACTTTTGCCCGCTGGGCTCAGGAGCGGTGGCCGGAGCAACGCTTACGCTGGACCGCGCCATCGCCGCGTGCGAGTTGGGATTCACTGCTCCCACCGCTAACTCCATCGACGCCACCAGCGACCGCGACTTTGCGCTGGAGTTCGCGCAGGCGGCGGCTACTCTTGGCATTCACATCTCCCGCTTCGCCGAGGAGATTACGCTGATCGCGACCGCGGAGTTCGGCTTCATCGACCTGGCCGAGCCCTACTCTACCGGCTCCAGCGCCATGCCGCAAAAGAAAAATCCCGATCTCACCGAGCTGCTGCGCGGCAAGTGCGCACGGCTGCTGGGCGCGGCTACTACGCTCGCAACTCTCTTAAAAGGACTGCCGCTCGCCTACAATAAAGACTTGCAGGAGACGCAGGAGCCGGTCTTTGCCGTGGCCGACACCATCGAGGGCATGATGAATCTTTTGCCGGGATTTACGCGCGCGCTTCGCTTTCGCCATGATCGCATGAGCGATGCGGCGGAGTCCGGCTGCCTGAACGCCATGGCCGCGGCCACTTACCTGGTCCACAAAGGCGTTCCCTTCCGCACCGCGCACGAGAAGATCGGCAACGCGGTCCGCTACGCCATCGAAAAAGGCGTCGAGCTGGGCGATCTCACCCTCGATGAGTTGCGCGCCTTTGGCCCTGAATTCGAGCAGGACTTTTTCGCGGCCATCACGCTCATGGCCACGCTCGATTGCCACGACGTGATCGGCGGAACGGCGCGCAAGCGCGTGCATCAGGCACTCGCAGACGCATCCATCCGCATCGCCGCACTCACCGCGGAGGCCGCTCATGCTGGTGCGTAAAGCCCTGCTCCAGGACGCCTCCAACGTATACGACCTGGTGAACTCGCTCTCCGGCGATGGCACGCTGCTCAAGCGGCCCTTTGCGGAGATATGCGAAAATATCCGCGACTTCACCGTCGCCGAATCCGACGGAGGCGTCTTTCTGGGCTGCGGCGCGCTTCACCTCTACGGACCGCATCTCTGCGAGGTGCGCTCCATCGTGGTCAAGCCGGAGGCCAAGGGCCAGGGCGCGGGAGGACGCATCCTAGGCGCGCTCATCGAGGAGGCCGAGGAACACGGCATCCAGTCCGTATGCCTCTTCACGCGCATTCCCGACTTCTTCTTCAAATACGGCTTCCGCGCCGTCGAGGATAAGTCGGAGCTGCCCGACAAGATCTTCAAGGACTGCCAGAGTTGCCCGCGCCTTCACCGTTGCGACGAGGTAGCGATGGTCCGCGGCCGCATTCCGCGCATGTCCATCCTCGGCCCTCGCCGCGAAGCCGAGGAGTTAGTACGATTCTCGGGTTAACTCCCCTTCGCCAGCATCGCCGCCGCCGCCGCAACCTGCCCATAACTCAGTCCGCCGTCTCCGGGGCTGACGCTGCGATGCTGAAAGACTTCGAAACCTTCTTCTTCCAACCCTTCGCGCAGCAGCCGCGCCAAGCGGCGGTTGTGCATGCAGCCTCCGCTCAGCGCAACCACATTGATGCTGGTCTCTATACGCGCGTTAGCTGCCGCATTGATAAACCCCTCCGCAATGCCTGCGTGAAATCTCGCTGATATGCGGCTTGCCGGCACACCGCGCCAAAGATCCTCCAACACCGCATTCCACATCTTCCCAGTTCGAATCACAGACTCACAGGCTGGGCCTTCATCCGCCTCATGCAACTCCGGAACGTATACTCCCTGCTCAAATCGGTCCGGCTCATCAACCGCTATGCCCTCAAGCTCAATCGCCGACTGCGCCTCATAGTCCACCGCGCGGCGTCCTCGCGCCACGCTTGCCACTGCATCAAACAGCCGCCCCAGGCTCGATGTCATCGGCGAGTTGATCTGGCGCTCGATCATTCGTTTCAATACGCGTGCCTCACTCCGATCTGCGCCGAGCAGAGCCAGCATTTGTTCCGACTCCACATCGAACCCCGCAGCATGAAGCGCGCCCAGCGCCATGCGCCACGGTTCCTTGATGGCCGCCTCGCCGCCGGGCATGGGCACGTACTCCAGATGCGCGAAACGCTCAAAGCTGTCGAGTTTGGCGATCAGCACTTCGCCGCCCCAAATCTTTCCATCGCTGCCATAGCCGGTGCCGTCGAGCGAGAGCCCGATAACCGGCCCTGAGAGCGCGTGCTCGGCCATGCACCCGGCCACGTGCGCATGATGATGCTGGACCGCGATGAGTGGGAGGCCGCGTTCTTGTGACCATTCCTTCGCCCAGGTGGTCGAGAGGTAGCCAGGATGTAGATCGTGGACCACCGTCCGAGGCTCAATCTCGAAGGTGCGCATCAGGTGGTCCAGCGACTCGCGGAAAAATTCCAGGCCGGTCAGGTTCTCCAGGTCGCCCAGATGCTGGCTTTGGTAAACATGACGCCCCTGCGCCAGGGCAAATACATTCTTCAGATGTCCGCCGACGGCCAGAAGAGGCGGAGAGTCAAGAGGCAACTCCAGTCCCAGGGGCACGAATCCTCGCGCCCGGCGGATCAACTGCGGCGCGCCATCCACCAGCGCCATCACCGAGTCGTCGCAGCGCTGAAGGATTTCGCGGTCGTGCATCAGGAAGGCATCGCAAATCGCGCCCAGCCGCGCCCGCGCCTCGTCATTGTCAATGGCGATAGGCTCCTCGCTCAGGTTGGCGGAGGTCATCACCAGCGCGCGTACACGAGTGTCGGCGAAAAGCAGATGCTGGAGCGGCGCATAGGGCAGATAGACTCCCAGCCACGGGATTCCCGGCGCAACCGACTCCGCAATATCGCAACCCTCGCGCCGCCTGGCAAGCACAATGGGCCGGGCTGTCGTCATGAGCAGCGCTTCTTCTTCCGACGTAAGCGCACAGATTTCTCGCGCCGCCTGCACATCCCGGACCATCACCGCCAGCGGCTTTCCATAGCGGCGCTTGCGCTCCCGGAGCCGCATCACAGCCGCTTCATTCGTGGCATCCACGCTGAGATGAAAGCCGCCGATGCCCTTGATGGCGACGATCTGGCCGGCGAGCAGAAGGCTGATGGTTTGATCGATTGGGTCGGAAGTAGCGGAGTTAGCAGGGTTAGCAAAGTTAGCAGGGTTAGCAAAGTTAGCAGGGTTAGCGGAGTTTGCGGAGTTAGCAATGACGCTTGTGAGCAATACTCCCGGCAGCGTATTTCCATCGGCTCCGACCAGCCAAACGCGCGGCCCGCACTCCCAACACGCATTGGGCTGCGCATGGAAGCGGCGGTTGAGCGGGTCGTCGTACTCCGCCTGGCAGGCCAAGCACATCTTGAATTGCGCCATCGAGGTCTGCGGTCGGTCGTAAGGAATTCGCCGCGTAATGGTGAAGCGCGGCCCGCAGTTGGTGCAGTTCAAAAACGGATAGCGGTAGCGCCTGTTAGCGGGGTCCAGCAGCTCCCGCAAGCAATCCGGGCAGGTAGCCGCATCGGCGGGAATCCCCGTGCTCACCCGTCCCAGAACCTCGCTGGCAACGATCCGGAAGCCCTTCTCTCCGGTCGCCGCCACCTCCCGCGACCCAACGGAGTCGATTCGCGCCAGTGGAGGAGCCTCCGCGCGCAAACGAGCCTGAAACGCCTCAACCCGCTCGACCGGCCCCTCAATCTCGATGGTCACGCCGTCCGTATCGTTGCCGATGAAGCCCGCCAGCCCCTCCTCCAGAGCCAGCCGGTAGACAAACGGCCGAAACCCCACCCCCTGCACCACTCCGCGCACCTGTAGCGCCGCGCGACGCATTTGTTTTGGATGGGTTTCTCCGGTCACCGTCGAGCCTCGCACAGGAGAACAGCATAGCGCACATCGCCCCGCGATTTCGTCCGCATTGATACCCCGCGGTTATGCTCCTGCGTCTATTCGATGCAACACAGGCTCATGGCGAACGAGGTTTAATCTGGAAGAGTGAGCGGCGCAGGGAGTTTCAGCATGACGATTCATTGGCGGTATCGCATGGCGCGAGCGGTAGCGGTTGCCGCTTTCTTTGCCTGCCACGGCATTGCAGCAGTTCCGGCACAGCAGCTCGACAATTCATCAGTCGTTCGGGGCATTGACGCTGCGGTCCAGGCCAGAATTGAAAGCATTGCTGGATACACGGTCACCGAGCACTATGCCATTTACAGAAACAACGATGAAGTCCATCCGGTGTCGGAGATGACGGTAAAAACTACCTATAAAAAAGAGACTGGAAAAAGTTATGCCATCTTCTCGCAATCCGGCTCGGAGATTCTGCGAAAGTTGATATTGCGCCCGCTGCTGGACAATGAAAAGAGCATCAACCTGCCCGGCAAACGGGAGCGTTCATGGTTCACCTCGGCGAATTACGAGATGAAGCTCAAGCCCGGCGGAGCGCAGCGGCTGGATGGGCGGGAGTGCCTCGCTCTGGACATCACTCCCCGGCAAAAGGCGCCGAATCTGATCATAGGTACCCTGTGGGTGGACGCCAGGGATTATTCCATCGTCCGGATCGAGGGAACCGGATCGAAGAGCCCTTCCATGTGGACGGAACCAACGCGGATGATGCGCCAGTACGCCAATGTGAACGGCTTTGCCATGGCCAGCCGCGCCAAGGCGGAGTCGAACAGCTTTTTCTTTGGCCGCACCATCCTGACCATCGACTACCGGGACTACGAAATCCAGCTTCGACCAGCCAAATAGTAATGGCCGGCCTGCCCAGCCTTAGCCTCCGCGCCGATTCCGCCGCGTATGCCTTATACTGAAATTCGTGATACCGACACTGGCTGACTGGAAACTCGACGCGGCGCTGGGCTCCTGCCTGTTGCTGGGGCTGCGCCACGGCTTCGACTATGACCATTTGGCCGCCATCTCCGACATCACCGCCGTGCAGCGCAACTGGCGCAGCGGCCTGCGCTTGGGGCTAACCTACGCCCTGGGCCACGCCTTCACGGTGGTCGCGCTGGGCATCGCCGTCCTGGAACTGCACCTGGGCCTGCCCGAGGGGCTGGACCATTGGGCTGAGAAGCTGATCGGCCTGACTCTTATCGTGCTGGGCATCGGCGTGGTGGCGGGAATCCTGAGGAAGGACGCGCACGGCCACTCGCACCATCGCGTTGAAAGCCGTCTGGCCATCGCCATCAACGAGGTCTTGTGGCTTGCCTGGCAGGCGCGCCGCCTGTGGAACCGGCAAGCCCCGAAGCCGGAGCGTTTCCAGTGGATATACAACGGAAGATCGGTCTTCGCGATCGGTATCATTCACGGCGTGGGCGCCGAGACGCCCAGCCAGTTGGCGCTCTTTTTCCTCACCGCCAACCTGGGCGGAACCTCGCGCGGCATGATGGGGCTGGCGGCCTTCGCGCTGGGCCTGGTGGCCATGAATGCCCTGATGACCGCATCGATGGGAGGCGCATTCAGCGCCAGCAGCCATCGCCACCACTTCTACCACGCCATCGCCTGGACCGGCGCCGCCTATAGTTTCATCATAGGAATCATCTTCCTCTTCGGAATCTCAGGCCGCCTGCCGGCGCTGGGGTAGCGAAATCGCGTCCGCTCTCCCCCTTCCGAACCGCTCCCAAAGCCATGCCATAGAGTGGAATTGATATCCACCCTAGTGACCGGTGTCACGGATGAAGATTGCCCCTCCACTGTAGAACTAGTTCAGGTAAAGAGCTGGACGGATCAGCGGTTACGCTCTTTGCCAAATGCCACCATCCGGGAGGAATTGTGCCGGCTTTCATACCCCCGCCGCTGCCCAGCGACGATAAACGATGGAAGATCGTGAACGGGACCATGCGCAAGAACGGCTTTGCCCGCCACGCGCTGATTGAAACGCTGCACACCGTGCAATCCTCCTTCGGCTACCTGGATGACGACGCGATCCGCTTCGTGGCTCGCTCGCTGCGCGTGCCGCTGAGCCAGGCCTATGGGGTGGTGACCTTCTACCACTACTTCAGCCTGAAGCCGCCGGGCAAGCACACCATGACCATCTGCGCCGGCACGGCCTGCTATATCAAGGGCTCCGACAAGCTGATCGCCGCGGCGGAAAAGCGCCTGGGCATTCAGCAGGGCCAGACCACGCCGGACGGGCAGATCAGCCTGATGACGGCGCGCTGCGTGGGAGCATGCAGCCGCGCGCCGGTGGTGCTGTCGGACGGAGAAGTCTCCGGCGAGATGACCCGCGAGCAGGCGCTCGAGCAACTGGAAAGGTGGGCGGTGGAATGACAATCGAGGAACTCGAGCAGATAGCGGAGGCCGTTCGCCAGGAGAACGCGAAGTTCGATTACGAAGTAAACGTATGCATGGACCTGGCCTGTGCCAGCCAGGGCTCCGACAAGCTGCGAGATGCTCTGGCGAAGGCCGTCGAGGCATCCGGCAAGAACGTGCTGGTCCGCCGCACCAGCTGCATGGGCCCCTGCTCCTCTGGGCCGCTGGTTCGCGTGGACCCGGAAGAGACCCTTTACCGTCGCGTGAATGCCGGTCACGCCGAAGCGATTGTGGCCAGCCTGGGCGGCGAGCCCGTGGCGGAGCTGCAATGCGACCTGAACGATCACTTCGACAAGCAGGTGCGGGTGGTGCTTGAGAACGCCGGCTACATCGATCCGGAGAAGATCGACGACTACATCGCCCGCGACGGATACAAGGCGCTGCTTACGGTGCTGACCGAGATGACGCCCAACGGCGTGATTCATCGCATCACCGAGAGCGGCCTGAGGGGACGCGGAGGCGGCGGCTATCCCACCGGATTGAAGTGGAGCACGGTAGCCAAGGCCGGCGGCGACCTGAAGTACGTGGTCTGCAACGGCGACGAGGGCGACCCCGGCGCGTTCATGGACCGCAGCGTGATGGAGGGCGACCCGCATCGTGTCATTGAAGGCATGGCCATCGCGGCCTATGCGGTGGGCGCCAGCAAAGGCTTTATCTATGTGCGAGCCGAGTATCCGGTGGCCGTGGCCCGGCTGACGGCGGGACTGCGCGACGCGCGGCGGCGCGGCCTGCTGGGCAACAACATCTGCGCCACGCCCTTCAGCTTCGACGTCGAGATTCGCCTGGGCGCGGGAGCTTTTGTCTGTGGCGAGGAGACGGCGCTTCTGGCCTCCATCGAGGGCAAGCGCGGCGCTCCCAAGCCGAGGCCGCCGTACCCGGCCATGAGCGGCCTGTGGGGCAAACCCACGCTCATCAACAACGTGGAGACCTTCGCCAACATCGCGCCCATCGTGCGCAATGGCGGCCGGTGGTTCGCCAACATGGGTTCGGAGCGAAGCAAGGGCACCAAGGTCTTCGCGCTGACCGGCAAGATTACCAACACCGGCCTGGTCGAAGTGCCTATGGGCATCAAGCTGCGGGAGATCATCGAGGAGATCGGCGGCGGGGTTCCGGACGGGCACGCCTTCAAGGCGGTTCAGACCGGCGGTCCCTCGGGCGGCTGCATTCCCGCCGAAATGCTCGACGTCGGGGTCAGCTACGACGCGCTGCTGAAGATGGGCTCCATCATGGGCTCGGGCGGCATGATCGTGATGGACGACACCTCGTGCATGGTCAACGTGGCGCGCTTCTTCGTCGAATTCTGCATGACCGAATCCTGTGGCAAGTGCATCCCCTGCCGGGCGGGCACGGCGCAGATGCACACCCTGCTGACGCGCATCTGCAATGGCCAGGGCACCATGGACGATCTGGACCTGCTGGTGAATCTGTGCGGCACCATCAAGGAGACCAGCCTGTGCGGCCTGGGGCAGACGGCGCCCAACCCGGTGCTGAGCACGCTCAAGTACTTCCGGGACGAGTACATCGAGCACATCGCGAATAAACGCTGTCCGGCCGGCGTCTGCAACATGGAAGCGCCCGTGGAGGTGATGGCATGACCGCGGAGGCCGTGGATGTCAAAACACTGGTAATCGACGAGGTGGAAGTAAGCGCCCGCGCCGGCCAGACCATTCTGGAAGTGGCGCGGGAGAACGAGATCGAGATTCCCACCCTCTGCCATCTGGAGGGCCTGAGCGACGTGGGCGCCTGCCGCCTGTGCCTGGTGGAGATCAAGGGCAGCAACAAGCTGTTGCCCGCCTGCGTGGCTACCGTCCAGGAAGGCATGGAGGTGAGCACCAATACGGAGCGGCTCCGGAACCATCGCCGCACCATCCTCGAGCTGCTCTTCGCCGAGCGCAATCACATCTGCTCGGTGTGCGTCTCCAATGGCCACTGCGAGCTGCAGGACCTGGGGCAGCAGCAGGGCCTGACCCATGTGCGCCTGCCCTATCGCAATCCCGACTTGGCCGTGGATGCTTCGCACGAACGCTTTACCGTGGACCACAACCGCTGCATCCTGTGTACCCGCTGCGTGCGGGTCTGCGCCGAGATCGAGGGCGCGCACGTGTGGGACGTGATGGGCCGCGGCATCAACTCCATCGTCATCACCGACCTGCACGACGAGTGGGGAAGCTCCAGTTGCACGCGTTGCGGCAAGTGCGTGCAGTGCTGCCCCACCGGAGCTCTCTTCGATAAAAGCAAGATCGGATCCGAGCATCCCAAGTATCCCGACTTTCTGCCTTACTTGAATCTCATGAGGGAAGCGCAATGAGCAAACTGAAACTGGCAACAGTCTGGCTGGACGGGTGTTCCGGCTGCCACATGTCGTTCCTGGACCTGGACGAGCGGCTTCTGGCCATCGCCGAACTGGTGGATGTGGTTTACAGCCCCATCGTGGATGCCAAGGAGTTTCCCGACGAAGTGGACATTGCGCTGGTCGAGGGCGCGGTGGCCTCGGTGGACGACGAGAAGAAGATTCAGAAGATTCGCGCCCACTCCAAGACGCTGGTGGCGATGGGCGACTGCGCCATCACGGGCAATGTGCCCTCCATGCGCAATCCCTTCGGCCCGGAGGCGATTCTGGAACGCGCATACATCCAGAACGCCAGCGCTCAGCAGCAGATACCCAGCGTTATCGTGCCCAAGCTGCTCCGGGTAGTGCGCCCGGTCCATGAATTCGTGAAGGTGGACGTCTTTCTTCCCGGCTGCCCGCCCTCGGCCGATACATTTTACGCGGCGCTTACCGCGCTGGTAACCGGCGGACCGCTGGATATTTCAGCCCTCACCCGCTTTGGAGCCTGAGTCATGAGCCAGACCATCACCATCGATCCCGTTACGCGCCTCGAAGGCCACGGCAAGATCACCATCCAACTCGACGGCAAAGGCCAGGTCGAGAACGCGCACTTTCATGTCACGCAGGTGCGCGGCTTCGAGAAGTTCTCTGAGGGCCGGCCGTACTATGAGATGCCCAGCCTGATGGCGCGCAT
>Ga0326728_10017183_pt1 | contig 14556 bp, 10 predicted proteins | sample MB3enrmetagenome_FD_207602 | JGI IMG/M metagenome (GOLD analysis project Ga0326728, IMG submission 207602) | Lab enriched peat soil microbial communities from McLean, Ithaca, NY, United States - MB31MN | ecosystem: Environmental > Terrestrial > Soil > Wetlands > Peat | place: USA: New York...
GATTTCGGGCCCATCGATCCTCAGGGCTTCACTGGCGAGAGCCGTAAAGAAATCGTGATTGTAGATCGGCGCGCGTAATGCCGCCCAAACCGGAAAGCCGGGCACGAACCCTTCTGGGAACGCCACGAGCGCTGCGCCATTGGAAGCGGCCTCCGCTATTAAGCTTTCCGCCTTCGCGACGGTCTTTTCGCTATCGAGAAACACAGACGCCACATGGCAGGATGCAGCTTTGAATGCGGGATACCGTATTGCCACTTGCTTCACCTTGGTTTGCTCTTGTTCTCCATGCTAGCAGCGCGGGCCCGGAGCGGGCATCGCTTTTGGCGAAAGTTTGCGCATCTTCAGCGGCTTCGGCAATCGCCACGGGGAACTGCTATGAAAGCCGCGCCGCCGCAGCGTGCACGTCCACGAGCCACCGTCTTAATCCGAACTTGCTTCATTCGTCCGAGGGCCGCGTCTCGGGCATCAACAGCATAAGAAGCAAAAAGCCGCATGCCGCCGTTCCGGCGAGGCTTAGGAAAGCCGCGTGCTCTCCGAAACGATCGGCGACGTAGCCAGCTGCAGACGTGCTGATCGCGGCGGCAAGCCCAACCACCATGCCGATCAGCCCTTGCGCGAGATTGAAGTGGCCGGTTCCATAGGCGATGTCGGCGATCACAAGAGGAATCAAAACGCCGAGCACCGAGGCGGATACACCATCCAGCATTTGCACGGCAACGATAGAAGAGGGACCGGTAACGAAAGCGAACAGAAGCCCTCGCACCGGCAACACACCCAAGGCAGCGAGCAAAAGCGGGCGCCGGCCAATGCTTCGCGCGAGGTTCCCAACCCAAGGCGAGGAGAGTGCGACGATCGCTTGCGGCAGAATGATGCAGATGGCGACGAGCGCAACCGCTGAGCCGCCGGCCTGCATCGTCAGCTCGCTTCCTGCAAGCGGCAGCATCGGCGTATTCGCCATTTGAAACAGGATGATGACCCCGGCAAACACCCAGAGATTGCGCCTGCGAAGCAGGAGCATGAGGCCAGGTCCGATGCCGGACGTCCGTTTGTCGCAAACGCCGCCATGTGCGCTCGCCGCGTTCACTTCGCTGTCCCTGATCCGGAACAGGGCAGCGAGTGCCGGCACCGCAAATCCCGCCGTAACAAAAAAAACGGCCTGCGCCGATAGAAAATGCCCGCATGCCCCCATCAGTGCGGCCGCAGCCCCATTTCCCGCAGACGCAAAGCGCGCATTGCGGCCAAGCCGGGCGGCAAGCGCGTGTCTGCCTACGAGCCCAAGGCTGATGGCGGCTATCGCAGGACCGAGCAGCGCGCTTGCCATCGATTGCAGAGCGCGCGCGGCAGCGACCGCGAGAAATATTGGCAAGACCGCGATTACGAAAGCGCTGACCCCAATGGCGAGGACGGCGGCCGCGGCGGCCGAGCGCTCGGAGCGGATAGCATCGACGAGGGCGCCGGCCGGGATTTGACTGACGAGGCTTGCCAGCGCGCCAATCGATAGGACAAGCCCGATATCGGTCTGATTCCATTTCTGCGTGACGAGATAAACCGATATGAACGGGCCGAAGCCGGTTTGGATGTCGCCAAGGAAGAATGTGAACCAGTCCAAACCGCTCAAGCTACGCTGCGAGGGCTGGAGGGCTTCTTCCATGACTCACTCCGGCGCTCAAAGCGCGGCAGGCGGCGCACGGCCTCATGCTACTTCCGGGCCGCCCTGTGCCAAACCGGCCGGCGAGCGCCGACAACGGCCACTGGCTGGCCCGCAACTACCTGAGGCGCGCGGGCAAGGCGTTCCCGGGAAAACTCGACCGCCACGGCATCAGGACTACCGTCCGGTGCAAAGCGCAAATCGGACCACGAGATCGCAATTTTGCGGCTTCCGATGCCCAAAAACCCGCCGTAATCGACGATGGCAGCACGGACTTGGCCTGTGCCGTCCACGAGGACATCGACGATCCGGCCGGCGTTCTCGCCCGATGCATCGGCGAGACGCTTGCCGAGTACGCTTTCCAGGTGTTGCGAGACTGAGAGGGTTGCCGCCGGCTTTGCATCGGATAGCCCGCCGGCGGCGTTCGCCATCAAAACGGTTCCGCTGGCGAAAGAGGCCAGCAGAAGCCCATAAAGCCACGTCTTTAAAGCTATCATGTGTGCTTAGCCCGCTACGGTTCCATGGCAAACAGCGCAAAGGCGATCGCGTTCCGGCAAAGGCCGGCGTGTTTAGCGCGGGCGCCTGCCATAGAGGCGGCGCAGCTCGTTTTTCGCTTTGTCGAGGATGCGCTTGCGGCGCTCGGGGAGATTTTTGCCGGCCCGGTTGATGTAGAAGGTCAGCATCGACATTGCCGAGCGGAAGGGGCCGGCTTTGCGCCTGTTGCTGACCTCGGCGGACTCCTTCAGCGAGCGGGCGATGGCCGCCGGGTCGTCGCGTGTGAAGACCGCCGGTTCGAGCGAAAGCGCGTCGCTCGTTTCGGTGACGTGCTGGGACCAGCGGCTCTTTTTCGATGGTGTCATGGCGGCCCTCCTGCAAGCTGCGGCGCGCCGCAAGCGCGCCTGCTTACTATAAACGCTCCGCTTTGAAAGAAGTTCGCGTCCTTTCATGCTGCGCGAATGGCCTGCTGCCCTCCGATGGGCAGGCGTGAAATCCAGCTCACCGGCTGGCACAATGCGCCCTTTGCATTATGCGGCGCCGGCAGCCGCCTTCGAAGCCTCGGGAAAGACAGGGTAAACGCCTGCCACGCGTCCCATCTGCTGCGTCAGCGCGAGCACGATATCGATGGCCGGCGTGTTCACGCCCGTGAGGCGGCCCATCTCTTGCACAACGGTCAAGAGCGCGTCCAGCTCGATGGGCCGGCGCTTTTCAAGGTCCTGCAGCATCGAGGTGCGGTGCGCACCAACCGAGGCGGCGCCGTTGATGCGCCGTTCGATATCGACGCGGAAGCTCACGCCGAGGTGCCGCGCAATCGTCTCCGCTTCCTGCATCATGGCATGGGCAACTGCGCGCGTGCCTTTATCGGTTGCGACAACGTCGAGCGTTGCGTGCGTCAGCGCCGAGATGGGATTGAAACAGAGATTGCCCCAAAGTTTCAGCCAGATGTCGTTGCGGATGTCGGGGTAGATTTTTGCCTTCAGCCCGCCGGCCTCAAGCGCAAGCGCGAGCCTTTGAACGCGCTCCGTCTCCTGGCCCGTTGGCTCGCCAAGCCCGAAACGGTCGCCGTATGTGTGCTTGATGACGCCCGGCGAGACGATCTCGGTTGCGGGATAGACGGTGCAGCCGATAGCGCGCCCGGGGCCGATGGTCTTCCATTGCCGGCCGTTGGGATCGACGCTTTCGAGCTGCAGATCTTTATACCGCCCTTCAACGCCATAGAAGTACCACCAGGGAATTCCGTTCTGAGCGGTCACCACTGCCGTATCCGGTCCGAGCAGCGGGCGCATGAGTTCCGCGGCCTCCCAGGCCTGGTGCGATTTCAGCGCGACGATCACATAGTCCTGCGGCCCAAGCTCCGCCGCGTTCGCCGCGGCCGGCATGCGCGCCACGCGTTCCTTGCCATCGATCAAGAGCTTGAGACCGTTCGCGCGGATCGCCTCGAGCTGCGCGCCGCGCGCGATCACCGATACGTCCGCGCCGCCTTCCTTCAGGCACACGGCCATGTAGCCGCCAATCGCACCCGCGCCATAAATGCAAATCTTCACGTGAAATCCTCCCGGCCCGTTGCTGGAATAAGGCATACCACCAGCGTAGGTAAACAGATAGGCGCTGGCAAGCGCCGCTTTGGGAGGATGGGGAGCCGGTGCCCAGTAAGGAGCATCCCGATACGCTCACAAGCATCAACAATCTGGCGGCGCTTTATATCTGGAAGGTTTTTTCGTAAACATGTTTTTATGTATTAAGTTCAGCGCAGGCGAGGAGGAAAGAAATGGACAATCGGCATCCCAAACTTGGCTTGCGAGCCGGAAGACGCGTCAGTCTCCGTGCACATCATTGTAGTTCGGGAACCACCGCAGCATCGCATCGCCGCGGGTCGGCTCCAAATAGCGCAGCGCCCGTTTCATGATGAAGTTGACGGCCGGCGATCCATGCCTGACATAAAGGTCGAGGGGGTCGAGCTCGTGCCTGAAATGATATTTAGGCTCGTAGTTAAGGCTGGTCGAGCAATACCATTGGTAGCCGTTGTCGATTGCCCACTCCATAATATTACGGGTCATGACGTTGTAGAGATGAAGATCAAACGCAACGGAATAATCGAAGCCGACATATTCCGAGCAAAGTTCATTATCCCTGGCCAGGCATAGGTTGAAGGAAACGATTTTACCTTCTTTGATCATAAGGAAGAAGAGTACCTTATCCGGCATGGACTGTCCGATCCGGCACAGATACTCAGGTGTCAATTTCTCGAAATGGAGCGCCGAGCGCTCATAGACCGCGAGATAGAGCGGGTAAATCTCATCGATATGAGGAGTGACGTCGGTGACAATGCGCATTTCGAGTTGCGCGCGCTCTGAGGAGCGCCTGAATTCCCGGCGCAATTGCGCGCGGAATTTTGCGCTGAGCCCATTTCGCATATAGTCTTCGAAGCTCACGAAATTCAGACGCCGCCTCGTCATCGGCATGCTTGGAACACGCGTGAAGCCGTGCTTTTTCAAGCACGCGAGCGCAGCCCTGTCCGCGGCCTTGAACTCCTTGAACACAATCATGGATACCTTCAGCTGCCGCGCCTGGCTTACAATCGTTGAGCCAAGGCCGCGCGCAATTTCGCAACGGGAGCCCTCATCTTCCGCATCCAGATGCCCTTCGCCCGCCACGCAGCCGACCATCAAGGTCCGCATGCGCATGAACCGCGGCCAGATGCGCCGGATCAGCGCCGCCGCTTTACTGACCCCTCCACCCATGCCTGCAAGAAGATCTTGATCGGCGATGAAGAATGGCTGGAAGGCTCGCGCTTGCCCATATTCGTCGCTCAGAACGAAATAGCAGTACTCGAAGCCTTGATGGATGGTGTCTTCCACCAATTCGTAATAGCGGCGGTCTTTTCTGAGACCCGTGAATGCGTGTGCCCACGCTGGCATGCCCCGGATTTGAGCTCTCGTCTTGATCTCGACGGTCCACTCAGTCCCGGCGGCCTCCCGCTCCGCGGACACCCACTGCTGTGCGGACAGCGGTAGCGCTGCCTCTTCTTCTATGGGCAAGACAGTTAATTTCATTGCAACCACAGGCAGGGAAAAGCTGGAGGTGCCCCGAGCGGCGGCAAATCCGCAGCCAACGCCGGCCCCGGCGCCACGAACAAGGCAGCTAGAAGTAGAAACTTTCTCATGACGCCGTTCATCCCCCGCGGGATTTTATTCAATCGAGATAAGCCCGTACCCGGCAAAGCTCCTGTGTCAGACCGCAGGCGCGATGACGCTGTATCGAGAAATGCGGTACTCTTCAGCGGTGCATCTGCAAACTATTCGCCGCCAGCTTCAGGTTGCATTGATACAACTTTTGCGGGCATGTGGCCCATTTGCGACGCCCAGTTCCATGGATATGCAATCAATAAAAAACCCGTCGAATTAGAACCAGGTTAAAATGATTGCCACCGTAAATTTCCCGGTTATGACGTACCCAGTCGATTTTTTGGGAAAATTTAAGGGCGGCCCGATCTTCAAAGACCCGTATTCCGGAAATTCCGGCCGCCATGCTGCCTGTGGGTTGAAGCGTTGAATATCAAGTGAACTCAAACAGGCCGTTTCCGGATCCAACTGCACCGAAGCGGTCTCCCGGCACGCCCGCAGGCGTTCGGTTTCATAATGTGCCGCCGCCCATAGCCCGCCTCGATTGACGCCACCGCCCGAACGGCCCTATCTATAAGCCCAACACGCGCACCGAGCCAGGAAAGACGAGCCCGTATGACACAAAGAACCTATCAACCCAGCAATTTGCGCCGCAAGCGCAAGCATGGTTTCCGGCAGCGCATGGCGACGAAGCAGGGCCGCGCGGTGCTTTCGCGCCGGCGCTCCCGCGGCCGCAAGAAGCTTTCCGCGTAACGCGTGGCGCACGCCCCCGGCCGATGCAGACATTCAAGACGCGCGCCGAGTTTCAGCGTGTGCAAAAGGGGAAGAAGTGGGTGACGCCCGCCTTCATCTTGCAGGGCCTTGCCCGCGCGGGCGGCGAGGATGCGGGCCCGCGCTTCGGTTTCACCGTTTCGAGCAAGGCCGTCGCTAAGGAAAGCGGCGGCGCCAAAAAGCGCGGCATGGCCGTCGATCGCAACCGTGCCCGCCGCCGTCTGAAAGAGGCCGTGCGGCTCACATACCCCGCGCATGCTCAGCCCGGTTTCGACTACGCGATCATCGGCCGCGCAGACGCCTTGAGCAGAAATTTCGCGCACCTACTTGCGGATATGCAGATTGCGTTCCATAAAGTGAGCCAGCCCGCGCGCACAGGTAGGGATCGTCAACCTATCCCGTAATTCCCGCGCGGGTTTCGCGCGGTTTATGTTCCCTCCCGGGTGTAAGCCGGCTACAAGCGGGTTGGCTGTCTCGCCCCGGCGGACGCTGCCTCGCGTTTTGACGTCTCTCCCTCGAGCGGGTTATGGAAAACAACAAGAACTTTATCATTGCCATTGCGCTGTCGCTTGCTGTGCTTCTGGGCTGGCAATATTTCTATATGAAGCCAATGGCTGAGCGCGCGCGGCAGCAGCAGGCCATAGAGGCGATGCGCAACCCGCAACCGAAGCCCGAGGCAGGCGAGGCAAACGCCCCGGGTGCGCCCGCCACATCGCCCGCGCTTTCGGAACCGGCTGCGCCAGGGGCCATATACGCCTCGCGTGAGGCTGCGATCGCGGCAACCCCCCGCGTAAAGATCGAGAGCCCCGCTTTGACGGGTTCCGTCAATTTGAAAGGCGGCCGGATCGACGATGTGGTCCTGCGCAACTACACCGAGTCCGTCAACCCCGATAGCCCGAAAGTCGTGCTGCTTTCTCCCTCCGGTAGCCCGCAACCCTATTTCGCGCTGACTGGCTGGCTGGCCCAGCCAGGCGTCGCGCTGCCCGACGCGAACACACTCTGGGAGCAGGAGAGCACGGGCCCGCTGACCGCAACCCATCCCGTCGTTTTGCGCTACGACAACGGCCAGGGCCTCGTCTTCCGGCGCACCTTCTCCGTTGACGATCGTTACATGTTCACCATCGCCGACAGCGTCGAGAACAAATCCGGTCAGCCAGTCACACTGACGCCCTGGGGCCAGGTTGCGCGTTTAAACGAACCGAAGACTTTGGGCTACTCGGTGCTCCACGAGGGGCTCATCGCCGGTCTTGGCAAAGACGGAACCAAGGATTTCACCTACAGCGCCGCGCTTAAAAATTATGAGGGTGGAAGGGCCAAGGAGACGTTCACGGATGCGGGAGGCTGGGCTGGTTTCACCGACCAATATTGGGCAACGGTCCTTATCCCAAATGATAAGACGCCGTACAATATCCAGATGTTCGGAAATGCAGATAAGCAATTTTACGCGAATGTGCAGTCAGCGCAGCCGGTTACGATAGAGCCAGGCGCGAAAAACCAGGTGGACACGCGTATTTTCGCGGGCGCCAAGGAAGTTTCAATACTTAAACAGTATGAGAGCACGCTCGGCATCAGCCGTTTCGACTACCTTATCGACTGGGGCTGGTTCCCATTCCTCACCGGGCCGATGCTCTGGCTTATGGATTCCTTGTACAAGCTCGTCGGAAATTTCGGGCTCGCCATTCTCCTGACGACCGTGATCGTGAAGCTCGCCTTCTTCCCGCTCGCGAACAAGTCGTTCGAGTCGATGAGCAAGATGAAAAAGCTCCAGCCGGAGATGAAAAAGATCCAGGAGCGGTACAAGGACGATAAGGCGCGCCAGCAGGAAGCGCTCATGGAGCTTTACCGGAAGGAGAAGGTGAACCCAATGGCCGGGTGCTTGCCGATCTTCATCCAGATCCCGGTCTTCTTCTCGCTCTATAAGGTCCTGCTTATTGCCATCGAGATGCGCCATGCGCCCTTCATTGGCTGGATCAAGGACCTTTCGGCGCCCGACCCAACCACAGTCTTCAATCTGTTCGGGCTGATCCCCTGGACGCCGCCGCAATTCCTGATGCTGGGCGTTTTGCCGCTTTTGATGGGCGTATCCATGTGGGTGCAGATGCGGCTGAACCCGACGCCGCCCGATCCCATACAGCAGCAGGTCTTCACCTACATGCCTATCGTCTTCACCTTTATGCTGGCGCACTTCCCGGCAGGCTTGGTGCTTTATTGGACGTGGAACAACATCCTGTCCTTTAGCCAGCAGGCCCTCATTATGAAACGGCAAGGCGTTGAGATCGACATTATGCACAATGTCGGTATCAAGAAAGTGCATGGCCGGGTTCAGCAGGTGAGGACCCGCATAAGAGGCAACGGCCGAAGCCGCACGCCGGCCGAGTGAGGCGCTAGTGTCCGCCGTTGACGAAGCAGAGGCGCCAGCAGCCGAGGCTGCGCTCGATCTATTCAAGACGCCTGCAAGCTTCGTGCTCGGTGTCGTCAATGTCGAGGGGCTGCCGCCGGGCGGCCGGGTTGAAGTTGCCTTTGCCGGACGCTCCAATGTCGGAAAATCGAGCCTTCTCAACGCGCTTCTCGGCCGCCGCAACCTCGCTCGAGTCTCGAATACGCCGGGCCGCACCCGCGAGTTGAACTATTTCGCCGTCGGCGACGTCCTCTACGTGGTCGACATGCCTGGCTACGGCTACGCCAAGGCCCCTAAGTCGCTCGTTGCGGGCTGGACGCAGCTCATCCACGACTATTTGCGCGGCCGCCCGCAGCTCAAGCGCGTGATGCTGCTCATCGATAGCCGCCATGGTCTTAAACCATCGGACCGCGAGATCATGACCATGCTCGACAAGGCTGCAGTGTCCTATCAGGCGGTGCTCACCAAAGCCGACAAGCCGAAGTCGGGCGATCTATCGCAAGTCATACGCGAGACCGAAGCCGAACTGAAAAAGCATCCCGCCGCTCACCCCATCGTGCTTGCGACCTCGGCGGTGGAAGGGCTCGGCATCGAGGAGCTGCGCGCCGCCATCGCTGAGCTTTGCTGACGCTAGCGGCGAAGCGGAATCGCGGGGGCGGCAGCGCTTGCATGGCGTCCGGTTCTGTGCAGGTTTTCGGACTTGCGCGCTTCAGCTATGGCAAAAATTGACCCAGAACCGTCACTGCCGGCTCGCTGTGGCAATGACAAAGAGCCAATATTTGCCGACGCTCCGCAGCGGCTGGCCGGCGGGCGCCGCTTGGAAGCCAGGCGGCCATTTAACTATTTTGAGATGCGAGACAACACTGTCACGATGTTTTCAATAGGCTCGATTGTATCCCCAACAACAACAGCAGTGGGTAGCAAAAGCCCGAGAGCTCCCAAGAACAATGAAATGCGCGGCGCCAGGTGTTTATGATTTCTAGCGATCGCGATTAAACCGAGTACCGGCATTGGCGCGAGGACAGCGGCTGAGCGGCTAAAATCCAGCGCCGTAAATATGGTAACAAATGCAGTAGCTAGCGCCGTTATTGCGAGCAAGGCATCGCGGGGGTAGGGCAGGGCGTAGACAGCGTAAAGAGCCGGGAACCAAGCTGCGCGAAGGGCGGTCCACCAAGCAAAGGGCACTAACGCGGCAGTTTTTATAATGAGGGGCCAGTTCTCACGCAGGAATTTCCGCTCTATCTCCCCCGTTAGAGGGTCTCCTCCCGCAGCCAGCCTTATCAAGGCATAAGGCATAACGGCCAACAAGAGCAGCAGGGTTTTGTTTACTACGGAGTCGCCTCGCTCGCATGCTCGTACGATCCAAGCTAGGGGCAATCCGATCAAGAAGCGCTCGTCTACCCAGGGGGCAAGCAAGCAGGCGGAAAAAATTGCTACACGGGAGCCGCTGAAGGCTACAATCAGATGTCCCAGCCAAACCCAAATGTCATTAATCCCAAACCACTGAAATGACATTAGACCGGCTGAAGTAGTCGCGTATAGCAATACTGCACCAAATACGAAATAAATATTATGAAATCGCAAAAGCATTACCTTAGACAGGTAAGATAAGGTTACTATCAATCCTAGCCAAGGCATCGCGAAAGGACTATACCCAGGTAACCTGAAGGCATGAGCAATAAATGGAGGTAATAATCGCCATCGCATTGCAGTTTCTATATCAGTTCTCAAGGGATCCTGACATTGCTGCAAAAACGTATGACCTCGGAACCACTGGAATGTATCCAGCTTGTATTTCAACATTATGTCAAGCGATGGAGAATGAAAAGTCAGCACGGCACCAATCGAAGCGATCGCACAAAAGAAGATATAGAACCAAATATTGGTGTTAGAATTACTCATATAACAGGAATCCGCAGTTAATTGCACAAAGCAGCTAACATTTGAGCTTGGCGCACATTAGGCCCTCCCGTCCCTAAAACATGGGTACTTCCGGCGACCCCTGACGCACACTGTTTTCCCACCCTGCAACCGGCGGCCGCCCGGCAGCCAATAGCATTGCGGTATGCGAAAGTGTTTGGTCCAGCCTGCTAGTTGAATTCGGCCAGTAGAGAAATTTCAGCGTCGCGGCCCTTAAAAAACTGCGGCTCCTGCTCTTTTCCAATGCCTTTCGCAAGCTCACCCACACGCTTTTGCAGGTAACCATATAATTGCACGGTATCCACCCGCCCATCCTTCTTCGAATCGGCAGCGCCAGAAAGCCCCTCGACGATAGCTTCGGTGAAAAAGCCATGGCCGAATTGGGCGCTCTCCCACGCTACTTGATCCCAGCGCGCCGAGGAATAAGCGAGGATATTCGCGTAATAGGCCGAGTTACCGAGCCGGTCGTTATAGGCGCCAGCCGAATGGCAGGTGTCGACGAAGAGAAGCCGCCGGCCCTTGGCGCCGTCGATGGCCTCCTCGATTGCGTACCAGGGGACGACGGATGATGGCCGCAAGGTACCGTTCTTCAGAACGCTAGCATCAGTCGGCACGAAGCGGTAATTCGGCCCCTCATTCATGCCGTGACCGGATAGGAAGACGGCCACTGTGTCGTTGGGCTGCGCCTCCGCAAGTTTTCCAAGAGCATCGATGATGTTGGCGGCGGTCGGCTCGTCCTCTTTGCTGCCGCCATTGACAAGAACGCGGCGCTCGACCCTGTTGTGGAGCGCGCCAACCCGCTGCTCGACAATATCGGCAAAGCCTTTAGCATCCGCTCCGGTGTAGGTGAGATCGCAGCTCGGGTTCGGCTTACAGAGCTTTGCGATGCCCGGATATTTCGAGACGCCGACGGCGAGGATGTAAAGCGTACCGTCTTTGTCGAGCAGGCCTGCGCTCTCGTTTTCAAGTGTAAGAGTGCCGTCCTGCACTTTCGACCATCCGATTTCGTTCAGCGCCGTGACCACGATGGTATTCTTGCCCTTGGCGAGCGGCACTTCGAATTCGTGCTCGCCTGGAGCAAAGGACGGTCCATTTTCAGGTAGAAAATCGTCGAGCTGGCGTCCGTTGACCTGAACGCGAATGCGTGTCACTGGGTCCGGCGTGCGGTCCAGCACAATCCTGACTGTGACAATGCCCGGTGTCTTGAGGATGCCGCCCGGCGCAGGAGACAGAATGCGAAGATGCGGCGCAGGCCGTGCAAGCAGATTTGAGAGCTTGAATTCGGTGCCGTAGGAGGTGCGCACCGCCTCCTCGGCGGAAGCGAGCTGGATCGCCTTCGCCACGATGTCGGGCCGGTTCAAATGCTTGCGAAGCTGTTCTGCCGTGACGTAATCGGCAGCGTTGTCCCAGCCTTTGTTGATCTGCCAGCCCACGATCTTATCGGCGCCTGGAGAACCGGTATAATAGCCTTGCGGTGTCCACATCACCCATTCGCCGTCCGCGCCGCGGAACAGGGTGACCAGCAGCTCCCGGGTTTTGAGGTTCCATAGTCGTAATGTTTGATCGGAAGAGCCTGACAATAGATAACGTCCATCGGGCGATGGAGTTATCGCCAGTACATCGCCTTCATGGCCTCTGAAATCGCCGGTCTTTTTACCATCGGGGCCATAGGCTATCAAATTTCCTGTGTCGCCGCCGGTCACTATCGTTTTGCCGTCCGGTGTGAAGCTATAGGAGCGGTGCTGACAGCCATCATAGGGAGATCGCTCAAGGGACACTCCCGCCGGCTTGCCGTTTTCCATGACGTCGAGGAACATGTCTCCGCCATGACAGGCTTCGCCCTTGCGGATCTGTAACGATTGGGCGCCAAAGTTCGCATTGGCCCGGACCCAGTTTTCCTGACTCTTAACGGGTTCAGGCTGGGAGATAGCTTCGCCGGGGGCTGGCAGGCGCAGCGCCATTTCAAGGGTGCCGCGGTTATTGTGGCCATGATAATCTTCGGTTGTTCCCCAGGCGATGCTGTGTCCATGGGGGGAGAAACCAACGGCCCGGATCGACTGCCCTGCGCCTTTCAAAACTGCTTTCGTCTCCCCCGTCGCAGGGTCCCAGACATGGATTTCGTTGTCGGGTCCGCCGCCAGTTGCCACCAGGCTGCCATCGGGAGAGAAGGCGCAGCCGAACACCACGGTACCGAGCTTCGCGTAGGAGGCCAGGACCGCACCCGACGAGGCGTCATAAATGCGCTGCACTTTCGAGCGGCGCCCGCAAGCGAGCAATAAGTGGCCATCGGGTGAAAAGCGGAGCCGCTCCACATCGCCGTCTTGGCTGGCCAACACTCTTTGGAACTCGCCAGTCTTTCCATCCCAAAGGCGGATCTCGCCGCTCCAGTCCCCGCTTACGATGCTGCCGTCGCGAGGCGAGAAGGCGACTTCGGAAACCTGATCGCGATGTCCTTTCATTTCCTTTACGAGCGTGCCATCTGCCACGCGCCAAAGCCTGAGCGTCTTGTCGAAGCTTGCCGTCGCGGCCAGCGCATCGTTGGGCGAGAAGGCTACGGCAAGTACATCGGCGCTATGGCCATGCAATCTTTGCAGAATGGTCCCTTTTTCCACATCCCAGATGATGGCATCGCGATCGGAGCTGCCTGAAATTAGCCGCTTGCCATCAGACGAGAAGGCTAAGCGCTGCATCAAGTGAAGATGGCCCTTTAACAACGTTAGCAGTTTGCCGCTAGCAAGGTCGAAGAGGCGAATTTCGCCGCATCGCTCCGCGCCCGATGCGACCCATCCGCCATCGGGCGTCAGAGCGACGCAGGCTGGATGCAGGTAACCGCCCACGGCGAGCCATCGCCCATCGGGTGAGACTGCCATGGTGTAGATGGTTCCGAAAGGACCGGGGGCCGATTGGCCGCGTATGGTGCGCACAGTCTTGCCTGCCCGCCAATCCCAGACGCGTATAACCTTATCGTCGCCCGACGAGACGATAAAACGACCGTTGGGCGTGAATCCCAGGCTTTCGATTGTCGCCTGATGCCCGCCTGTGTCGAGCATTAAGAGTAGCCCGTCATCCCCGTGTGAGCGCGCCGCCCCCGCGGTACATGCCATCGTTAACGCGAAGAGCAAACGCCATAGCATGACAGACCTCCACCAAAAATATTTAAATAATAACTACCCATCTGAACCCTATCCCGGAATCTCGCAAGTTCGTCTATGACAAAAGTCAATGCGGATTCCTTTGTGCATGAGAGAGCAGGAAAGGCGCAAACGGATATAGTCAAGGCATCGGATTAAGCGGGACGCGTTCGGGGTTCCCACCGTCACCGGAGGCAATCGATTGGATCTGGCGCGTGCAGCGGGACTGATGTGATTCCGAATTTGGCTGCAAGTTTCTCACGCCGGCCGCGCTTTCCGGCACCTTCATCTCCTTGTTTCTTTGCTGGGGCGGCAAATTTCAAGGAGACAGACTTTCGCTGCGGCTTGCTCGAATCGGCGCTGCAAATACCCGCTGCTGCTTATTGCCACGCGGATGACTTGCGAAATCGCATTTTGAGGCGCCGGCATGACTGGTTGAGGCTCTATCTTGACCGTCTGCTGGTCTGCTCTTGGCCCATCGCGTCATAGACCAATCGGCAGCTTACGGTGTGCTGCGGTCTTAACGTCTGGCGCAACGCCGGCGAAGCGGTGCAACATTGCTCAATATGTCCTGAAGCATTTCGTAGCGCAGCCTTTTGTTTTCGTAGCACGAGCGCGCGGTTAATATTGGAATGGTAAACGCGGGCGGAATTTAATGCCTTTTTGCTGCCAGCATCGCGATTTTTCGCGATTTCACCCCCAAAAGTGCGATTCAGAAAGTCCGGTATTATGGCGCAAACGCCAGAAGCAATAGACCTGATTTGCCCTTATCTATCAAGGCATGTCAGACACTCATGTTGTTAGCGGATTGAAGGCGAAGCAGCACGAAATCCGCCTGCGGATATCGGAGCTTGAGAGTGAGATCAAGTCCTGCCGCCTGGACCTGGTATCGATCTCCGAAACCCTGCGCATCTTCGGCGATCCTGAAGCCTACGCCAAGCCCGAAGCGTTATTCGGCCGTGGCGATTTAGCCCGGACGATCTTCGATGCGCTACGTGGCTCTCCTGACGGCCTGGACGTCCGCGCCCTAACCGGTATCGTCGCCAACGCCAACAACCTCGATATGAA
>Ga0326728_10017185_pt1 | contig 14555 bp, 22 predicted proteins | sample MB3enrmetagenome_FD_207602 | JGI IMG/M metagenome (GOLD analysis project Ga0326728, IMG submission 207602) | Lab enriched peat soil microbial communities from McLean, Ithaca, NY, United States - MB31MN | ecosystem: Environmental > Terrestrial > Soil > Wetlands > Peat | place: USA: New York...
CAGGGAGGTTTTGCCCGCGCCGGAAGGGCCGAAGATGCCGGTGACCTGGCATTGCAGCCGGGCATCGATTTCCAGCGTGAAACCGGCCAGCGGCAACGAGATGTTTTGCAACAGGAGATTCATCTCAGCTCCGCTTCCGGCGCATGAACCATTCGCTGGCCCAGACCGCCGCGAACGCCAGCGCCACCGATGCGCCGAGCAACCGCCAGGCGGCGGCATCCCCGCCGTTGAACCAGGATTGGTAGATGGACAGGGACAAGGTGGAAGTCTTGCCGGGGATGTTGCCGGCCACCATGATCGTCGCCCCAAATTCGCCCAAGGCCCGCGCAAAGGCCAGGATGACCCCGCCGATAATCCCGCGCAAGGCGAGGGGAATGGTGATGGAAAAAAAGACCCGCAGATCGCCCGCCCCCAAGGTCCGGGCGATTTGTTCAAAACGGGGATTCACCTCCTCCAAGGCCACGCGCGTCGAACGCACCAGCAATGGAAACGACATCACTCCCAACGCCGCCAGGACAGCCCGCCATGTAAAAACAATGTCCAGATGCAGCCGGTCATGGAAAAAGCCGCCCAAGCCGTGCCGTCCCAATACTTTCAGCAGGATCAGCCCCGTGGCCACCGGCGGCATGACCAGCGGCAGGGTGACGAGGGTTTCGAGCAGCGACTTTCCCGGCCAATCACAGCGCGCCAGCAGCCACGCCACCGCCAGGCCCGGCGGCAGGATGACCAGCGTGCTCAAGGCCGCAACCCACGCTGTAAACCAGACAATTTGCCATTCATTGGCGCTCATGGCGCGTGCTTGTCAAGAATGAATCCGAACTTTGCAAAAACCCGGCCCGCCGCATCCGAATCCAGATATTCCAGGAAGGCCCGGGCCGCCTTCGGATCCCTGGCCTCCTTCATCACCGCCATCGGATAGCTGATTTTAGGGCCATCCTGGCGCGGCACTGCAAAGGCAACCCGCACTTTTTTGGAAATGGCCGCGTCCGTCTTATAGACAATTCCGGCTTCGGCATCGCCGGATTCCACCGCCGCCAGCGCGGCCCGGACGTTGCCCATCGGCACAACCTTGGGCGCGATCTGATCCCAGAGATGAATCTTGTTCAGGTATTCCCTGGCATAAATTCCCGCCGGAACGGACTGCGGATCGGCCAGCGCGACATGCCCGATCTTCTCCGCGGTCAAATCCCCGGGCGACTGGATCGGGAAGGGATTGTCCGCCGCCACCACAATGACCAGCGAGTTGGACAAGCGGCTCCGGCGCGTCTTCTTTTCGACCAGCCCCTTTTTTTCAAGGGCATCCATCTTGGCCTCGTCGGCGGAAAAGAAAATGTCCGCCGGCGCGCCTTCCTCGATCTGCCGCGCCAGGAGGCTGGAGGCGGCGAAGTTGAATTCAATTCTATCGCCGGTCTTGTTTTGGTAGTTGCGGGCGATTTCCCCCAAACCATCCGTCAGGCTGACGGCGGCGAAAACGGTAATGGTCGCCGCATGAACCGCGACCCCGGCCCAGGCAATGGCCAAAGCCGGGAGAACTTTGAGGAAATTCGTTATATTCATGACAATATAACGTGCCTTGCCCGGGGAAAGGCCGTCAAGCTTGGTGCTCGCCCTGCTCAGCGCAGACACATGTGAATGACGCAGCAAAACCCAAAACGAACGAATTCTTTGCTGCAATCAAAATAAAACAAATAAAAATATGCCGCTACGCACATTGCAGAGGTCACAATGTGCGTAGCGGCATATTTTAAAATGGCCCTGTATGTCAAGGAAAAATAATCGAAAATCATCGACCGAGTTCCATCAGGTACAGGACAAAATTGCAGCGGTTTTGCTGATGCGGCTACAGTTTGATGGGCTTAGGCCGCGTTTGGCCCATCACTCTACCCGGCTGCCCGGGCCAAGCGGTCGGCAATGGCGCACCATGCTTCGCCGACGGGCGGGGCTTCGACGACGATTAACTCCGCGCCGGCTTCGTCGCATCGGTGCAGTTCGGCGTAAATGGCGCGGGCAAAAGCTTCGGCATCGCGGGGAATGACGGCCACCCGCCCGAAATTTCGCCGCAGGGGAATGGCGTGGTGCGCGATGACATGGATTCGGTCGCGCTGGATTGGGTAAATTGAAAGCTGCGCGGCCAGATCGTTTTCATCGCGCCATTGCAAGAGAATCAGTTTGGCTTTGGGTGAATAGTGTTTTGGCAGCAGACCCGGACTGCGCAAAAATGCCTCGGCGCTGTCGGACCAGTCGGGAGCGGCTGTTTGCAAAGGACTCCCGCCCATGGCGGCGAGCAAGGATTCGACGTGGATCATCCCGGGGCGCAACAGGCGCGGCGGCGAGCACGCCAGATCGAGCACGGATGATTCAATGCCCACTTGCGACGGCCCGCCATCAACGATGAGAGGAATGCGACCGTCCAAATCCTTGCGGACGTGTTCGGCGTTGGTGGGGGAAACATGATTGGACCGATTCGCGCTCGGGGCGGCCAGAGGAAAGCCGCAAGCGCGAATCACCGCCTGGATGAAAGGGTGGTCCGGCCATCGCACCCCGACGGTGCGACCGCCTGCCGTCACGACATCGGGAATCTCCGGCGAGCGCGGCAGAACCAGAGTCAGCGGCCCCGGCCAAAACGCCCCGGCCAGTTTGGCGGCCAGCGGCGGCCAATCGGAGACGCACCGGCGGGCCAGTTCCAGGCTGGCGACATGGACGATGATGGGATTGTGCGGCGGGCGCCCCTTGACATCGAAAATGCGCCGGACGGCGTCGGCATTCCAGGCATTGGCGGCCAGGCCATAAACCGTCTCGGTCGGCACCGCCACCAACTGGCCGGCCCGGAGCAATTCAGCCGCGCGCGCCACCGCCGTTTCAAACAGCGCGGCGTCATTTGTTGCGATGACTTGAGTGTCCATTGGGCAGCCCCTCTTAATCTTAATCCTAATCCTAATCTTAATCTTCTTCGTGCAAATCGGATTAAGATTAAGATTAAGATTAAGATGAGGAACCAGAAACCGCCAGACCGAAAAGCCGCTGGCCAACACGGCCCCGTCTTTCTACACTTTCCATCGTGTTAATCGCGTTGACCCAACAACTGGCGGGGGGCAAGGCTTTGACCGACGAGCAAGTCTCCGGCGCGGTGGGGGAATTGACCGGCGAACGGGAGACGGCGGAAGTCAAAGCCGATTTCCTGACCGCGCTGGCCCGCAAAGGCGAGACGACGGAGGAAATCGCCGCCTTCGCGCGCGCCCTGCGGGCCATGTCCATCGCGCCGCCGCTGGACGCGGAGACGCGTGCGCGGACCATCATTGATGTTTGCGGCACGGGCGGCGATCGCTTAAATACGTTCAACATCTCGACCACCGTGGCGCTGGTCATGGCCTCGGCCGGGGTGAGCGTGGCCAAGCACGGCAACCGCGCCGTGACATCGCAGGCGGGCAGCGCGGACGCGCTGGAGGCGCTCGGCATCAAAATAGATTTGACTCCAGAGCGGGCCGCGGCCTCGTTGCGCGACCATCATTTTGCCTTTTTCTTCGCGCCGAACTATCATCCCGCCTTCAAACAAATCGCCCCCGCGCGGCGTTTGTGCGGCGAGCGGGGGCAAAGGACGATTTTCAATTTTCTCGGGCCATTGCTGAATCCGGCGCGGCCCCAGGCCCAATTGGTCGGGGTGCCGCGGCGGGAACTCTGCGCGCCTATTGCGGCCGTCTTGCAAAGCTTGGGAGTGCGCCGCGGCATGGTGGTTTGCGGGTCCGTTGTGGAAGGGGGCAAAAGGCGATATCTGGATGAATTCTCGACTCTTGGAAATAATTACTTTGTGGGTTTTCCGGAGGATATGACATCCCCCTCGTCCCATGGTATTCCCTTTCAACCCGCGACGCTGGCCGATTTGGCGGGTGGAGATCGTCAGGCCAACGCAGAAATTGTTCGCCGCGTGTTGCACGGTGAAGAACGCGGACCCAAGCGGGATGCGATCCTTTTAAACAGCGCCGCAGCCATGATCGTCGCGGAAAAATGCCTTTCATTTGCTGCCGGATGGGATATGGCTGCGGAACTGATCGATTCGGGCAGGGCCGGCATTAAATTGAGAGAATTGATCGCGGCGGCTTAGCCAGGCGCCGGGGCGCAAGCGGAAGTAAATTGTTTTGACTGCCTGGCAGCGAGAGTAGCACACTAAGAATCAGAAGATGAAGTTGAAGATTTACATGGATACCTCGGTTTTCAGCGCGTACTTTGACGACCGCGCCCCCGACCGTCAGTCTCTCACCAAAGAGTTTTGGCAGAATCTTGCTGCTTATGAATGTTCGACCGCCAATCTCGCAGTCCAGGAATTGCGCCAAACAAACGACTTGCACCTCCGGGCGAAGATGGAATCTTTACTTGTTGGATTGAATATTATCGCGGTGACGGAAGAGATGAAAATATTGGCGGAAAAGTACATTGCCGCAGGGGCGTTTACTGAAACAATGTATAACGATGCCGTGCATGTTGCGGCAGCCACATTGAGCCGGCAGGATGTCCTTTTGTCATGGAATTTTCGCCACTTGGTGAATCGGCGGCGGCGGGCGATGGTCTGCGGCGTCAACGCGGCGGAGGGATTGCCCGCCATTGATATCTTTTCGCCGCCTGAATTGTGAGATTTTTATGAATTATTTTGACTATGAAACAGTAGCACATGAGGCTGGCATCCCGGCGGACAGACTCGAGCAACTCGCCAAGCTTTTCACCCAGGAAGAGCCTCATGATCCGATGCTTGCCGAACTGCACACCTTGCGCGCCTGCATGGCCGTCAGGGACGGGCGCTTAACCATCGAGGAAGCTCTGGAGGAAGCCCGGCTTTTGGCGGCGCGAATGCCGGTTGTCGCCGACGCCCGGCAGTAATTGGAGCGTTTCATCGGTCGGGTGTGCCGTCAGCGGGCTTGACGGGGCGAGGCGGTTGCAGGCATCTTCATGCCATGTATAAGATTATCGGAGCCGATCAGAAAGAGTACGGGCCTATCACCGCCGACCAGCTTCGCCAGTGGATTTCGGAGGGACGCATCAATGCCGGCACCAAGGTCCTGCCGGAAGGGGCCGGGGTTTGGAAAAGTGTTTCAGAATTGCCCGAATTCGCGGCGGCGTTGCCCGGCGGCGCGCCACCGGCTCCCGTGATTCCCATGCAAATGGCCACGGCCCCTGCCGCGGGGAAATCGAACCAGATGGCGCTCTGGGCCATGATCACCGGAATTATCTCGCTCCTCTGTTGTCAAATTTTCGGTCCGGTCAGCATTGTGCTCGGCATTGTTGCCCTCTCACAGATTAAACAGAATCCGCAACAGACAGGATCGGGATTCGCCATCGCCGGCATTGTGCTGGGAGTTCTTTCCCTGATCCTTGCGGTCGTTGGCATTTCGATCCTTATAGCCTTTCCCCAATATTTGACGAACCTTCAGAACTCGTTTCCCCAATAGATTATGAAAGGACCATTGGCAGCGTCGCCCTGGCACTTTTTCACTGCCATCGCGGGTTTGGCGGTGGCGGCGGGGGCGCTGGTTGCTTTGTGCCTTTTTGACCCCGCCACCCACGGCTTTTATCCCGTCTGCCTGCTGCACCAGACGACGGGGCTGTTGTGCCCCGGATGCGGCACGTTGCGGGCGCTGCATCAATTGACCCACGGCAACTTCGCGGCGGCTTGGCGGTTGAATTCCTTTGTCGTGGCGCTTTTGCCCGTCGGGTTTTGGTTGGCGACACGGGAATTGATCTGGCTGGCGACAGGCAAGAGGCTGCCCGGCATTGTGACGCGCCCCGTCTTCGGATGGGCGTTGGTGGCGGGTTTGGTGATTTTTGGGATTTTACGGAATGTGCCGATGGCACGGCTGCTGGCGACATCTCATTAATCTGGAGGCATCCATGTATAAAGTCATTGGCAGCGACCAAAAAATCTATGGCCCTGTGTCCGTCTCGCAAATCCGGCAATGGCAGGCTGAAGGACGGGTCAACAGCGCAACGCTGGTTCAGGCGGAAGGGAGCAACGAGTGGAAAGCCTTGTCCTCAACGCCCGAATTCGGCGTCCCACCCGTGGTCACGATGCCTCCCCCGGCGGCGGCCCAACGAGGCAACGGCCTGGCGCTGGCGGGCCTGATCTGCGGCGTGCTGTCCAATGTCTGCTGCTGTTTCGGTGTTGTTTGCGCGGTTTTCGGTATAATCTTTTCGGTCATCGCGTTAAGCCAGTCCGAAGCCCATCCGCAGCAAGGCGGCAAAGGCATGGCCCTGTGCGGTTTGATTCTCTCGGCGGTGGGTTTGACCTGGCAAGGTATTTTGCCGTGGTTTTTCGGCGGGCTGCCACCGGGCCGCTGGTTTTGGCTGCATCGTCACTGGCATCACTGGTAAGTTCCCCAAACTCACTGTGAAACTCGTGCTTGCCAGCCGCGCCAAAGGCCCCGCCAACCGCACGGAGGCTTGGGCGTGTCTGACTGCCAATCTTGCCTTGCCCGGGTCAGGTTCGCTGGCGGCGGGAAAACCCATTGGCTATTATCAATTGGCCCTGGCGGCGGCCGGATTCGTCCTCAGCGTGGCAGCGGGCATTCACATGCTGGAATGGATGCTGGAGAACTGGACGCGCATGAACCAATCCACCGGCGATCCCTTTGAAACCCTGACGACCCTCTGGCGTGAAATACGGTGGCCGTTGGCGGGCCTGGGCATTTTCGCGGCCTCCTGGCTGTGGGCGGCGATAACGAGCCTGCAAATCCTGTCCACGTACCCCAAAAACCCCGTCCCGCCGCGAATTGTTTGAGGAAGCACATGTCCATTGCGCTCGCAACAGAGGCTTGGCGCTTGACTGCAAGGCTTTAAGCCGTATCTTTTGAGCATGGATTATCGGCAACACATCTCTATGGACCCGCTCATCCGTAGCGGCAAGCCTTGCGTTTGCGGCACTCGCATCACTGTTGCTGACGTGCTTGATTATCTTGGCGGTGGCATGACGGTCGCCGAAGTGCTTGACGACTTTCCCGATTTGACCGCCGAGGATATTCAAGCGTGTCTTTCCTTCGCCGCCGACCGTGAACGCCGCTTGATGGCAGGCACGGCATGAAGCTGCTCTTTGACGAGAACCTCTCGCCAAAGTTGCCCCGCTTGTTGCGCGGCCAGTTCCCCGGCAGCATTCATGTTCGCGATTGCGGATTAAAAGGGCGCACCGATCAGGCCATTTGGGAATATGCCCGCGTCAACGGCTTCACTTTGGTTTCCAAGGACGGCGATTTCTACCAGCGCAGCCTTTTGTTGGGCGCGCCGCCCAAACTGGTCTGGCTGTGCCTGGGCAACTGCACCCGCGACCAACTCCTCAACCTCCTGCTCAAACACGAAAACGACGTTCGCGTCTTGGAATCCGCGCCCGAATCGGTGCTCCTGCTCCCATCGCGGTAGCTTTCAAAACCCGCCTTCCGCCGCGCGTTGTTTAAGGGAGAATTTAGGATCGCCTAACGAGGCCGTTTCCCATCACGACACTATGGTCTCGTTTGGCGGCATATCCTGCCAGACGCCGCCAATTTTTCCTAATTTGTGCCAGAGAGGGAGGTCTCGAAAAATGGGCCAAGCGCCAACGAGCATGCCAACCATCGCCAAATTAATCCGAACCGCCCACCATATGCAAAGCACCATATAACTTAACGTATAGAGGATTTGGAGTAAAAGAAGCAGACGGATGTCGGGCTTGGGGTTGGAGCGTCTTGATACAAAGAAGCTGATCGTTGGAATCACAAAGAACACGATAGCGCCAGCGGTGGCAGGGAAAGCGACAGGCGCGTTATGGCGCTTCAGGAGATGAAAAAAACACAAACATAGGAGAAGAGACATAGCATAATAGAGAAGCATCCGAATCCAGCCGCCAGAATACTTCAACATCCGTTCGATATACTGCGCTTCCTTCTCGGTCAGGCGCAGGCTGCGGAAGTGCTTGGCGGCAGCGATTGCGTCGCCCAATTCGGCCAGAGCCGTTGATTGGGCGTCAGTTTCCGGGCAGCCGTTCGCAGTATGACTTTCCACGGCGGCGGCAAAATGCTCTTCGATCTCCAGGCGAATCCGCTTTTTGGCCGGCGTCGTGAGTTCTGCGGTCGCAATTTCGAGCCACTCGGCAAGTTTGGGCGCATGAGGCATTTTAGTCCCGCTCATGTTGCCTCCTGGAGAATAAGGTTAAAGGCGCTGGAAAAGCGATGCCACTCCTGTTTTTCCGCCGCCAAGGCCTGTTTCCCTTTTTCCGTAAGCTCGTAGTAGCAGCGGGTGCGTCCGTTTTCATCGCGGGTGTGGGAAACAAGGAGTCCTTTGCCCTCCAGCCCGTGGAGACTCGGATAGAGCGTGCCTTCCTTAAAGTCAAGCACGCCTTTGGACTTCTGCTTGATCTCCTGCGCAATGCGATAGCCGTGATTGGGGCCACGGCTCAAATTCTGCAAAATTAATGCGGGCAATCCGCCTTTAATGTTCACGGACACAGAATACATCGAACCCCTGGGTAATGGCAAGCGGAATTTTGAAACCCATTCGATGGGTTTCACTGGATTTTTATCCGGCGGTCAGGGTGATGGCAATTTCTTCCGGGGCTTGTCGTTCAATTCGGCTTGCTCTGTTTCGACGGCGGGCATGTCTGCGAAGCGACATTTGCCTTCGCGTTGCAGTTGCTTTTCATACTGGACGTAATGCGCCATCAATCGGCGTGGGTCGTGGCCGAACTCGGCCGAAATTTTCCGTCGCACGGCGCGGATTTCATCAATTGCCGGATCAGGTTTCATAACCCGTTACACTCATGGTTATTCCTTACCCTGAATCCTCCGCAAAAGCAAGGATTTGCGGCGGATTGTGCGAACCGCCGCAACGTTTGGGAGCCCTCCGGGATGCCGATTACAAAAATAATTTAAAATAAATATGTACAAAATGTGATTGTTATGCTATTGTAGCTCTGTGATGAATGACGGGATCAAGTCCGTATCGAAAACAATGGCAAGATTGCCAAGTACATCATCTTGGTCGGGATGGATGTGCCCGGAGCCAATTTGGAGCTTTCCTGCGACAAATCGGGTCAAGTTGAGTCAAAGAAAGCCAAATCAGCGACAGAGCGAACTTTTAAACATGCCATTTGTGGCTAAGTCATTGAAAATCAAGGCTGTAGATGAAAAGAAGGAGTGGCAATTCGGCATGGGGCAGTCAAAGTCGGTCAAAGTGAATCAAACCGATTTGATTCAATCAGGTTATGCCGTCACCGCATCGTTTCCTAATCCTAATCATAATGCTAATCTTAATCCTGATTTCTTAACTTCGGAAGAGTATTTTGATGCCAGGGAGTTGCAAATAGGTCCCCTGAGTCCCATCCGTCCCAACTCCCCTAAACTTTGGACTTTGAACTTTGATGCTTGAACTTTAAAATCAGCCAATGGGAAATTCGTTCGGACAGTTGTTTCGCATCACCACCTGGGGGGAATCTCACGGGGGCGGTGTCGGCGTCGTCATTGATGGGTGTCCGCCGCGCCTCGGCCTGGTGGAAGCGGATATCCAGCCCGATCTGGATCGCCGCCGGCCCGGACAATCGGCCATCGTTTCCCCTCGCCAGGAGGCGGACCGGGTGGAAATTCTCTCCGGCACGTTCGAGGGCCGGACGCTCGGCACGCCCATTTCCATGTGGGTCAGAAATGAAGATGCCCGGCCCGGGGCCTACAGCGAGATGGCCGCGAAATTCCGGCCTTCCCACGCGGATTACACCTACCAGGCCAAGTTCGGCATTCGCAACTGGCAGGGCGGCGGCCGCACCAGCGCCCGGGAAACGATCGGCCGCGTCGCCGCCGGCGCTGTCGCCAAAAAACTTTTGCGCGAACGCTTTGGGGTCGAAATCGTCGCCTATGTCCGGCGCGTGCAGGGGATTGAGGCGCGGGTGGACATGGAAACTGTCAAGCAAAAGGATGTCGAGGCCAGCCCGGTGCGCTGCCCCGACGGGGCGGCGGCGCGCCGCATGATCCGGCTGATCGAGAAAATGCGCCGGGCGGGGGACAGCGTGGGCGGGGTGATCGAGTGCGTGGCCCGGGGCGTCCCGGCGGGGTGGGGCGAACCTGTATTTGACAGATTGGAGGCGGATTTGGGCAAGGGCATGTTGAGTTTGCCCGCCTCGAAGGGTTTTGAAGTCGGCTCGGGTTTTGCAGGAACATGGTTGACAGGATTGCAGCACAACGACGCGTTTCGGAGCCAGGGTGGAAAAGTCCGGACGCTGACCAACCGTTCGGGGGGCATTCAGGGGGGCATTTCCAACGGCGAGATGATTTACTTCCGGGTGGCTTTCAAGCCGGTGGCCACGGTGATGCGCGAACAGCAAACGGTGGACGTGAACCTGAAAAACACGACGCTCCAAGCGCGGGGCCGGCATGATCCGTGCGTCCTGCCGCGCGCCGTGCCGATGGTGGAAGCCATGGCCGCGCTGGTGCTGGCCGATCATGCCCTCCGCCAACAGGCCCAATGCGGCTGGGGCGCCCCCTCAAAAAAATAAGTGGCGCACCCACTTGTATCCGCCAAAAATCCAAATCACAGCGGCGACCGCGATGTAGGGGCCGTAGGGCATGCGACTGGACCAGCTTCGTTTGTTGGCCAGAACCAACGCGATGCCGACGACCGAGCCGACGACGGCGCTGAGGGCCAGCGAAAACAGGACGCCCGGCCATCCCAGGAACGCGCCAATGGCCGCCATGAATTTCACGTCGCCCAAACCCATCGCCTCGCGCGGCAGCACGACCTGGTCGGTGACCGCTTCCATGTAGGGGACCTTTTCCGGATCGAAAGTGTCCCCGCCGATTTGCAGACGTTCGGGTTGCAGGCGGACGGCGACGTTGAGGTAGCAGCGGTCAATCAATTCCACGCTGCGGGCTTGCAGCCGGATGGCGTCACCGGAGCGGTAGAACAATTCTTCGTAGGCGATTTCCTGCCCGGGCAATTTGACCGCCGTTTCGGTGAAGAAAATTCTTGTGGCCGGCGGCAGAAGGACCCGGTAACGGCCAAAGAGCAATTTGCCAAGGCGCAGTATCCCATAGACGACTGCGCCGCCCACGGCCATGCCAATCAAGCTGTCAATCATCGCGGGTCCGGACGCGCGCAAATGGTTGAAATACGGAAAGTTCAAATGCGAGGCGGGAACGAGGAACGCGGCGCAAAAGCCGGCGGCCATTCCTCCAAACGTGATTTCATCCGGGATGATGTAATGCTCCCAGTCAATGAAGGTGGCGGCGATCAAGCCGCCGATCATGACACAATAAACCGGGGCGAGCAGGGGATAGAAATGCCCAAAGTGAATCCAGCAGGCGGCAAAGACCAGGCCGGTCAGCAGTTCGACCAGAAAATAGCGCGCGGAAATCGGCGCCCGGCAATTGGCGCATCGGCCGCGCAGCCAGAGCCAGGTGAGCAGCGGAATGTTCAGGCGCCAGGGGATGGAATAGCCGCAATGCGGACAATGCGACGGCGGCCGGACAATGCTCTCCTCACGCGGCATCCGGTGGATGCAGACGTTGAGAAAACTGCCGGCCACGCAGCCCAAGACAAAGAAGCACAGCGTCCAAAATTGAAACGGGACCAGCGCCCGGATTTTTGGGTCAAACATAACGATGGGCGACGGTTTCAGTCATGGATGTTTTTCTCCAGGGCGGCCCGCATGACCTGAAGCGGGGGCGGAACGCCAGACCAGAGTTTCAGCGCCTCCGCGCCCTGGTAAAGCAACATGCCGAGGCCATTGGCCACCCGGCATCCCGCGCTCCTGGCCGCCCGCAACAAGGCCGTTTCCATCGGGCGATAAATCATGTCATAGACGCGGGCGGGCCGGAGCGACTGCAGCCACGAAAGGTCGAGGGGCAGGGGATCGTCAGGCTTCAGACCCAAAGAGGTCGCGTTAATGACCAGATCAACCGAATCGCGCGGATACCCCTGAAAGACGCTCAGGCGCGGATAGTGTTCGGTTATATTGGCCGCCAATTGCCGGGCGCGTTCCCCCGTTCGGTTGACCAGGAAGATCTGTCCAACCTCCTCCTGCGCCAATCGCAGAGCGGCGGAGCGCGCCGCCCCGCCCGCGCCGAGGATCAGCACGGCGGCCCCGCGCAAATCCGGCCACTGGAAATCTTCCTTGAGCGATTGCACAATGGCGTCGCCATCCGTGTTGAAACCGTGGCTGCGGACTTCGTGGATGGCATCTTCCCCGGCCCGGGCCAAAGGAACCCACGCGCCCAGGGAGTCGCGGCTTTCAAAAACAATGGTGTTGACGGCTCCCCACAACCTGGCCCGCGCATCGGCCGCGTCCACCATCTCCAGTGCCAGAAGCTTGTGCGGCACGGTCAGGTTCAGGCCAATGAAGCGCATGGCTTTGGCGCCTTCGATGGCCGCGCGCAGATTGTCCGGGTGGACCTCGAAGGCCAGATAGCGCCAGTTTAACTTCAGGGCGGCCAGGGCGGCGTTCTGCATGGCGGGCGAAGCCGAATGCCGGATGGGCTGCCCCAAGACGCCGCAAAACCGCGTGCTGGCATTAATTGAATCATTGACTCCATCGGACACGCGCTGGTTATAGGCCAACGGCGCGCGAAGTTCACGGAAAATTTACACGGCCAATTCTCCTTTCTCGTCCGTACGGATGCGAACGGCTTCCTCCACATTGGAGACAAATACCTTTCCGTCCCCGATTTTGCCCGTCCTGGCCGAAATCATGATGGCATGAATGGCGCCCTCGACGCGGTTGTCCGGCAGGACGATTTCAACCCGGACCTTTGGCAGAAAATCCACCTTGTATTCGCTGCCCCGGTAAAGCTCAGTCTGCCCTTTTTGGCGGCCAAAGCCCTTGACGTCGCTGACCGTCATGCTTTCGATGCCGGCCTCCGCCAAGGCGTCTTTGACTTCCTCCAACTTGAAAGGTTTGATAATCGCGTCAATTTTCTTCACTCGATTCTCCCTGAGCAGCACTGATGCCATTTCTGTAATCTTTTGCCAGACGGGGCGGATTTCGATGCATTTTCGAGGAGATTTATTTCAAACGCTCCTGTCCTGCGCAAGACGGGCTGTTGCTTTTTGCACAACCGACCTTCTTTTAGCCAAGGTGATGTGTGGATAACCTGTGAACAAGTTTTCCCTTGACCTTTGAGCCGTTTGGTGGTTGGGTTGTCACCATACTAACAGGCGAGCCACGCGTGCCAGGGCATTTCCTGTTTGGCCTTTATGGATGAGCGCGGGACTTGATTTTGATGTCTTCGGGGACAAGGGCGGGGAAACAACCAAGCGGTGTGGTGTGGTCTCGATTTACGAAGACCTTGGCAGTCGGGACTTGCTTCTTCATCTCTGCGATGCCCTGGCTTGGAAGTTCAGGGATGATTTGGAATTTCAGTTTGATTGGTGGCGCTTCAAATACTTGGCGGACCCCGCCATTGCGATGGAAGCGGCGCAGAGTGCGGCCCAGGCTGATTTGATTCTTCTTGCCGCGCAATCGCCCGAGCTGCCGGTTGACGTGCAAAGATGGTTCGAAGGGTGGCTGCCAAATCGGCGAGCCGGCGGTGGAGCGCTGGTGCTGGTGGAGCCTTCGCCCAAAGGAGCCTCGCAGTCACTTCCCGCTTATCTGCGCCTGACGGCCAGGCGGGCGCGTTTGGATTATTTGCGCCTCAACTCTCCGGGGTCAGCGGCTGGCGTGGCAGGCACAGTTGCGGGACTCTCGCTGCTCCAGCCCCACGTCATCGAGTTGCTGGCCGATGATGACCCGCCTTTGCATTGGGGAATCAACGAATAGCTGTCACTGCGGCGCGGCATCGAGGCTGGCCAACTCCGCGGCGGCGAACTGATTCTCATGCCGTCTTTCAATAGTTGATTTCCTTTCGTTAAGCGTCATGTACCATCGGCAGACAAGTGAATACAAATAACCCTGATACCGTGCAGGCTGTTTTGGATTATCTGGAGCAAAACAAGTCCCGATTTATTGACGATCTGTGCCAGTACGTGCGGCATCCCAGTGTTTCCGCGCAGGCCAGCCATCGCGCCGATATGACCGCGTGCGCGCAATGGCTCGCGGCGCGTTGCCGCCGAAGCGGCTTGGAGGCGCGCTTGCGCCCAACGGGAGGACATCCGATCGTTGTCGCAAAGACTCCGCGCGCGCGCGGCTCAAAAAAGCCGCCGTATCTTATTTACGGACACTACGATGTTCAGCCGGCCGAGCCGTTCACACTTTGGAAGAGTGATCCATTCAAACCGCGGATCGAAGGGCGCTCGCTCTTCGCCCGCGGGGCCAGCGATAACAAAGGCCAGAATCTGGCCCACCTGAACGCCGTCGAAGCTTACCTGAAAACAAAGACGGAACTGCCTTGCAATTTGACCTTCGTGATCGAAGGCGAAGAGGAAGTAGGCAGCGTGAATTTGGGCAGTTTTCTCAAGGCGAACCGCAAGGAATTGACCTGCAACGCAGTGGTCATTTCCGACACCGGGATGCCCAGCCTGGAACTCCCGGCGCTGACGTATGCCTTGCGCGGCGTTGTCGCCTGTGAAGTGACGGTGCATGGACCGTCGCGCGATTTGCATTCAGGCATTTATGGAGGCACGGT